>Ga0100402_1003410_pt1 | contig 17299 bp, 15 predicted proteins | sample CryGeyme20150102_FD_80419 | JGI IMG/M metagenome (GOLD analysis project Ga0100402, IMG submission 80419) | Groundwater microbial communities from Crystal Geyser aquifers in Utah, USA - Crystal Geyser metaG 2015-0102 | ecosystem: Environmental > Aquatic > Deep subsurface > Groundwater | place...
CTCAATCAGCTGGCTCGCCAGTCGTATTTGCTAACCGCAGTTATCTTGTTGAAGATACCGATAGTTTTGATTTTTCTCAAGTAGATATTGCTTTATTTTCAGCTGGCGGGGCCGTCTCAAAAGCAGTTGCACCTAAAGCTGCAAAAGCGGGTTGTATCGTCATAGATAACACGTCTGAATTTCGTTATGCTGATGACGTGCCTTTAGTTGTTCCTGAGGTCAACCCTCTTGCAATCGGCGAGTACACTAAACGTAATATCATCGCTAATCCTAATTGCTCAACCATACAAATGGTTGTGGCTTTAAAACCAATTTATGATGCTGTAGGCATTACTCGTATTAACGTTGCAACTTACCAATCTGTTTCCGGCGCTGGTAGAGCTGGAATTAAAGAATTAGCAGGACAAACTGCGGCACTATTGAATGGCCACAATGCCGAAATAAATGTTTTCAATTCTCAGATTGCATTTAACGTTATTCCGCAAATTGACTGCTTTCAAGAAAATGGCTATACAAGAGAAGAAATGAAGATGGTTTGGGAAACGCAAAAAATTTTCGACGATCCTAGCCTTATGGTTAATCCAACCGCGGTGCGTGTGCCTGTTTTCTATGGCCACTCTGAAGCAGTGCACATAGAAACTCGTGAAAAATTAACTGCCGGGCAAGCACGAGAAATGCTTAATGCAGCGGCAGGGGTGACAGTGTTGGATTCTCCTGCAGATTTATGCTATCCAACTGCAGTGAAACAAGGTGCCGCTAAAGATTCTGTTTATGTAGGGCGAATCCGAGAAGACATATCACACGATCATGGGCTCAATTTATGGATCGTTGCTGATAATGTGCGCAAAGGTGCTGCTTTAAATGCTGTTCAGATTGCTGAACAGCTAATCGAGCACTATTTATAAACGTTGCTATCTAACCATGAATTTGATATGATTTGATTCCATATGTATAAAAAAGGAACGCTGCTTTGAGCGCTAGTTTATCACATCAAAAAAATGGATCATCTTCAAGTGTTATTTTGTCTTTTATAAAGAGTAAGCCTTGCTTGGTTCGAAGAGAGTCGAATACGGATGTGCATCGATCACAATTATCGGCCGTAAAGCATGTAAAGATAACTGCAGTTGATTGCTTCCCCCAAAACCCAGGCATTAAACTAATGTGCAAACAAATAAATTTTAAGTCACGAGAAATCCAATTAGAAGCTGGCACTGTGACAACCATAAACAATCACCTCGCTTACAACAGAACTGTTTTTGCCGATCAGAAAATTAATCTATTTAATTACCATTCGGCATTATCAAGAGATATGGTTTGGATTGTTAGCTTGTTAAAGCAAGCTGGGGTAAAGCAAGCATGTATAATTAACAATCAATTTGGTCAGGCGAATTTGCAGCAATTGTTAAGTGAAGTTGGCATCAGTGTGTTGACCACGACAAACTTGAGCAACAATGATGATATGATTTGGAAATCTCAAAAATCGAAGGATCATTGGAATTACGAGTCTTCTCTAAATATTTCTGATTTGAGCTTACCAAGTACACCAGTGACACTAAACTTCTGAATATAATCATTTTATGTTAGAAAAATGAACAGTTTGTTGTTTTGAAAAAATAAATAATAATACTGATAGAATAAAGCTTTAATCATACTTATTTTTCGATTAACATAAACGGAAATTAGTTACTGATTCTTAAATAGCTTTTAGCTGTAAAAGGAGCTTACATTGCGTCACCTATTGATGCTCACCATTTTATTCAACTGCATCCTGTGGCATAGCATAGCGGTTCCAATAGGTTTGGGACACGTTCAACTGGAAAGTTATATTAATGATCCTTTAAAAGCAAAAATTGAGATTTTAGACGCGTCCAGGACTGATGTTGGTCAATTGAGCGCGCACATCGCAACAAAGGAAGAATATCAAAAATTAAACATTGATCGCGATCCTTACTTAAGTAAAGTAAAACTATCCATTCATAAGCAAACGGGCAAAACTTACATCCTAGCTGATTCTAATATGCCAGTTATCAACCCGGTATTGAATCTGTTTATATCGCTTGCTTCTCCCGAAGGCCAGTTGAAGCGTAATTACACTTTATTTTTTGATCCACCCGACTATGCAGATTTAGGAGTGAAGCAACCGTTAGCTCCGTCTTCTAAGGATCAACATATGATGCCACAAGCTAATGAACATGGGAGAAAAAAAATGGTTGAAAAAAGTAGCAATAGCTCAGCGGAAAGCCTTTCATCGCCGAAATCGTCTCTAGCCTCTAAAAAATTAAATACTGTCAGCAAGCAAGCGTGGCAAGAGCAAGCTTATGGTCCAACTCAAAATGGGCAAACTTTGTGGAGTATTGCTAATCAATTAGGAAAAAATACGTCAGGTACAACCACACAGATTGTGTGGGCACTCTATGAAACCAACCCTGATGCATTTGCTTATAATAATATCAATGGACTTAAAGCCGGTAGTTTTTTGAAAATTCCTAATCAACAAATGATTCTCAAACAGGACCCTGTCAAAATTAGAGCTGCAATGCAAATACAGAAAAAAACCTGGCAAGCAAAAATATCGGCGTCCGCTAAACATTTTAGCCATCCAACTGCTGAGAAACGCAACCAAAAAAATCAAAACCCAAAAACGAGTGTTAATCTATCAAGCCCACGAAATAAAAAACCAGAGAATAACAAATCACCTGCAAGTGACAGTCAATTAGACGCAAAAATTGTTCTAATGAACCAGCTTGAATCTAAGGAGGCCGAGATTAAGCAATTGAAAGCCTCTTTAGCTTCATCTGTTGAAGCATTAAATAATGAAAAAAATAAAAACAAACTTTTGAAACAGCAAATAGAGAGCTTAAAGCAAGAAATGGCCATATTAGAAAAAGAAGCCAAAGAAACAAACGATAAAATTGCTGAATTAGAGCAGGAAGAACTATCGTCTAAGGCAAATACAAGCGCCACTCAATCATTAGAAGCAGATGCTTTATCTACTGAACTTCCTAAAAACAAAGTTGAAGCCATACCGCTGCCTGAGAAAAATAATAGCATCAGTGATCAACAAGTAAAAAATAGCTTTGAAATGACACCAACTACTGTGCTCAATAGCTCTGATAAGCTACAAATTCCAGATGCAATTTCTAATTTTTCTACTCAAAAAGTTATTGGTGCAAGCATTTTACTTGTTGGACTGCTCACAATATTTCTTTGGTTGCGTAAACGTAGAAAAAATAAAAATACTATGATAGATAGTCACGCGGATAACTTTGAAAACGATACTCAAAGTGACAACCATGATTACACAATTGATGATTTATTAGAGGACGACGAATTTACCAGTGCTGAAGGTATTTCTTCTGCGTCTATACGAACGTCTCGTGTGAACAACGTTAATCCAAGTAAAGATGCAAACGAAGATAGCCAACAAACAGGTCTAAATTCTAACCATACTTTTAAAAAAGACGATTTTAATGAGACTCACTCGAACGATAATCATGCCAATGAAGATGAAAAATCCAATCAAATGAATGATCAGGATGACAATAGCATTGACTATGAAATACCTGCACTAAATATTACCAGTGATACTGATACAGATTTTGATTACACTGAAGAAGATGAAGAAGATATTGCGCAAGAGAAAAGCTCAGCGACAAAACTTGATTTAGCCAGAGTATATATTGAAATGGGGGATCAAGCTGAAGCTATAGAATTGTTGAAAGCAGTTTTAGCGGATGGTGATGACGCTCAAAAAGAAGAAGCTCAACAAATGTTAGATGAAATTAGCTCTTAGCTAAAAATTATTCCCAGCGTTTTATCTTGCTGCTTGGTTAATAAAGTTTTGTTTGAGTAACTGGATTCTAGCACTAATTTCCCTAGTTGCCTGGGGATTTTTACATTCAGCACGTTTAAGATAATTTAAAATGCTGTCAGTATCACTTAAATCAAATTGTGATTGACTTTTTGCATAGTGATTACTTTTTGGCCCGTGAAAGATCACTTGGCTATTGTTTTTCTCAATATAATTAAGCTCGGCTAGGTCATCACGAAAATCTTCTAATTCATCAGCTAAAGCATCTAGAAACAATGCACAAAGACTATACTTGCTGCTTGTTCGTTCTTGGCGAACTAATTCATTAAGCTGTTTTTCAAGGTCTTGAGTTTGTATAATAAAAGCTTGAAAGTTAATTGTTCCAGCTATAGCTCCGAAACTTATCAAAACCGTTGTAAAAAAAGTAATCAACTTGTTCATTTATAACTGCCACTCTGTAAAAATTAGACATTAAATTGTAGCAGTAGAACCAAAATAAATCAATTTTTAGAAATTTCAGGTAAGACAAGCGCATCTAAATTTGTGATATTTGCTTGGATGTTTGAGTGAATGATTCATTATCGCCTATTTTATCGAGTAAAAAAGCGATAATGAACGATATATTTATTGGTTATTTTTGCAATATCCAAGGCCGGCAAGACAGACGCATTCAAACCGGACAATTTTTAATCATTTGATGACTGCCATTGAGTAGCATTAATAAGTGCGGATGGTCCCAACCGGAGAATTCATTTTATGAGTAATGCCATTTTAATAAGTATTTTCTTGCTTTAATAAATTTAATGTAATTCTTTTGATGATGGCTAAATTTTGAGAAGAATGACCGGCTCTGACTTGAGAGAGGTCTTCGTGAAAACTGATAACTAATGATCAGTGACAATTATTTTCAACATTTCAATGCCTTCTTACTCTCCGAACGAAATCATCAATTTTCTTATAGGTTAAGCCAGTGATAAAAAATCTTATATGGAGTGTTTTAATCGGCTTGATGGTTCTAGTTGACTCAACGACACCAATGGCATTCATGTCAGGCCGATGGGTTGAAACTCAATGATCCTACGTGGCGATAGTCATGTATATCGACCTCTTTCAAGACAACTATACCCTTAGTTGATTTCTACTTTACAAAGGTCCAACATTTTTTTAAATTTGTTTTCACCCTTGGTGGCTAAAGCAACAATTGATTTCAAGTTTTGGAATAAAGCGCTTTGATTATCCTTTAATGCAAGTATAAAATCAGATTTTTCTGTGTCATTTTTTTGTAATTTTATTTTGGAAGCCCATGGCATCGATTGTTACGATAGCATCATTAACATCAATCATCTCAAGTGATTTTATAATAGGGGTGATTTCGTTTGATTTTTTGACAGTCTTTATTTGTTCTAATATGAGTTTATAGTTGGAGGCCCGAGTGCTGATCAAATAAGTAGGTTTTTTGTGATTTCGTTTGTCGATAGAACTCCGAACTATCTATTCATCGATAACGAAGATAGTATTGCTGAGGTTAGTTGACTAAGCGCTTTTCTCAGAAAGGATTGTCTTCACCGGTGGAAAAACCTCGCGTAGCACAAAGCGAGAAAGGTGTTGCCTTATCACAATTTCATCTGTATTTTAGGTAGATAATAGTGTTTTTCCAGACATCCTCATTAAATAATTAAGTGATAAACTGAATTTCATCAGTCGATTTTTCTACCAGCTCATTTTTTTCAGCTTCTGTTTGTTTCACATACTTAAAAAAATCATCTTTGTGCACTACAGTAGGATTTTTTAAATTTAAATCTTGATCAGAGTGGTCACCAACCGCTCGAGCAGATTTTATTTTTTGCTGACGTGCATTATTGTGTATCTCTAATATTTCCGGACAATTTTCAGCTAATTCTAAAAGACAAGTGTCTTTGATATTAGCATCAAAGGCGTCATTTTCAAGCTTAAAGGGCTTAAGCGTTTGCAGACTTTGAAGGGTTTGAGCTAATTTTTTAATAAGTAGTTTCGCAGTGTGAATATGATTATCTTGGTTATTAACGCCGTTTTTTACCGTTACTCTTCAAATAACCGTTATTCTCAAGCTTATTAAGGACACAAAAATCATCGATTAGAAAAAAAGTTTTTTCTATTGTAACCATCAACGATTTCCTTTGATTTTTGTAGCTGAAAAAAATATCATGATGGGAACACCTAAGCTTCCATCGTTCCTTATCCTGAATTCACTTGTGTAGAACTGAATTTGAAAAAAAACTGAAAGATATCATTTGCGAATATTATTTATACATGAATACACTCTTCCCCTATTTGATTTTTTTCAATATAAAGTGGCATAATCAGATACATCTACTTGGCTAGGGAAATTTTTAATGAGAATCGCTTGTGGCATTGAGTACTGTGGGGCTTCATACTTTGGGTGGCAGTCACAAGCCAATGATTTACCCACCATACAAAGCAATGTTGAGTCTGCACTCAGTCGAGTTGCCGATCACCCGGTGAATGTCATAGCTGCAGGGCGGACCGATAAGGGTGTGCATGCAACGCAGCAAATTTTTCACTTTGATACCCATAGTAAACGTGAAAATTGTCAATGGCTTTTAGGTGCAAATAGTTATTTGCCCAAAGATATTCGTATTTTATGGGTGAAGTCAGTGGACCATGACTTTCATGCGCAATTCGCTGCACGCTTTCGTCGCTATTGCTATATTCTTTATATCAGCCCACTAAGTAGCGCATTTTTCAATCAGCAAGTAACGCTAGATCATCGAAACATGAATGTGCATAAAATGCAGTCAGCGGCTCAATATTTAGTTGGTGAACATGACTTTAGTTCATTTCGCGCATCACAATGTCAAGCATCACATCCTAATCGTTATATTCACTTTATAGAGATCGATCAGGTTGGACCTTTTATAAAAATTGATATACAAGCCAATGGCTTTTTACACCATATGGTACGAAATATAACAGGAGTTTTAACAACTATTGGTGTTGGCGAGCAACCAATAGATTGGTGTAAGCATGTATTGGATAGCAAAAAGCGTAGTGAAGGTGGGGTTACAGCACCTGCAAGTGGGCTTTATTTTATTCACGCAGGGTATGATCAGAAATTTTCATGTCCGCAATTTCCCAGGTGGCCGATATTAGGCTTTACTTGATTGTTTGGCTTGTTATCAGTATATTAGGCCTTATTTACTTTGGTGATGAAAGATGAGTTGGTTAGCTAAATTAATACCTGAGCGAATACGTACAAATACAAGTAAGAAAGGTGTGCCAGAAGGTGTTTGGTCAAAATGTGACTCATGTGGGGTCATGCTCTATCAACCTGAATTAGAGCGAAATTTGTTTGTATGTCCTAAATGTGATCACCATTTTTACTTATCAGCGCGACAACGACTTGCTAAGTTCCTTGATCAAGGAAGCACGAATGAAATTGCGGCAGAAATTGAACCCACAGATAAATTGAAATTTAAAGATTCTAAAAAATATCGAGATCGATTGTCTCAGATGCAGAAAAAAACTGGCGAGCGTGATGCGCTGGTCGCAATGAGCGGTAAACTTTTTGATATTCCTATTGTTGCAGCAGCATTTGAATATCATTTTATTGGCGGTTCTATGGGAGTAGTCGTTGGTGAGAAATTTGTGCAAGCGGCGAATTATGCTTTACACAATAATCAGCCATTGGTGTGCTTTGCAGCAAGCGGTGGGGCGCGTATGCAAGAAGGGTTAGTTTCTCTGTTACAGATGGCAAAAACCAGTGCAGTTCTTAAGCGATTGTCTGATAAGCGGCTACCGTTTATTTCAATTCTAACAAATCCTACAATGGGTGGGGTTTCAGCGAGCCTTGCTCACTTAGGGGATATCATTATCGCTGAGCCCAATGCACTAATTGGGTTTGCAGGGCCTAGGGTTATTGAGCAAACTGTCAGACAAACTTTACCTAAAGAGTTTCAGCGTAGTGAGTTTTTATTAGAGCATGGAGCCATTGATATGATTATTGATAGACGTCAGTTGCGTCATTTAGTTGCTCAGATACTAGCAAAATTTTTAAATACTAACAGCTCAGCTGCTTAAATGTCCGAAGCCAATTTTACTCTTGAGCAGTGGTTAGCTTATATCACAAGTATGCATCCTCAATCGATTGACTTAGGATTAACAAGAGTCAAACACGTTGCTAAACAGTTAGGTTTATTAAATCTACGTCAATGCCCAGTGATTACTGTTGCAGGAACCAATGGCAAAGGCAGTTGTGTTGCAACGCTGGCTAAAATCTCACAATTGGCAGGTTTGCGAACAGGTGTGTATACATCACCACATTTCAATAAAGTTAATGAACGGTTTGTTATTAACGGTAAACAAGTCTCCAATCAAGATTTATGCTGGGCTTTTGAGAAGGTCGAGCAGGCAAGAAAAAACGTTACATTAACATATTTTGAGTATTTAACTTTAGCGGCCCTATATCTGTTTGCAAAGGCCCCGTTGGATTTATATATTCTAGAGGTAGGGCTAGGAGGTCGATTAGATGCAGTCAACATTATTGATCCAGACCTTGCTATCATTACCAGTATTGGATGGGATCACCAAAATTTCTTAGGGGATACTTTAGCCAAAATTGCGGTTGAAAAAGCTGGAATCATTCGTCCTCATAAGCCTGTGATTTTTGCCAGTATAGATCATGGGGACTTATTGGAACCAAGTGCTCTAAACCAACAAGCGACAGTTTTTGCGAATAATAAACATTATTCATTAATTTATCATACTGACTCTTGGACGCTTAAAAGTAATTGCGGTCTTGATATAGACGATCTCAAATACCCGAACTTTCCTACAACGAATGCTGCAGCAGCAATTATGGCGATGCATATTTTGTTTCCCCATATGCTTAATAAAAGTCAAATACAGCAGGCGATAGCGACTGTTGAAATTTTTGGGCGAAGCCAAGTCATTACCCAAGAACCTCTCACCATAGTAGACGTTGCTCACAACCAGCCTGCAGTTGCTTGGCTAGCTGAAAATTTAAAATCTCGTTACCATAAAATTAACAAATGGCACGCAATTTTTAATTGTAAAAAAGATAAAGATTTTGCCGCAATGTTTACAGCTATAGCTCCTATAGTGACCAAATGGTACATTCCACAATTATCTAGCATGACAGACGTTATCGATTTAGAAATTTTAGCTCACTATTTAAATGAAAAAAAATTATTATATACTTGTCATGATAATCTAAAAAATGCCATAAGAGAGGCACAAGCTAGTACTGCTGAAGATGAAGGTATCATTGCTTTTGGAACTTTTGGGTTGGTTGCTGAAATCATTGGTGAGTCATGTTAAGAAAAATAAAAAAAATCATTTTTTCATGCTTAGTTTTGACATCATTATTAACTATAGTTTTGCCTATGCAGATTGAGAAACCATTACTTTTTTTTAAATCTACGCATATCGATGAAGATATCTTTGCACAACCTTTGTTCAATGAACAGTATTTATTCGACATTGAAACTAAACAATTGACTAAAAGCAAAGAAAACATTCTAAAACAAACCATTCCGTTATCTCTTTTAGAAAAGGACCATCTCTTAAAAACCACTTGGGTCATTAAAGTTGCTCAAACTTTATCTAAAACCCAGGCTGTCAAATTATCAGAAGAATTGCAAGCTGAAGGTCTGCCGGCATTTTATACAAAATCTCAATCACAGTTTGATATTCTAATCGGCCCTGTGATTGATCAGTCAATTGTCAAAAAATGGTTACCTCAAGTGGCAAAGCTTCAACCTCATGCAACAATTCAACAATATCAATCAATATAGGATATTTTAATGCAAGCGACAGAAACGTCTACAGTATTCATCGGTGGCTTTTCATGGGCTGATTGGTTAATCGTAACTGTCATCAGTTTATCGATACTTATTGGGATGTGGCGGGGATTCATTCGTGAAGCCTTGTCATTAGTGACCTGGGGAGCAGCAATATTTTTTGCGCTTTTATATTGCACTGCGCTCAGTCATATTTTGTTCCAGCAAATTCAAACACCAGCAATGCGTATTTTAGCAGCTTTTGCAACTATCTTTTTCAGTATACTTATCATCGGCACGATTTTTAGTAAAATTATTTCGAGTATCGTAAAAAAATCGGGACTCAGTCATACTGATAGAGCTATAGGCTTTATTTTTGGGGCATTGAGGGGTATTCTCATGATAATCCTACTTATCTCTTTTGGACATTTGATTCATCTCGATCAATCAACCGCTTGGCAAAATTCAATTCTTGCTCCAAAATTTTCACAAGTGGTAGAATGGTTACATCATCAATTACCAAATTTATTAAGTAAAAATCAAGCAACGTAAGGTTACAATAGTTATGTGTGGTATTGTCGGTGTGATTGGAGTTAAAAATGCCAATCAAGAAATTTTTGACAGTTTAACGTATCTGCAACATAGAGGCCAAGATGCCGCAGGGATAGTGACCAGCGATGGTCATGAATTTTACCTACGTAAATCGAATGGTCTAGTGCGTGAAGTATTGCGCTCACGCCATATGTTACATTTACGAGGGCATATGGGGATTGGTCACGTACGCTATCCAACCGCGGGCTCATCAGGACGCTCTGAAGCTCAACCACTATATGTGAATTCTCCTTATGGTATCGTGTTGGCGCATAATGGTAATTTAATCAATGTTAGTGAATTAAAAACCGTGATCTGCCAAACAGATTTACGCCATTTGAATACAAAATCCGATTCTGAATTAATATTGAATGTTTTAGCTAGGGAGTTAGCTGTCTTTCAAGAAAAATCTCTCACACCAGAACAAATTTTTCAAGCTGTAAGCAAAGTGCACAAACGCTGTGAAGGCGCTTATGCGGTTGTTTCCCTTATTAACGGTCAGGGCTTATTAGCATTTCGCGATCCTCACGGGATTCGGCCAGTTTGCTATGGGGTAAAACAAACCCCTGAAGGGCCAGCGTATATGGTCGCATCAGAGAGTGTTGCGTTAAACGCTTTAGGCTATAAACTCTGTGATGATATAAAGCCTGGTGAAGCAATATTTATCGATATGAATGGTAAATTTCATCGCCAACAATGTGCTAACAACACAAGCTATTCTCCTTGTTTATTTGAGTATGTGTATTTGGCTAGACCAGACTCAATGATCGATAAAATATCCGTATATAAGGTTCGCCTTAAATTAGGCGATTATTTAGCTAAAAAAATTCAACAGTCATGGCCCTATCATAAGATTGATGTTGTTATGCCTATACCAGACACGAGCAGGGTAGCCGCGTACGCTTTAGCATTACACTTGAATTTAAAATATCGTGAAGGTCTATTTAAAAACCACTATATCGGCCGCACTTTTATTATGCCTGGTCAACTCGAGCGAAAAAGTTCTGTGCGAAAAAAATTGAATGCTATTGATTTAGAGTTTCGTGGTAAAAATGTGCTATTAGTTGATGATTCAATTGTTAGAGGAACGACATCAAAAGAGATCATTCAAATGGCACGTGAAGCTGGTGCCAAAAAAGTCTTTTTTGCATCTGCTGCACCCAAAGTTTGCTATCCAAATGTTTACGGTATTGATATGCCTGCAGCAAATGAATTAGTTGCTCACCAACGTAGTACAGCTGAAATATGTCAAGTTATCCAAGCAGATGATTTAATTTTTCAAGACTTAGATGATTTGGTTCTTGCTGTGCGCGAAGGTAATACGGAAATCACTCGCTTCGAAGATAGTGTTTTTACTGGAGAATATATTACAGGTGATGTTACGACTGAATATTTAACAGCGTTAAGTGAAAAGCGAAATGATGCTAAACGTCAACGTGAAATGATTGAAAATAAAAAAATGCAGCTTGATTTATATAATGAAGACGATTGATTTAACATCCATTACCGATTTTTTAGATAGTCCAACGCCAAAAGAGTGGCTCATGTGTGCACGTGAAAATCTTTCTATATTGCTGATTGATCATGCTAATTGTGAAAAAAAAGCTGCAAGTAACGCTATGAATTTAATGTATCGTTACTCCTATGAGTATGATTTATGTCAACGTCTGTCTCGTCTTGCTAGGGAAGAGTTACGCCATTATGAACAAGTATTAAAAATAATCAAAGATTATAATATTCACTTATACGATCTTTCCGCGAGTCGATATGCTGCAAGTTTGAGGAGCTATTGTTATAAAAACGATCCCGAACGTCTGATTGATTTATTGATTCTCGGGGCCTTCATCGAAGCCCGTTCTTGTGAGCGATTTGCAGCCCTGCTGCCTTATTTAGATGCGACTCTAGGAAAGTTCTATCATTCGCTGCTAGCATCTGAGGCTCGACATTTTCAGCACTATATAGAATTTGCAAAACTATACGCTGAGAGCGATCTTTGGGTAGAAGAACGAATTCAATTTTTCCGTAGTTTAGAAGCCCAATTGATAACCTCACCCGATGCAGAATTCCGTTTTCATAGTGGTATCCCTTGCAACACGTAAACTTTAATAAAAAGTTAACTTTTGATCGCCATTCGCATAACAAACCAGCGCATGTGCTTTTGAATGCCAATCACTTAATACCACACGCTTGCAAAATTTTTGATTAACTTTCACCCACTGTATCCCTGGTCTGTGGGTATGACCATGAATCATTAATTGCACATCATACTGAGCAAACGCTTTATTAACTGCACCTTGATTAACATCCATGATCTCATTTATCAGATTTTTTTGGTGTTTGAGACTTTTCCAGCGATAATAACGGCCTAATAATCGACGAAACCATAACGGTTTGCTGAGTACTCTAGACTGAAATTCTACACTTTTAAATTTTATTCTCGCGTTTTGATAAACAAGATCATCAGTACACATTGTATCCCCATGCATTAATAGCGTGTCCTGATGGTATAATTTGACAATATGTGGGTCAGAGATTAATTGAATATTACATTCCTCGCAGAAACGCTGCCCAATTAAAAAATCACGATTGCCATGCATTAAATAAACAGGGCAATATTGGCTAATTTTGTAAAGTGATTGTTTTATAGCTTGAGTGAATTTACTTTGATCGTCATCACCTAACCATGCTTCAAATAAGTCTCCCAAAATATAGAGAGCATCCGCACGAATTGTGTGATAATTGCACAAAAAATTTTGAAAATTTCGAGTAATACTCGGTGTAAACGTGCTTAAATGTATATCTGAAATAAAAATAGTATAATTATTTGCCATTTAAATCATAGGCGAAAATCGAAATTTATGCTATTTTACCAGAATTATTTTAGTAAAGGTAACACCATCTGTGAAAACACGCTTTTGCCCAAGTCCCACTGGCCAAATACATTTAGGAAACGCAAGAACAGCACTTTTTAGTGCGCTCAGTGCTGTAAACAGTCATTCTAAGTTTGTATTACGAATTGAAGATACTGATTTGGCTCGCTCTAAGCAAGAATATGTCGATTTATTACTGCAAGACTTGCAATGGATGGGTCTAAACTGGCAAGAAGGCCCTGGTGTTAATGGCGAAAATGGCCCTTACTATCAATCTCTTCGTCAAGAGATATACGATCAATATTATCAACAGTTAATCAATGATGGACTTGCTTACCCATGTTTCTGTAGTGAAAAGAAATTAGCGATGACTCGCAAAGCTCAGAGAGCAGCAGGCCAAGCCCCACGATATCCAGGGACATGTCGTCATTTACAAAAAGACGAAATTGATAAAAAAATTGAGCTAGGCGAAAAACCTACTCTACGTTTTCGTATGCCAAATAACACAACAATAAGCTTTACTGATCAAGTTAAAGGCTTGCAACAATTTAATAGTAATGATATCGGTGATTTTATTATTCGGCGAGCAGATGGTAGTGCATCATTTATGTTTTGTAACGCATTAGATGATGCCTTGATGGGAGTTGAGCTAGTGATGCGCGGTGAAGACCACTTAACAAATTCTCCCCGTCAAATTGCTATACTTCAAGCCTTAAATCTACCGATTCCCAACTATGCGCACATCGCTTTAATTGCAGGTCCCGATGGGAGCCCGCTATCTAAACGACATGGCAGCCAATCGATCATGCAGTTAAGAGATTCAGGATACCTAGCCATTGCAATTAACAACTACCTTGCACGAGTCGGACATAGCTACGAAAGTAATGAATTAATGTCTTTTAAAGAGTTAGCAGCAGCATTTGATATTCAGCGATTGAGTAAATCTGTTGCTCACTTTGATTTATCACAATTACGTTTTTGGCAGAAGGCCGCAGTACATACTTTAAATGAAGCGGAATTTTGGAATTGGACAGGATATGAAATTGCCGCTAGTGTTGATAATGAGATAAAAAGTCTATTTTATTCAACTATCCATGAAAATGTAACTTTTCCTAGCGAAGTTTCAACTTGGATTAAATGTCTACTATCTGATGAAATTATTTATCAAAGTGAAGCTATTAAAATTTTAAAAATGGCCGGAGCAGATTTTTTCACAGTCGTTAAAGATTCTCTCGATAAAAATGGCACTGATTTTTCTGTCATCATTAACGATCTGAAACAAAATTTTGACATCAAGGGGAAACAATTATTTATGCCCTTGCGTGTTGCATTCACTGGCTTGATGCAGGGCCCAGAAATGAAGCCTATATTAAAAATATTAGGAGCTCAAAGAGCAGTTAACCGATGTTTAACTGTTAATCAATTAATTAAAGGTTCATCATGTTAAAAATCTATAATAGCTTGACCAAACAGAAACAAATTTTCGTTCCACTCGAAGCAAATAAAGTGAATCTGTATGTCTGTGGTATTACAGTTTATGATATGTGCCATATTGGCCACGCCAGAGGTATGGTTTTTTATGATTTTTTAGTACGTTATCTACGCAATCGTGGATATAGCGTACAATACGTGCGTAATATCACTGATATTGATGATAAAATAATAAAACGTGCGAATGAAAATAATGAATCAATAGAGCAACTCACTGAGCGTTTTATAGAGGCAATGCATGAGGACTTTTCTAAGCTTAATATCTTAAGCCCAGATATTGAACCACGAGCAACCGAATATATTCCACAGATGATCAATATGGTGAATACTTTAATTGATAAAGGCCATGCTTACATCGCTTCTAGTGGTGACGTTTTATATGATATTTCTTCATTCAAAGACTATGGAAAGTTAGCGCATAAAGACCTATCGAGCTTACAATCTGGAATAAGGGTGTCGGTTACGGAAGATAAAAAATCACCTTTGGATTTTGTTTTATGGAAGATGGCAAAGAGTGGAGAGCCCAGCTGGGAATCGCCCTGGGGCGCAGGACGACCAGGTTGGCACATTGAATGTTCCGCAATGTCAAATGACTGCTTCGGATCACACTTTGATATTCACGGCGGTGGAGCAGATTTAAAATTTCCTCATCACGAAAATGAAATTGCTCAATCTGAAGCTGCGAACAATTGTAGCTTTGTTAATTATTGGATGCATGTTGGTTTTGTTACCGTGAATAAAGAAAAAATGTCTAAATCCTTAGGTAATTTTTTTACGATAAGAGAAGTACTTGAGCAATATCACCCTGAAACTGTAAGATATTTTTTAATTGCTAGCCACTACCGAAGTCCAATCAACTATTCTGATGAATCGCTAAATATGGCTCATGCTGCATTATTACGCCTTTATACTTGCTTACGTGATTTGCCATTGGGGGAGTCGCTAATCAACAGTAGTTTTGAAAAGCAATTTAATTTGGCTATAGATGATGACTTTAACACACCACAAGCATTGGCTGTGCTTTTTGAGATTGCACATCAGATAAATAGCGTCCGTGACACGGATGTTATTTATGCGGCATCTTTAGCTCATTTACTGCGCCATCTGGGGAACCTACTAGGAATCCTTAATGATGACCCTATAAAATTCATGCAACAAGGCAAAACAGACAGCGAAATTCCTAGTGAGCAAATAAATTCTCTGATAGCACAACGTGAACAAGCTCGTTTGGAGAAAAATTGGCAACTTGCAGACAAAATTCGCGCTGATTTAACTGCGGAGGGGATCATTTTAGAAGACTCCGAACATGGAACAATTTGGCGTAGAGGCTAATCTAGCTTTGCTCTAAATAAGCAGACATCGTATTTTTGAGTAAAGCTGTGACTGTCATCGGGCCCACGCCACCTGGAACAGGAGTAATCCAGCTGGCGACGTTTAAAGCCCTGCTGAAATCTATATCACCGATTACTTTACCTTCAGTGGTTCGATTCATGCCAACATCAATGACAATGGCACCAGACTTAATCCAGTCAGATTGAATGACTTTTGGTTTACCAATAGCGACTACAAGCAGGTCAGCCATATTGACATATTCCGCAATATTCTCGGTAAAACGATGATTAACACTGACACTGGCTCCAGCAAGTAGTAATTCTAGAGCCATTGGGCGCCCAACAATATTGGATGCCCCTACGACAGTTGCATTCAAGCCTTTTACACTAATTCCGTAGTGCTCTAGCAAAAGCATGATTCCGTAAGGTGTACAGGGACGAAGAGCAGGGTTTTTCTGTGCAAGACGCCCCAAATTATACGGATGGAACCCATCCACGTCTTTATGAGTATCAATATGTTCTAGAATTGCTTGAGAATCAATATGCTGGGGCAGGGGTAGCTGTACTAAAATACCGTTGATATGACAGGCATTATTTAATTGAGTGATTCGATCGAATAGTTGTTCTTGGGAAGCGTCACTAGGTAATTGGTGGATTTCTGAATAAAAACCAACCCTATCGCACGCTTGAGCTTTTTTTGAGACATAAATTTTTGAGGCCGGGTCATTTCCTACTTGAACGACAGCTAAACCTGGTCGAATACCGTTATGTTTGAGGGAATCATTGACTTGAGATGATAAGCTTGCCTGAATTTTATGAGCAACTTTCACCCCATCAATAATTTGCGCAACCATAAAAACGCCTTCTTAATTAAAAAATGAATTGTAACGTAAGTTTTGCTATTTGACACCATACAATTTGCACTATATTATTTGGCTCTTCGGGGTATAGCGCAGTCTGGTAGCGCGCCTGCTTTGGGAGCAGGATGTCGGGGGTTCGAATCCCTCTACCCCGACCAAGAAAGCATGCATAGTAAGGCGTGAGGATTTTGTCTATAATGCTGTATTAGGCTTGAATTTGCGCCCGTAGCTCATTTGGATAGAGCATCGGCCTTCTAAGCCGAGGGTAGCAGGTTCGAATCCTGCCGGGCGTGCCAAATTATATCAGTGGTGGTCGTAGCTCAGTTGGTAGAGCCCCGGATTGTGATTCCGGTCGTCGTGGGTTCAAGTCCCATCGATCACCCCATTATTGATAGCATCTAATGAACTATAATACATATTCGAGCGAATAATCAAAAGGATAGCTTTCTTCTAACATTAAATTAAGCTAGAATTCGGTTTTTATTGCGAGAGTGGCGGAATTGGTAGACGCGCTGGATTTAGGTTCCAGTGGGGTAACCTGTGAGAG
>Ga0100402_1003412_pt1 | contig 17296 bp, 13 predicted proteins | sample CryGeyme20150102_FD_80419 | JGI IMG/M metagenome (GOLD analysis project Ga0100402, IMG submission 80419) | Groundwater microbial communities from Crystal Geyser aquifers in Utah, USA - Crystal Geyser metaG 2015-0102 | ecosystem: Environmental > Aquatic > Deep subsurface > Groundwater | place...
ACAAGCAAAATCACATCTAGTCCCACTGGTGAACCAACTGCTGGACCTTTGTTGAAACCAACAAGTGCACCCAGTGCTGCACTTACAATTGAGCCCACATCAAGTCCCACCTCAAACCCAACTTCAACGCCTACATATGATATATCTTCAAGTCCTACTATTGTACCAACTACTGTGCCTACGTTGAAACCAACAAGTGCACCCAGCATTGTACCTACAGCAACACCCACCAGTGAGCCTACTTCAAATCCCTCTTTCAGCCCCACAAGTGGAAATACATCAAGTCCCTCCAGTGTACCAACTTTTGGGCCTACACCTGGACCCGCAAATGTGCCCACTATTGCACCTATAGCCACACCTTCAAGTAAACCTACTTCAAGTCCCACTGCAGACCCTACAAGTGAAAATTCTTTGAGTCCTACCATCATGATGACTGCAGGACCTGCTTCAAGACCCACAAGCGCACCCACCTTTGTACCTACAGTGACTCCTACACTTGCGCCCACTTCAAGTCCTGTAAGTGCACCAACTACTGCACCTACATCTGTGCCTACACAGGAGCCCACAACGGCACCCAGCAATGTGCCTACATTTACACCTACACGTGAGCCCACTTCAAACCCAAGTGGAAGCCCTTCCATTGATGTATCTAAAAGTCCTACCACTTTACCAACTGCTGGACCTACTGCTGGACCCACAAGTGCACCTACTGTTGTGCTCACAAGTGAGCCCACATCAAGTCCAACTGCAAGCCCAACAAGTGATAAATCTGCAAGTCCTACCAGCGAACCAACTGCTGGGCCTACTTCTGGACCCACAAGTTCACCAACCATGGCACCAACAGTTGGATTTACAAATGAGCCCACTTCAAGTCCCACCTCAAGTCCAACTGCTGCGCCCACTTTCAGACCCACAAGTTTACCCACAATTAGACCCACTTTTGCTCCTACGTCAGTCCCGACCATTGCACCTACTACTAGACCTACCAGCCAGCCCACTTCCAAACCAACTTTTGCACCAACCAGTGGATCTACTCCCGCTCCACCTTCGGGTGGATTTGCTGTATTCACTACAATGTCAACGATTCAAGAATGGTTCCAAACAACAACTGGCCCCACCATTCCAGTTGGCAATCCGTATACGAGAACTGAAGCTGATATCGAAAGTATCAACGAAAACAAGATATCTGTTGCCGTTGTGGCACCGGATAATCAATTTTCTCAGCTTTTTGTCGCCGTGATCTACGATAAAATTGGCTCTGGTGGAGGAACCGCCACTGTGGATGCTACCTGCAACGGTGTCACATGTTCTAATTCACAAGTCGTTGCTAGCGTGGATGCGCCCCCGGCTAGTTTTGACGATGTTACTTTGTCTTGGAATAACGCCGCGAATGATGGTTTCGTTCTTGGTCCCTTCTTTGGTGGTGCTGGAGATTCAGCCTGCTTGACTCATTCGTCTTTGAGTGCAGAAATGGGGGAGTTGCAGTTTGTGGATGGCAACAGGGGTGTCAACACTGTTACACCCAACGCTGAGGCATTTCGGTTCTGCATTACTTTTCCCTGAGTGAGCCAATAGCAACGAACCACCCTCCAACACAAGTGCCATTAGATATAATTACGTTTACATTAATTTGAACCATTATTTTTTACCAATACTTGTCGTCATCGGGGTTATACAGCTGAACAATTCGGGAAGGATCTTCGGATGGTTCGCCAGTACACACTCTTGTCACAATACTGCTTCCTTCATGATCGACCGCATCCGCAAAAGATAAGGGCGGCACAGGTGAAAGTTCCGACGTCTGTAATTGTTCGATAGCTCCCTTTTGGTAGGGATTCATGATCAGTGACGTTGTGGTAGGACCATTAGTAGATGATGATACTTGCGAATACAGATAAACTTGTTGTGGATTCAGAAATAAAGTCACATCCTTCTCGACATTGTAGAGTGGCATCCGTGACAGCCGTTCTCGTGCATTCTGCAGCTGTTGCGGGTCGTACGTTTCAGGTTTGGTGAACGAAAAAGACTTTCTAGGTCCTACTAGATTTAGTCCGCGAAACTGTAACTCTGGGCTAGCCTTGGAATTGTCACCCCGAAGACCTGCTACTGCCATGTTAGCTCCAGCACAAAGTGCCCCGGCACCCTCTCCCACGAACAAACAGGCGGGACCAGTACATGGACCGCACAGTTCCTGAACTAATTGATCTAGATTGTGCACTCGCATAGCGTGTCTCAAGACGTAGGCGTTGTCATGGGGTGCCAGCCACAGAATGGATGGTTGCAACAATTGGATCTGGATTCGCAGAGCTTCGGGGTCGCAGATTTCTCTCCTAGTAGTGGTGGCTGGTGTCAGATTTATTATTTGGCAAGTCTGTAAACCTAAATCCTCTGTTATTTGTTGCACCTTCCTTTCCTCGTTTTTCTCCTCGCCCGGTTCCCCGCAAGTAATATACGCCACTCGTTTGGTATCGTATTCAGATTGTCCCCAAATTTCGTCAAATAACGCTGCAAAATGAGGACCTCGAATATTGTCATATTTATCTATGAGACAAACATGACGGTGATTTTCGTACTTGGGCCTTGAAGAGACAGACGTGGGCAGAGAAAGACTGTGGACTGTGATTATGAATGTTGCTGTGACAAAGATTCGATGGAGTGGGTGTCTTATTGTCCTTGGTCTTGTTATTGGGCGACAATTTATTGGCTGCACAGGCTTCATAGTTTTTCTCTGGTGCTACAGCATCTGCATCTACTTTGATACTGCACTTAGCTATTGCTCGGAGAGTAATCTACTACTAGAGTTTCCAAGGAATTGATGACTAGTAGTAGCTATCGCTGCCTGTTACGCAGGCTGCTGCGTTCGAAGTTGTTATAATAGAGCTGCCGTGGAAAGTTAGACGTTGTTCGTTGCTTTGGTTGATCTGCTGGTGGTGAATTGATTACCAGAGGTACTGTAAAAATGGATACAGTACGTTCGAGTGAACAGCTAGAGTGGCGCTGTTTGGTAGTACAACTTAATACGAAACCGTAACTACTAGTAGTAGTAGTAGTACTAATACTAGCTAGGCTACAGTTTTTAGGTGCGATTGTGATGAGTAGCTCTTTATTTAGCAGCACCGCACCTAAACTACGCTCCAATTCTCCAAATGCCTGTGCTCTGCCGATCTCTTGACTAGCTACCATGGAGCTTTCCTCGTCCTCTAAGGCAATTCCCATGCCTTTCTAGGCTTTTTGGGATTGCTTCTAGACAGTCATATCGGTTTTACAATTTCATTTTTTCGCTGTTGTGCGATTATCCACAATTTTCATAGAACAAGCGGTCCTGTCAGCACACGTTTCTCCTTGCCTGCCTCATCACAATCCGCGAGCGCACTGTCCTGTGTAACCTAGAAATGGAAATGGAACGCGAGCAGCCAGTTACTGTCGGAGTCCCCAGTGTTTACTCTTCGCTTGCTTCCAAACGATCTCCCTTTACACTCGCTTACTGTGTTTTCTAAGCATTTCTAACCCTACTTAACAGACAGGTACATATCCAATCTAATTCTAGTGATAGATGATTACTGTACCTAATGCACACTGATCTCCGCGTCCTGTTACCCACTGTCATGTTCGATTGCATCGGCCTATCATCCACTAAAAACTCGTTCGTGCTTCATCCCTTCATCTTCCCAATATAATTCCAGGAACACCGTCAGAGGCCAGTGCTCATTGTAACTGACATCCGGAAGTTTTCGAACTTGCATACCATGACTCCGCACCAGCTCAAAAAACAATCGTTCTTCTTCAATGGACATGTCACGACGCCGTTGGGTGTACCCCATCAAGACAATGGGATCTTGCGACAACCAAAACCTAGTGTCCGTTCCTAACAACAACGAGCGAGCCACGTTGTGTTGTTGCTGGTCTTGAGTGAACCGATTCTTCTTTTGCAAGTAATTGTACCGCAACCGGCACAGAAGTGATAGAAAATCCTTCCAAATGGGACGGGTGGCATTCCAAATGACGTCCGATGCAATGATCACATCTGGTGCAAGTTTCTCCACGAATTCTTCTTTGGGATACGCCCAATCCAGAGGTTTTGTAGTAACACGTGGTGTCGCTGCTGTTGCTGTTACTGTGGTTAGTCTCGATGCACTGCTGGACGAATCAAACAACGCTTGATCTAAATTGTTTTGAAGATTCTTCTCCAGCAACTCGAGAACTGCGGGGTCATAGTCAGTGGCTATCACTTCTTGAACACGATGACGCGCCATGACAATACTGGGCAATCCCAATCCAGCGCCTAATTCCAACGATGACATTGGAATCATGTCTGTACCGGGATTACTACCAATGCTCGTGCTACTTGTGGCGCTGTTGTTTTTAGTGGCAGCCAACTGTGCATCCAAGTACGTGGAAATGGCCAAAACGGACGACCAGAGCGCGAAACCTGTTCCAACCTTACCGTCATGGGCGACACGATCGGGGTAATGTTCTATCGTAACGGATCCACAATACGGGAATTGAAGCGTTTGGTGACACGAGGCCAAGGATGATGATGATGTTGAGTCACTGTCCGTTGAAGAGAAAGACTCCCCCTTTCCATCAGTGTGATTCTTATTCTTGTTGCCTTCGTTCGCGTTCGCTTTCGTTGTCTTCTTTCTGAGAGACGGATTGACATAACTGTACGATGAACCTTTCCATTCCGGTTCGACGTCATAAAAGCGACCCAATATGGGCGGAAGTTGTCGTTGGTTATAATGTTGCTGCTGCTGTTGCTGCTGCTGTTGCTGCTGCTGCTGCTGCTGCTGCTGCTGCTGCTGCTGCTGCTGCTGCTCCTGCTGCTGCTGCTGCTTTTGTTGTGAAATTTGCATGCTCAAACCATCTACCGAGGTTACTGTTACTGTTGTTGTTGTTGCTATCAAAGAAAAAATGACAAATCCCACGAATGCTTGCAGTAATAATCGAGAGAGTAGAAATGTGATTGCCATCATCGAGCGTGTCGCCATGATCCATTCGTTGGATTTTTTATAGCACCAAAATTGAAGTGAGGTGATGATTGTTGTGTTGATTATGGATTCGGGATTCTGACTTCGTTCGGAACTCTCTAGAAAAATCTGCGTTCTTATCCTTGAAATTTATCCTTGAAATAGAGTGAGCGTCCAAGTACTCGATGAACCCGTTGACAGACAGAGCAAATCCTTCCACCTTGTTGTATTTCCGTCGAACCGAACTCGTAACACGACAAATTATTATTATGCAATAAAAGTATCCGAATTTGTAGAACTAACCGGCAATCACACGGTACAATGTAGACCACAGTGGTTTTCGAAAAGTGTGCGATCTTTCTTTGTTTTCTCGCAAAAATTGAATTTCCCTGGACTGCAACGAAATCTGGAGCCAGTAGATAGAGCATAACGTTTGGTACGATAGAACCATGGAACAAAGACAGGCATACCATTGATTGTTGCTTGCAAATCATTCAGCCACATCTCATGATGCACTCATCAACCCACCTGACAACAGCAGCAGTAGCAGCAACAAAAATGGCTCATCACAAGCCGCAACGATGCTCGCCGACAGGATTATCATGGCGAATATTTCTGTTCTTCATCCTGTTGCACCTACCCGTGCTGGTATGCCCGGCATCCCTCCATATTACAACAACGAGTACCACTTTTACTACACCTTTTTTACACGCTAGACAATTACAACAAGAACAAGACTGGCAAACCTTGAACAGTATTTTATACAATGCGATCATTCAACTACCGGATAGTGAAATGACAAACAACGGATTGACGCTTCAAATCAAAGATTTGGAATGCACGCACTTGCAAATCGGAACCATGAACGTTGACACGGTACCACAAACCAGCGTCCAACAAATCATAGTTCAAACATCTATCAGTGGATTGCACATGGATTGTACAGCACGGTACGATTTTGGAGGATTTCTAATTGTCAATGGAAGCGGAGATTTAAATGTCAAATCAAGAAGCAATGCAGTCACTACCGAAACGGTTTTTGAATCTCCCGATTTTAACATGTTTCCACCTCTCCAAAGCTCTGTGGTCAGCTGCAATCCCACGGTCAACATTGATGGTATTGAGTTTTCGAATGGTGGTTTTTGGGGTTGGGTAAGTGCTGCTGTGGTTGGTTTGGTAGTGTAGCGCCGTCGTTCATGTATATCGTTGTTGTTACTCACACATAAATATCATTGCGCATCCATTCATATGTTGTATAGACACTGGATCAATTAGAAGAGATGTTTCGTGGTCGGTTAGAAGAATTGGCCGAAAACCGACTTTGTCAAGAATTGTCCGACATGGTCAATCAAAATGTGGATGTTTGGTTAAGCCAACTCAACACACAGTTGAGTGCTTATCCAGAAGATTTGGTTATAGATCCATTGTCATTCGAGCAAGCCTTGGTATTCAGACAAGAGCAACACGCATTTATGGTCGCTGAAGGAGTCTGGACGACGCCCGTGGCGCGTTTGGTGAATTGGCAACAACCAAGCTCGTATCCTTTTGGATTTTGGATCGAACAGGCATGGGATGAAATGGCGGCATACTTAAACAAACCCGTAGAGATTGCAACTAGTGCAAGTGGAGCAATGACAAGGGTGGACATGAATGCCAATGAACTATTGCGACAGCACGTCTTGGAACCAGGAACTGGTGTTCTGAACGTCGATTTGGACAAGGACAATGATGATCCATTTCTCTACGAAAAGCACGATCAATGGTTCCACACCAAGGCACAAGCCCATAGTATGAAAATTGCCGGACTAGATACCCTTGTCTCGTTGGATCCACTCGAAACGATTGGCAACTATACACTACAAACCAAATTAGCCTGGAAATCCCTGTCAGTGCAACTCGAAGTATCCGTGGATATAGCACCATCGACCCAACCGGATACTTTCTTGACAGGGGCTGACAGTATGCTTCGAATTCAAGAAAGAATTACCATTGAGTTTGCAATAGAAGAAGTTAATGCGGACGTTGCTCTTCTCTTGGCTTTGGATCAAGACTTGGTGGAGGCTCTTCAACTGGGCCACCTTTTGGACAAGGACAATATCTTGTCGTGCTTTTTGACGAGCATTCACAATCTAGATGTCGCGAGTTTGTCGGTTGAAGCCATTGATTTGCAACCTCCTACCGTCACTGGATTTGTTTCGGAGAGCCTGGATAAAGTTGTTTCCAGCGTAATTGAAGCAGGATTTACCATGTATGAAGCCGTCATGCTACGCAGCTCCAGAGCCTTTTTCCAAGTTGCGGTGCGAGACATTGTAAATGTAGCCCTCCGAGCCCAATACGAAGCGTTTGGTCAAACAGCTTGTACAAAGTGGCCACTAGCTACGCCCTATGGTGTTGTGGATATGAGAGACTTATTGTTGCCGCCTAATGCCTCTATGGCTATTGGAGGTATGGGCAACGGACGATACGGAAATCTGTTTGCTGACTTTGTCATGCCAACGTTGCAACAAGAAATCCTCTCTGACGGGAATGTCAACGAGCGGTTTATCCGACCGCTCACTTTGGATCAGTCTGGTGAAGAAGGAACTCTTCGGACGCTATCATCGACAGTGCCCTTGATAGACTTTCGGGAAAGCGGTCACAACGGGGCCAATTGGGTGGGTCAAGTCGGATGGGAAAACGTTGGAATACAAGCCTTCGACGCAAAGCTACAGAATGCTGATACCATTCTGTCACCAGTTGAAGTAATTAAACCTTTGGAGCGCAACTTTATAGCCAACACCATTCGTACTGGAAATGTTGCTGGAGACCCCTCAGGTTACGACAAACCCCTTCGCTTTTCATCTCGCTTGTTGGTTTGGGGCGAATCGAGAGATGACGCGATTGGTGATATGCATAATGAGGTTGAAGTAGTTGTAACTGTTCCTTCTTCGCTGCTCTCCTTTGATGCAATCATTAACATGAATGAAGTTGCCTTGCTTGACATTCCTCTTAAAGATCTTGAAAATGAGTTCTGTTGGTTGGCAGCCACGACGCAAGATCTTGGCGAATCTGGCTTGAAGTTGGAGAACATCGTCACCGCATTCGCTTCATTTGCTTTCGATGTCAACTGCATTTCCTGTTCGAGCCCTGGAGGTGAAGCCTTGCCGGAAATCTTTGATGAACTGGATCGAGCCAATTTTTCAACGTCCTTTCGACCTCATTTTGAACTTCTACTGGCAGAAGCTGCACAGGGCATCTTGGAAAATATGAACATTCCAAAGATGATCCAGGAAGCACCTATGTTTTGCCCGCACCACGTAGACTATACCCCAAGTGCAATTGCTTCCGGCGACTATGGTGCTGCTACCGCCATGTCGAAAACGCCAAAGTGGAGTCGTGCCTCATTGGAAACCATTTCATCAGTTTGTTTTGTGTCAGCCTATACCGGTCTCTTTATACTTGCAAAAAACCAACTGTTGACGTATGCCTCGAAACCGGCACCTGCTGTGGACACGGCTGGCGCCGACCTGAATCAATCGCTTGCAGAACTTGAGCTTGAAGATGGGTCACGCTTGCTAGATTGGACGAATCTATCCTCAACTCTTGGTCCCTGGGCTGACACGGTCATGGAAGAAGCTCGCAGAGCTCTTCAAACGACTTCCGCGAACAAGACTACGATTCCAACGAGAAGATTGAGCAATCTTTTTGAACGCAGAAGCACTGCAAAAACCAAGCCCAAGAGGCGACGCGCAAACGAATCACGCTTTCTCCAGGCAAATTCTTGGATCCGAGATTACCTTCTCGACAGCAACCATACGTTGATTTTCTCCTTTGATGACGATTTGCGCTTGGACTTTGCTGGTGTTTCCTTTTCCTTTTTGCAAGTCCGTATGCGCGGTTTGGACACGATAACACAACTTAACCCGTTCCTGGCCGTTGACCCGCATACTCTCAACAGCAATATTTATCTGGACCAGCTGGATTTGACCGTAGACATGGTCGTTGGGATAGAGTCGGAGTCATACAATATGACGATGGATATTTCGTTGAGCGATGTTGCTGTTGACCTCCCTTTGGTGCTTGTGTTTGACCTAGACAAATTAGGAGAAATTAATATGGAAAATATCCTCCGCGTCGATAGAATATTTGCCTGCTTGCTACCAGCAGCAAAACAAGCGAACATCCCAAGCCTGAACGTTGCCGTTGGAGCCATAAGTCGTCCAGTTGTGGGTGGGCTTCTGTCGCAAAGTTTGAAGACTGCCGTCGACACGGTTAACCAAGGTTTGTTTGATGCATTCGGCGATGATCTTGCGCTCGCATTTCCAATCCTGTTCGATACCACTATTCGCCGCTACCTGAACACCAGGCTTGAAAGTTTCGTGCGTGAAGTTGATCCAGCCCACTGTCAACTAGCAGGCGGCAACAGCGTGGTCGACTTTCGGTCCCTCTTTCTGTCCGAGCAAGATTCTTTGATTCGCGGTGGGAGTTGGAAGTCACCGTATGGCGACTTGTTTCGAACGCTTCATCACGTCTTGAATGACGAGCTAGCTACGGAAGGGAAGTCAGACGTTCCGACCATAAACAGCCTTTTGGCATCCTGGTCTGCGGGTCAATCTGGTGTCGAGGGGGCACTGAGTGTTGAGGGCGATCTCGTGAATACTCAAGCGGATGTCAAGTTTGGAGGTCTGCATGCCATGTTCGGCTTTATCCTTTCGGATTTATCCATCCTTAACGTTGACTCCTTCGGTTCGCCACTTATCTTGCTTGACCCTATCGCTACAGATACCCTGAATAATACTCTCTCCTTTGGTGTTGGCTCAGATCCTGTCAAAGTATCAGCAAGAATTGTTTTGACTCTTACGGATGAAGGTAAGCGCTAGCAGTGTATACGATACGATACGATTCTATACGATTCTATACGATACGATCCTGTGTTATATTGCACGAGTATATTTGGGCCTCACTGAGTTCCACTGTTTATAGACGAGATGCAAGTGAGCAATGAGATCAACGTGCATGTAGATGTTTATGCGGCGACTGTTCTTTTTAGTGTACTGCTGAGGGTAGCTGAAGAATCGCTTCTATCTTTTCCTTTGAAAGATGTGACAAAACAGTACTGTTGGCTGTCAACAATCTTGGTTTCATCAAATGAAGGTCGTGGCATTGCTTTCAACGGCGAAGGATTCTCTATTGAGCAATTAGATTTGAATATTTCTTGTTCCAATTGCACCAGTCCTCAGTTTGGAGAGTTGCTTGCCGATTTGTATGCTCCGTCAGACCCTGGCGATGCAAGAGATACTGTAGTGCAAACTTTTAATCAGATCTTGGATGGAGATGCTATCCAAGATTTTTTCGAAGAAGTTGTTGCCGAAAGCTCAAAGAGGTGCCCTCATTCTGATCAATACGACCCTCTTTCTTCGACCAATTTGTCTAGCCTATTGTCGGCGAAGCCTTTTCGTTTTACGGATTTCACGGAGCGAGACAGCAAGTCATCCTATTTCAATATCGCCAACGGAATTTTTGCAGCATGTCTACTACTACTATTCGTCTTGGGAAAAGTGATTATAAGCCGACGGAACAAGAAATGGAAAGACTCATTGTCGGAGGAGGGCAAAGAATTGCTTCGTCAACAGAAATCAAGGGAGCGACAACAAGAATCAATCATCAATTCACACGGGCAGTCGCTCTTCAAAAGCTCGCACCTTTCTCAAGTCACTCGATGGCTGGTCCCTCTCGGAATCATGCTCAACATAGCCCTTTACATGGTCGGACATCTGGGTGTCATATCAACGGTTGACTTGGAGATTCATCTTGCAGGGGAAGATTTTAATGTGCACCACTTTTTGGAATTTTCTTTTATTGAGTCGTCAAAAGATACCTACCAAAACGGCGGCATCGAGATGAGTATCGCGCTCTGGATCTTCACAGGAATCTGGCCATACCTGAAGCTCTTAGCCTCACTCTTTCTGTGGATGGCACCGCCCTCGATATTATCCATCGGGACGCGCGGGAAACTCTTTCTTTGGATCGATGCATTGACAAAGCTGAGTATCATTGATATTTTTACCATGCTATTGATACTGGCAGTGGTCTTTGTTTACATTGGGGGGCCTGACGAAAGCATTACCGCAGGAGCGTTGTACTCTATGAAAATTATTGTGGTCCCGGGTGTGAGCTGCTACTGTCTTGTGATTGCTCAGCGTATGTCCAGGACCAGCTCTCGTCTCTTTCTAGACTATCATAATCAAGACAATCTTGCTACTCGGGAAATTTGGCTGGGATCCAGACGAGTCAGCGGCAGAGAGGACGTCAAGGATGCAGACGAAAGTGTTTCTCCAGACGTTGTTGCAAAAGAAGATTCCATTTCAATGAATGCAGACCGAGAGATTCCTTTAGCCGCTGTTTCAACAATTGCAACTGAAAAAGACAGTGTCACCCACGACATTGCCCCGCGCAATTTTTGCTCTCGTCTCTCTTTTTTTGGATTCCATCTTGGGCTTACTTTTGGCATTATCACTGTGCTCTCGCTTTTAATCATTGGGTGTATCTTCGCACCTTCCGTTTCTATTGACGTGTCTGATCTTTGGGGACTCGCACTCGAGACTGATGCGAGCTATGCTGAAGTTGCCAGTAATTATGGAGTTTTCGCGGTGGTTAGCTCAGTGTTGCTAAAGTCACAATTTGTATTGGGTACAACATGGGACTATGTAGCACTGGGATTTTTGCTGACGGTGGCATTTGTGTCAGTAGGAATGACTTTCATCCTAAGTTGCTTCCATCTTTTCAATCGGGTGCGCAAGGAAGGTTGTGAGGCATTTCGCTCCAATGAGGGAGCTACGCTATACAAATTGCCGTCGTACTTGAGCCGACATGCGTACAAGAACATGGAAGTGTACATTGTCGCAGTTGCCCTTGGATGCTGGCAGCTGGGTTCTGTTTCAATATATATCATTCATCTCTTCTGCTCGCTCCTCGATTCACTGTATTCAATTTTGACGTATGTTGGTCTGGCTCAGGCATCCTCTGCAGAATGTTATCAATCCCAAATGTCGCTACCCGACAATCTGCTGATTTTCTTTGTTGCTTTCTCCATTCTGATTGCGAACTTTTGCATTCAGTGCTCCAAGCAGTCCCGAAAGAATGTGGAGGACGCTTGTCTCATGCTGCGACATGAAAACCACGAGGTGGAACACCTCTCATCTTTATGGAACACCACTACCAGGAGCAAAGTTAAACGATTTTGGGGCACAAGCAGTCGAGGCCAGGCTCGCAAGAACAGCCAGACGTCCACGTTTTCCGAAATGGGTTCTTCGGGCGATGCCAGCGAAACTCATGATGGCGCAAATTTGACACCTGCGAGCTCTTCGCCTTTGGATTTCGCACAGCGGATTCGCTCACTGGATGATACGGTTTCGCTGAGCACGTTCAGCGGTTCACCGCTTGTCGTAAGAGAGCAAGGTTCGCCGACCGGAAGTAGCACACTAGAATCTCCAAGTTGGAATGTGAGAAGCGAAGACCCGCCAATCGGTAGCCCTGTTTATGGATCGTTCGAGAATGCATCTTTCCACAGTACAGACGACCATGATGATGAAGATTGTAGAATCTCACCAAGCATGTAGTTCTTATGAACATCGCCTTGTTCAGACCGGCTGGAACGCAACTACATGAGACGAGGCGCCTTCAACACGCTAGCTTGACGCAACGTAGGAATTAATTTGGTTAGTTTAATCCCTGTATTTTTTCATGATGTAGTATAATAAGCAATATAGGTGCAGCCTCGCACACAGATAGATGCGTCTCTGTCAATTCTCAAAGCCTCATCCTCGCGAGCCACTATGCCGGTGGTCGTATGCGTGGAGACGCAGATTTCATTGGGCTACCCTGGCCATATTAAGATGTGAATATTGCCAACAAAAATCATGCTTAGGAATGCTTCTAGTGCTCTCGCTGGAGAGCTATTTTACTGGAGAGCTATCTCGCTTTTAAAAAGTGACGAACCATTTACTTCAACTTTTTCACTATGTATATATGATATATGCAACTAATTTACTTGCTGATTTCTAACTGGCTCTCATTGTGCCGTTCAAACTAACTCTCTCCTGCAGCTTACACCAGTCCGGTTCCATCTCGTTTCACGTGCGCCGCCACAAGACTCGATTCGGTACCCCGTTGAAAGCTGTTTTGTTCCCACTTTCGTTGCGCCCGCTTCTCGCCGGCCTTGCAGGCTTTGTTGGTGGCCATTCCGCCGGCCACTCCACCGAGCATCATACCAACGGGAAAGACGGGTGCCATGACAACTCCACCCAAAACAGCTCCACCGGCAGCACCAGCCGCTGTCTTGTAAGGTCTTGCTTGTTTCATATGGTTCTTGAGTGGATGAACGGCTTCACTGGTACCGTATCTGAGTGATGCATCGTCGTAGCTGCGAGAGGGATATTGGTAGGTTGTCATGGCACGACTTGCACCATAAGCTCTGCTGCTGTGGTGGTGGTTGTAATTCTGCGGATGGCCGAGCGCCAGAGCTCTAGCAATGGCTTCATCGCTTTCTTCTAATTTCTTGCGACGACTGATTTCATCCAACATGCGCTGTTGAGACTCTAATAAGTCAGCTGGAACGGACGAATTGTCGTCTTGTGATCCCGTTGTTGGAGTCCAGGGGACCATAACCAGCATGTTCGTGGGACTAGACGCCGCTGCCGGTGGGACAGCAGGCGTATCTAGTAAATCAATGAGATCTCCAGTGTTGTTACGAACTCCTTCCAGAGCAGGCTGTGGAACTTCGGCAGGAGGGGGAGGGGGAGGGGATGTCGGATATGGAGCGGTGGGACCTGTTCCTTCGTAGCCTTGATAATCGGATGGTGGCTTGTAAGCAAAAGCATACGGATCGTAGCTGGCCTGTGATCTATCGTATTGGTATTGGTTGTTCATTCTGTTGTATTGCTTCAGTGCTTCTCTATCTTGGCGATTGACTACTACTATTAATTACTTTCGTGGCGTGGTTCTTTAACTACTACTCTACTACTCGAATATTATTTTGGACGTTTTATGCGAACGTAGTGGTATCGCACAGCTCATTCAGGATGTGTCTCGGAACCCGCGCGCTGGTTACGAATGCTCCTTCGTCAGGTTGGAAGAAGAATATTCTATGAAGAAAGAGGTTATCAGAAAAATGAGAAGCTCGTGTCATCGTAGTGGTAATTACCATACGACTACGTAGTAGACTACTAGAGTACCTTGTACGGCAATCCAACACCTTTGCCACGACTCACACTGATGTTAAAGAGCTTCCGAGAACTGTTCTTCAAACAATATCGTCATTTCCCCCCGGAATTTGGAAATAAACGGAAGAATGAGATCTGGAGACCAACCAACGGAATGGAATCTTGCGCAGATTTAATCCTCAGCATTCAAGGACGAACTCGGTCCATTTGATCGAAAGCTTGCCATGCAACCTTCTTTGCAGCCTTGGCCAACGTCGCTGCTCCCTGCAGAGTGCTTGCAGGCGTATATGTCACTACCAGAGTCGTGAGCCAGCCATGAGCGGGTGAGTATCAACAGACGGAAGGTCTACTGGCTCAGAATGGTTAGTCCACCGCCCCGCAGGCATGATCCAAGAGGATATGCAGAGATGTTCAGTACGGAACAGGTAGCCACGGTGCTTTTGCTGAATGTAATATGCTATCTAAAAGCCCTGAAGAGGCAGGTCTGCAGGACTTCGGATGGGTCGAAGTCTAGTCACCCTGCTTCATTGCAATACCTTCACGTGCGTGCACACTACTCTACATTTTTGCTAGCTAGTCGTAGCGTTGTACAGCTTCTTTTTGCACACAGTAGTGACTCTCTAGTATTGTAGCTGCTGCTCTACTAGCTAGCTTGTGTCTACTGCTACTACCACCTGTAGTTGTAGTAGTAGTACCAAGTAGGAGTACTTATCTATCTATACTAGTAGTAGGGTCTACTACTCTGACTCAATGAGATCCTATTTTCAATAAGTCAACTCTTGCTATGACCGACGATGGGCAGACCACAAACATCGTACCTGGTAGTGGTGTACTCGAACTGTACTCTACTACAGTAGCTACTCTAGTAGTAGGGCAGTCCAGTCTAGTAGTACTGGTAATAGCTACTACTCGAATACTCCTAGTAAATACTACCGGTAGTAATAAAAATCCAAATAATGGCAGCTCTGTAGATTTTTGAGAACCACTTACCAGCAATAGGAAATAACAGAAACCCCACTACGCATACATACTATTAGCTTGTTCGAAAAGCAAACAACACCATTATTTTCGTCACGACGATCGACATGGACTTGAAGGAATATCAAATAGATCCCGCCTTTCCACCCGACAAGACAGAATTGTGGGCAGGCCGTGACAAGGAAGATGATCACTGGGTGTTATCGCACAATTCCTTGCGAGGCGAATTGGACGAACTGGACAAATGCATTGCCGCCCTTTCCGCAGCTGATAGATTGGAAAGCTGGCAGCTGGATTGTTTGAGCAAAGTGTGGCAGTATCATTACGAGCACATTCAAAAACACCACGACAGCGAAGAATTTACGTTGCAACCCTTTGTGGGTACCCGTGTTAAATATCCTGACACTATTTCGAACGGACACAAGGAATTGGAATTGAAATTGGATTTACTTCACAAAATGGTTACCGAGGAACTCCCAAAACAACCAGAAAAGGGGGTTGCACCGTTTGCCGAATTATTTTCGCCCTACAAGAAGGTTTTGATAGAGCATTTGCAAGAAGAAGAGGATACGGTCGTTCCCTTGATTCATGCCTACTTCACACCCGAGGAGTTCAAAGTCCCAGGCAAGACCATGGGCCAAACGGGCGGACATGCCGGATCATTTGTGTATTATATCGGTGCCAATAAATTTCGAAACGAAACCATGGGAAAATTGGGTATTCCCTTTTTTGTGTGGTATTTAGCCTTCAAGGGTGCGCTCAAAGAATACCAGGACCAGGTGATTGCTAATGTGACCGCCTTGCAAGAAGGTAAACCGCCCGAAGGAAAGAAAGGGTGGCTGGGTGGTATCTTTTGAAAGCGATTGTAGATATATGTCTGATAATAAGGGATGTCGGAATGCATATTGCATGTATTTAATACTAAAGGCCATAATGTGATCTATGGACAGTGATTCGAATGTAGTCTTGCTTTTTTTATGAAACAATGCTGTGATTCATCGAGAAAGAAGATAATACCGTCACATTGATTATTTTATTTCACGGCTAACACTCCAGGATACAATAGTGTTGTATTGGCACTAGCGGCACGGGCTATGCTAGTCGCATTTAGTGGTTCTCCATCGTTACCGTGCATGGGACTCGAGTGTGAAGCCATACTCTCGGCAATCCAAGGAATGCTCCAAGCGGGATGACCATAGGCATCGCGGCCCATTGTTCGGGTCAGAATTGATGGAATGGTTCCCGGTCGTCCTGTTTCTAGAAGGAGTCGGTTGGGATGCAACTCAAAGGCACATTCGTGCATTTCGTTGGCCTTGCTAAACGTCACGGTGGCATCCATACCAATGTACACTTGATTCGGAAATTTCTGAACGAGTTCGTTCATGTGCAAGGGAGAACCAGCCCAGCACGATAGGTGCACTTTAAGGTCCTTGTTGTGTGGAAGATATGCGCTCAGGATGGTTGCCAGGTCCAATACGACATGACTATAGGCTTCACTGGTCTTGTTGCTATCACTATTATCACATGGCAAGAGTCGAATTTGAACCGTCATGACGCGAGTATTGGAAGGATGGACAGCCGCAAAGAGCGTCGCACGAAGACGTTCAAGCTGTGCTTCACACCACTCTCTTTCTGGCTTGTTGCGATGTATCTCAGGAGTACAATAATCCAGGTCGGCAAATAACCCCACAATCTGTTGTGGATGAGATGCTATAGTTTCCACCAGTGCCTGTACGGCTCCCTCCAATTCTAGCTTTTTATTGACTTTGTCATCCTCAACATCCTCATTATCTTTCGTGTTGGTTTTCCAGAAAAAATCCCGACCAAGACCTACGACATGCCAAACGGGATGGAGCTTGGAAAGTTCTTTTTCGTGGATAGAAGGCATCCAAGGTCGATTGCGCGGTAGAGTCGACCTCGAGAGACACCCGCCAAATTGCAAGTACAGCGGAGTTGATTGAGTGTCTACAATGCTACTACCACTACTACAACCATCTGTTTTGTTCAACGATGGATTCGTGACATTGACCACGGCATGTAAACCTTTCTCGTATTCTCTTGTAGCTTGTTGTACAGAAATCTATTTGGCTTTGCCTCTTCCATTACGGATATAATCTAATATATCATCCAAATTGCAACTGGCATCGTAGT
>Ga0100402_1003418_pt1 | contig 17289 bp, 19 predicted proteins | sample CryGeyme20150102_FD_80419 | JGI IMG/M metagenome (GOLD analysis project Ga0100402, IMG submission 80419) | Groundwater microbial communities from Crystal Geyser aquifers in Utah, USA - Crystal Geyser metaG 2015-0102 | ecosystem: Environmental > Aquatic > Deep subsurface > Groundwater | place...
AAATTTTATGATTGCCTCATCTGGACATACTCTTTTAAAGTTTTTCCTTAGACCATTTTGTAGAAGTCATAGACCTTTAACATTGAATCAGCAACTTCATCAGGATCTGAGTCAAAATTGCTCTTGTATTTCAGGAAGTAGAATGCCACTAAAAAGGCCACATTTTCTCTCTCTGATTCGAGCTTACTGTAGGTTTCAACGTCGAACAAATCGTAGAAAAACTCCATGGCCTGACTTGCTCTAATTTCTTTGTTCTCCGAATCCATAGAGTTATCTTCCTCTTTGACCTGATACTTTTCTTTCCAGTCATCTGGCAAATTATCAGGATTCGGGCACTTGAATATGAAATCTCCAAGGTTTGTATCGGAAACCTGTTTCATGATCTCATCCAACTCCCAAGTCTCACAGGTTCTTTGATCGTTCACGTACTCAGTTTTTCCCTACAATGCATGTTCCCCAAGCATATATTTGAGTATATTGCAGATGTGCTCAACCTCCTTGTCTACTTTGAATCCTGAACTGGTGGCAGCCGAGACAACTTGCTGAGCCTTCCCTCCTTGTTAGTCTGTTTAGTGTGCCACTTTTCTGAATATCTTGTCTTCTATCTTGAATTTTCGCTTGTCTTACTCTCCATTATGTTATGTTTTTGATTTTTACCTTTCTGATTCCTTGTCAGTCCTGCTTTTTTTGCCCGCTCTCTTAGGCTAATGGTTCCAGTTACTAGGCCTTTACTATTACTTCTCGTATGCCTCGACTTCAAATTAGTCAATATCATCATCATGCTCAGGCTCTTACCGAATCATCCGACTCATCTCCCCAAATTAATAATTATATTTGACTCAGCTTTCATTTAAACAGATGACCCATAAAACTTTCAGTTACTTCTTCAAAAATGTCAAAGAAAAAAAAATAGGATATACTCCAATAATATATTCATCCTCCGATGCTGTTATTATAATATGAGACGAACAGCATCAATTACAGTATTTTTTCTGGCCATTTGTGTGCTCGCCCAGATCCCTCCCCAGCCATAACTAGACTTATGTATAAATCAGGACATTCCAATCGATACAGTATGGTATCTATCGAAACAAGTAGGAACGCATTCAAGTACTCAAATTTCGAGATATATTTCACCCTCACAATCGGGTCGATCGCTGCAATACTCATCCTTGTGAGTTTGCTGAGCTGGATCTGCTTTCCTTCATTTCTGCTGCCTTCTGACATAATTTTCATAATTCTCTGCGGTACTCTTCTGGATATTCTGACGCTTATTACCACGGCTAGTAACTAACAAATCATACAGTCTACAGTTTGGTCAATAAAGACAGCGAGCTTCCTGGCAATTTTTAGACCTTCTGCAATGGAGTGGGCTTCTTGAATATGCTAGGAAACGTGATCTACCTCTACTACAATGCTTTCTTCTGTGGAGCCCTCGCCTATACGATCCATAAGACTCTAAAGAAACCTCTCTTGTCGGTTTTCAGGCAACACATGGCCTGTTTGGTCATTGCGATCATCGCTCTTCTGATTATTGTTTTCACAAGCACGGAGAATGCATTTAGTAACATGTGCCTGTACAGACTGGCAGATTCGTCATCTCTGGGCCTGTTCTTTCTACACCTCATTTTGGCTTTATTTAGTTTGTATGCTCTGTACAGGTTCAAAGTCAGCATTCCTCAAAATTCCTTCTTTGACCAGCAGTCACATTTCAGATACTACTTCATCTACATGGTCATCTTCTTCATTTTTGAGGCAGTTAATTCCATTCTCTTTATTTCTGGAAATTTATCATGTTCAACAGGAAACCAAAACAGAAATGAAATTATTTCTTCCCTCTTGACTGTCTCAAATTGTATGATTATTGGGTTGGCTTTTCCTTCAATGGCTCTCAGAATGGGCCATCCCTTCATTCTCAAAAGACTAAAAACCATGAAGCAATACAATCAACTGTCTTCTGAAGAGCATAATCAATAAATTGAAGAGTTTTCATGGGTGAGCTCACTGATTAACTCAATCAAGGGATCCCAGGTTTTATCCTTCATCTAAGCTATCATGATGAACTACATTGAACACATCAGAAAATATCCCTCTTCTCTGTCCACCTATCACTTTCAGAGACACTATTCTTTCACGATCGACTAAAATATCACCGATGACTATGTCAGGAGAAGAATCACCACTCGGTAGAGCCATTTTGCTCGTCAACTATCAGAAGGGTTGACGACTCTCAAATACGAGGTAAAAATATTTACTCCTGAGTATTACAGCTGGATCTTCAGGAATGAAAAAATAAATTTGTTTGGGTCGTTCGATGTCAGAAAAAACCTGATGCTCGTCAAGGAAGATTCTTTCAGTCAGAGAGGCAAAAAAGGTTAATTTTTCTTCTGTACCTTTGATCATAAAGTTCTACTGAAAACAATTCCCGAACAAGAGGCCAATGTCCTTCTCGATAAAACTGAAGCATTTTATGAATATTTTAGTGAGAATAAAGATTCTCTCATTGTGAAACTACTGGGCCTGTTCCGCTTCTAAAGAAAGGACATAAAGAATGAGAGAACCTTTTTGGTCATAATGAAGAACATTTCAGTGTGTCCTCGTGAGTAAATAACAAGAAGCTATGATATCAAAGGGACATTCACAAATCGATAGACCTTAAAATAGAAAGGCATTAAGCCAGCATAGTAGGATAAATTGAAGAATTGTACCCTGAAAGATCTAGATTTTAAAAAATTGTAGCAAAAGCTATTTGTCAGCAAAGAACATAAAAAGCATATCATATAAACCTTGACAAGAGATATATAATTTCTGAGTGATCTGGGAATGGTTGATTATTCGTTGCTTATCATCAAACGACATGGACAAGCTTCAAATCAAGATGGATAGTACCCCTCCATCCAATAGCCTGACACATTTTACCACATCGGAATTATAGACTACCTGGAATTATGGAACAGGAAGAGGAAGGCCTAAAGAGTATTCAAGACTCTGATTGCTACTGAGTAAGCAGCAGTAGATTCTGCCCACAGCTATAGCGAGAGAATGATCGGCTTCATGAAGGAGATTCTTTGATGGATTGAGTATAATAGTAATACCTGAGTAACTTGAGCATAATAAGAATGTTATGCTCTTTGCAATAATATTAATTGATGATCAATTACATCTCCTAATTTGACACCTACAAGGACAGAATTCCTGAGTTCATAATCAAACTCTACCACATCCTAGAAGTACATTAGGCAATTATTTCAGTTGCGATAGTTCAACGATTACATGTGCTGGAACGGAGACCACGAAATCATGATTAAAAACAGTAAAAAATTAGAAGAAAAAGTACTGCCTCAATTTTTCAGGCACCGGCACTTGTCGTCCTTTGTCAGGCAACTCAACATGTACAAATTCAGCAAGGTTAACAAACTCACTAAGGAAAAAAATCAAATGTATTTCAAAAACTAACATTTCCGACGCGGACAAATGTATATACCTTCTGATTTAGATAACTCATGACCAACATCAAAAGAAACACGAAAAAACAAAAAAATGAAGTGAAAATAGAAGATACTCCTCAGCGTTTTTCTGAGGACTAACAAAGTGAGGTGAGTATCAATAAACAAATGGAAGAAAATGCCCTGACCAACTACAAGCAGTATGTGCGGAACTCAGTCAAATAGATCAGCTAAAACCTCAAAAAAATATAAGCCCATTTTCCATAGACAAAGCTATAGATGGATCCAGTGATCAACATGTGCAACGAGCTCCTTGAAGGGGAGAACACTCCCATGAACCAGCCTGTCAACCAGAGTATGAACATAGACGACACCATTCAGAACAAGAACATGTTGTCAACAATGAAGTTGCTTCCGAGACTGGAATCTCTTATTTTTCCCTCGCAGTGCAGCTTCTACCATTTTAACAGCTGATCTTACAATTTATTATTCTCACTATACACTTATTATACATACTCCATGATCAGTCCCTGTTGATCTGCATACGAGAGGATTGAAGATACTTGGTATAGTTGCTGTTGGCCAAACTTTCAAACTATCTCATCTGTAGCATAAGACTGTTGATGGTCTTGTGGGACTCTGAGAGGAGAGTTGAGTATATTTTTTGCTTTTAGAGCCAAGATCTGTTGAGAGATTCGATATACTACGAAAGTGTTCCATTTTGCTGTTCGTTCTATTTTATTGTTTTTTATAGTTATTCTTCCATTTTTATGACTTTCTGTGTCAACTCTGCCTCTTTTGCTACCAGCAGGCTTCGAATTTATTGGATCTCTTTGGCATATATATTTTCCATATTAGCTTTTATCTTTAGCTGCTACTTTAGCTAACCTTCCATCTTGTCAGCTTTTTATTTGTAAGCATCAATGACCTTGTTTTGTTTGGCTATCTGAGAGTGATGCATTTATTGGAATTTGGCTTTTTCTGTTTGAAATTACTGAGTCAGGTTTTATATGCTTTATCTTATTGCTTCAGATATGTAGTTCTTGATAGTGGAACCTGTCTCTTGCTTGGATAAAAAATGCTGGCAGAATTCCTTAGCTTCAATAATTTATTTGTTTGTGTTGGTAAGTTCAGTGGACATAGTCTCCCATTAGACTTATGTTTGAATGGCATACTCATCTCTCACGATTTAAGTCTGCACTTCAAACCAATTTTTATTATTCTTGGCCAATTCAATCCTTTTCATTGTTTACTTGAGATCCTGATTTTATCTGACAATGTCTGCGATACTGTTCCACATATCATCTCTTTCTTTTTTCAACAATTCCATCTTTATTTGCAGTTCTTTGACAGAGTAACATTCTTCAGTCATGCAACCAACTTCCTTCAACTCTTCCAGATCAGTCTAGTTGCCTAGTGTGTGATTTGATCTTTTGGTTTTATCGTTCTTGGGATCTTCCTAGTTGTCACCATATCCTACACCAAAGGGAGTGATCTACTTGAAAGAGCATATCACTCTTTGAGAATCGTTGTAGCAAGTTTTGACTCTTTCTGTTTTTAGAGCATACTTATGTGCCTTACTCATCAGCACAGATTCAATCTCGTTCTACTTTTCCTTCTTAATATTCCGAGTAGACCTGTTAGTTTTGCTATTCATCAGATACTTGAAGTTGCATTTCAGGCTACCATTCTTGTCCAACCTCCTCGCTTTGCCGTCGGATATGTGAGTCTGAGAAACAACTGACATTAGTCTTACTATTAAAATTTAATATAATACCCAGCTTACTCTGACTGAACACACCAGCTCCAATGATTCATATTTGATTTTGATGAAGAAATAACCTCAGAAGAAGGAAAAATTACAGGTGGAGGTCAACCTCAAGGATCGAAATGATTATCACTTTGTCAAGTAGTGTAGCAATGCCTTCTTCCCCTACTAACCATACCCCCAACAAATAGAAATAGTCAAAACTATACAAGCAGCCATCCGCAATAAGGAAAATGCCTTGATTTAATCACCTACAGGTACAGGGAAAACCATATGCTTGCTGGTTGGTGCCTTGTCGAGTTTAGTTGATACCTAGGGCAGAAAAAAAGTGTTTTACTTGACCAGGACTCACTCTCAAATCAGTCAGGTTGTCAGCTAGTTCAAAAAGACTGTATACTCCTGCCATATTAATATCGTTGCATCAAAGGAACAATTATGTATCAATCACAATCTCTCGAAACTTAAAGGAAAACAACTATAAAAAGCTTGCTAAGACTTGTGTTCCCAGAAACTATGCCCATATCGGGAGTTCAACAGTACAAGAAGGCCCAAGCAGATACTCGATCTTCAGGAATTCAAAGAATATGGACGAAAGGAGCTAGCTTGTCCTTATTTTTACTCCAAACAACTGACATAAAAATCATAGCTCACAATACTTCCCTTCAACTATTTGCTAGGCTGGAGCCTTCTCGAAAGAAGCTCCCTTGATATCAAAGACGCAGTCATCATTTTTGATTAAGCTCACAACATTGATTCGCTTTGTGAGCAGGGGTCAGACATCCGACTGACACATGATAGTCTTTCCTTGGCTTTAGCTGAATTGAGAGCTGTTGTAAAATCACAAAATAGCAAGTCTCTTCATCCTCAGTTCCGAGAAAAAGCTGAGGATCGGTAGTTAACCCTAGGATTCAAACAGCAGATCGAGCAACTTACCAACAGGCTCAAGCAGATCACTGAGGTTGAAATACTTTCAAGGCATGACATTCTTCACAAATTCGAGTAATTCACCACAACTGCAAGAGAGGTTGGAATTGATCTTGGGAACTATGGAGACTTTTTGGCGAAAGGAAAGAAAGTGATCAAATTTGCCTATCGAAAGGAAATAGGGTGCTAGAATATAAAATTTTTGCTGATAATCGTGGAGAAAATGTATCAGATGCTTGCTTCCTAATCAGAGTTTAGTAAATATGCCATCACAATCTCAAAGACTTAGCTCTTCTTCAGATGCTTGGACCCCTCTCTTTGCTTTAACAGAATCATGAATTGCAAGCCAAAAAGCGTCATTCTGTCTTCTGGTACTCTTGGGGATCTCGAGTCTTGGGAGAAAAGTCTTAAGCTGAAATTTTAGCATAAAATATCTGCATAAAGCTTTGTAACCGAGCATCACTTGTATGCTCAAATCAGGCAAAGAAGCTAGAAGGGAGTTTCTTTTAATTTTAGCTTCCAAGGAAGGCAAAACGATCAGCAGTACACATAGCTAGCCAAAGAACTCTCTAAGCTTGAAGATATTATCGAAGGTGGTATCGTGGTCGCTTTCAGCACATATGACCTGTTGGAGAGAACTTTAAGCTACTGCTCCTTACTAAAAGGAAAAGTATTTTACTAGACAAAGGGAAGCAATATTGACTATGTATATGATCAGTATCGAATGGCTCTAGCAACAAGCACAGCATTTTTATTCATCGTCATGAAAGGTCGATTTTCAGAAGGAATCAACTTCACAGCTGAGCTTTGTAGATGCTTGATAGTTGTTGGCATTCCTTTCCTTCCTCTCAAAGACCCAGCAGTCGTCGAAAAAATGAAATACCTGTAAGCAACAGGAACTAAGTAGCAAGCGTAGGAGTGGTACTCTCAATAATCTTTCAAGGCTTTGAATCAAACACTTGGACGGGCCATACGAAACAAATCAGATTATGCTGTAATTTTGCTGTTTGACCAAAGATACGTTAAAGAGGAGTACATAAATAAACTGTCCAGATGGTTTTCAAAATGCATGAGACCCATCAAAAATACAAATCAGGATATTGTAGCTTTTATGAGCAAAACTTCCGAAAAGATTAAATAAATCAACAGCAGGGCAAAAACTTCTTCGAAACCAAAAAAATAACTGAATTTATGCCAAAGATTGGCGGAGTTCTCAACGCCAAGCAAGGCAAATAAAGGTCGCAAATTGAAGCTGATTATGGAATCAGACGAAAAGCCAGAGTTCAAGACAGCCCTCAAATAGCTCAAAATTACAGAAGAACCATAATACGAGACCATGAAAGGCGACCAACAAGAATATTATATCAATTTCGATGAGTTTGCCTTTAACACCGGCAGTGAGCCTTCTCAAGACTAAAAGCCAGTTCAACTGACCACAGTGAGGCACTCTTTTAGAAAGTACGACAATATTGACTTTTGATTCATTCACATGCACCATCATAAGTATGAATTTAGTTCATCTTGAATCTTTTCGACTTGCTGGAAAAATTTATTCATTTGCTCTTTGCCCATCCTCAACTTTTGCTCAGATGCATCTCTCCCATCAGAGCATGCCACTTTGAACTCGAAATGCAAGTTTCTGGCATCATTGTTATAGACCATCTCTTTTGGCAACTACTGACTCGGTTCTCTGATGGCTTCGATATTGAGAAGAAATACCCTGAACGGGAAGGTAGGACTATTGAACTGGAATTATCAATTTGATGTCAGTATTAGTGACATAAAGGCCAGTTCCGACTAGTTACTTATGTGCCATAATATTATAAATCATGGAAAACGAAGAGTAGCAAAGCGAGCTCATGAGGTCAGTCACATCCTAACACATCCCTCAGTCCCACAGCTACCCCCGAAAATAACAATATTCCGTGCCTCATTACTGGCCAGCAGACTTAGTTCCTTACACATCAGTCTCATACTGTCAATGTCTTCAATGGACCTTCGCAGTGATGTTTCTCTCAATACTGGGCTACATCCTCTTCTTCCTGAAGTGATCACTCATTGTAGTATTAATTTTTTGACACAGTTCCTATAAATAGAGAATCACTCTTGCTCCATGGTCTTGGCCAGGTTGTCGAATGATTTTTTGCACTAATTGAGCTCCATGAGCAATTCAATGAGGTCTTTGAACTGACTTGAAACGTTGAGGACCCTTGATTGCTGATTACTCACATTGAACCTGGAAATCAGTTCATTTTCACAAAATTCATTCTTTTCTTTTTCATCCTTCAGTCCCTCATATTTTTCCTACTTTTTGGCACACTCCTCACTGATCTATTCCTGGTCTTCAAATTCGTCAAAATACACATCATCCTCTTTGACCTTGTTGCTGAAATCACTGTACCCGTATTCAAGCTTGTTATTTTAATTCAACTTGAGGAATGCCGGGACGCATTTGTGGGCTGTACTTTTGAGGGCATGAGGATCTGTGAATTTGATGGAAGCCAGACCAAGCATAGCCTACTGGTACTTTTATTTGATTCTGACAGAAAGGCTATCGTACTACTAAACTCCATCGAGCAGCGTGAAGAATTTATCATTGATGAGTGAAGGTTGTTTTGATTGTTTGAAGAGAGGATCTTCTTCAATGATGATGGGCTGGTCGTTCATATTAAAAAAGAAATATATACTTCAGGCAGAAAGGCCTGCGATTAAATATCTAAGGTTCAGAGATCTTGGTGATTGTAGTCATCATGGTCAAGAGTAGCAAATATGTTGTCATCACTAATTGTTGAAATGTAATTATAATCAGTCATCCAATATCATCTCGTATTTGCTTATGTCCCTCAAACCCATGTCGAACCTGCCATCCCACAACCTGTACAGACAGCCCAATGAGCCCAACCTGTAGTCGCTCACCAACTCAGCCTTCCTCTTATCGCCTTCTGCCTCCTACTCTTATTCGCCTATATCAATCAACATGTACCTGCTTATTACTCTTCCTATTCTGAAGTTTGAGGCTTCTTGTCTTTAAGATCGACTTTCTCAATGAGGGCTTCATCTAAGCCCACCAAGTAGATAACCAAATCTTCAGTGTAGTCAATGCCTGAAGGCTGAGTTGACTGGTGAGCATGTCTATCCTTCTTTGCTTCCTGCTGTTTAAAGAAGTTCTTCAGCAACTTGGAAAGAGAATTCGACAGTTTTTAATTGTTTGTTTGGATTCCTGTCTAGCCAAGTACGAACAAGTGTCCTTTCCTGATGCAACTGAGTTCCTCGATTGTCTTTGGGCCGATGTCGATAGCTCGATATTCTTCGAAAATATCCTGGGCGCCATCATATTCGATTGTCTATGTCTATTCTTCACTTTTTTTTTCAAATAAAAAGTCACATGGTATTTTGATCTTATCAGTCATTTTTTCCTGCTCAAGTCCAACCATAAAATCATTAATGGCTTCCTTCTAAACGCCGCCTAAGCAAACATCTCCTAATCTTTCCAGATTGTTCTTCCACAAATAAAATTTGATGCCGGAGCTTCCTGCTAGTCTAATTTCCTTTACCACTTTTACAACTCGAGACAACAGCAGGTATGTACTGGGTGTAAAATCATCTCCGAAAATAAGAGTGGAATCAATCACTCTTGTCGACAATGCTACATATCGCCACCATTGAGTGCCCACTAAGACCTACTTGTTGAGATATGCGCTGAATCCACTGATGGAGGAAAGGAATCTGTCTTCATTAACAAGAACATCGATCGAGTCACCTATATCATCAAAAAAATCCCGAATTTCAGGATGCAACAATTTTCTCTTTGTTGTTTTGGCCTCATGGCCCTCTTCAGCTGGAGGCTCAATGAATTCCTCCATTGTAACTTCCGAAGGCAGGAAATTCAAATTTTCCATCAAAAGAATGCTTCCTTCCCCGATTGTCTAGTTTTCTAGTTTTTAGCTTAGAGTATGGAGCTATTCGTGGGGGAAAAACTAGATTCCTGATTCTATAGTTTTGAGATGTTAAAGCAAAAACTGGACAGAGTGCTAAGGCAAATGACGGCCTACTCTCGGCCCATAGGTGATTCCTATCAATATCAGGAAAGGTTGCTTTTCCATGACTACTTTGAAAGTTTATGTAAACCCATTCCAATTCTCCTAATCGAGAATGCTCATAAAATCGAAAAATAAAGGCTTTTCATCTTCCTCCTCTTTCTGGCCTTTCTTCTTCGGCTTGACAGCTTTCTTCTTCTTTGCACCTTCCCTCTTCTCCTCCTCCAATCTTTTCTCATGCTACTTCTTCTTTGTGAGGTACTCCTCCAGTTCTTTCAGCTTTTCTTCACAATTTTTCTTTAGCTTAAGATTCCATTTTATCAGGACTTTTTTCCCATCCAAGGCACATTCTCTGACTGTCTTAATGCGCTCAAGGTACTTGTGATACTCTTCCAAATCAAAAGTGGATTTTTTGATCAGTTCTCGAGTTTTGATGAACTCTGCTCCCTCCTCAAAATTGGTGAACCTATCAAGAATACCCTGGTTGACTTTTTATTGAACTTTCTTCTTGAACTCATTCACCATTTCTCTCTCCTCCTCCTCTCCCCATTTCTTCTTCTTAGCCTTTTTGACCCAATCTGCCTTGATCTTGTCTACTTCCTCCTTTCTAGCCTTGAGATCTTATTCAGTGTCAGTCTCCAGAGGCTCCCTAAAGGGCACTTCCCACATATCGAGCTCTTTCCTGGCAGCATCAACATAATCTCCTCCCATGTTGTAAGCTGCCTCTGATACAAATTTGTAGACAGTTTCATAAAGTTCACTTTTGTGAGCTTGCTTATTCATGCTCAGATAGCAGTAGTGCTAAATTCGATTCCGATAGCATTTCTTTTAGACATCGTCGAGATAATCAGCTTTATCTATCATTTTTTGGAGAGTAGATATTGACTGATCCCAGTATCGATCTTCCTCTGGAATGTTCTTTTTTTCACAAATCTAATTGAATAGTTCATTGAACCAGTTGTGAAGGTATTCATTGAAATATAAATTTAGACCCGCGTTCTTAGACTCGAACTCCCGCTCAGCTACCTTTTTGTCCCTGACGTCAGGCAAAGGAGGTGGCGGCAATCTAACGTTACTCACAATATCTGCCAGGATCTATCTGACTTCATTCTTCAGCACAATATCTGAAAGGTCTGAGTTGAATCCATTTCTGTCTGCGAGCCATTGGTCGCTGATGGAGGCATTACCATTGAGCTTGAGGTTGGGAATAGGTGTTTTCAAGGGAGGCTTGCAAATGATTTCTACCTCCTCTGAGAAGTTTCCTGGGAATTCAGAGATAAAACTGAATATGAAGGTAACTTCTTCTCCCGGCTTGATCACTGTGTTTTAGTAATGGCAATAGAATTTATTTTTGGAATCCTTGAATCCGTTGTTGTTGATTTTCTGAGCATTTTTGAACGAAAACTGGACGTATACTGCTGAGTTGCCAATATTTTTGATTCTCACATCCTTCTTGTCAATGTCATTGATTGGCACTTCAAAATTCAGCTGCAACTTGTTTATTGAAAGCTCCTACCCATCTACTTCATATTGAGTTTGCTCTTCGAATACCTTTGACTGCAGCTATCTTTGGTTAGATACCAGACTCAGATTTCTATCAAAGTGATCAGAAACTTTAATGTTTTGCTCTGGTTCCTCTCTGAACTAGCTGACCCTTGATTCTTCTGGAGGTGGTTGTTGTCGGACATTAGCAGTCTTTCGGAGATTGTATATTTTTCTTATCTTCGACATTTGAAGTTATATTATTAGCAGGTCCTTAATAAGTGTTTCTTGTTGAATTTGGATGTGCCTTGATTGAGGCTGTTATTTAAGAGGATTGAGATATTATTTGAATGCGTGAATTCTTTGATGTTAAATAATATCCAGATGTAGAACTCATAGTTGAAAGAGGAGGGCAGATAAGGATCGAAGGAGCAGCAATCGCGCAATATGAACCTCCGCGATGAGGAGCATTAAAAGGAAATGAGCGGAGCAAATATCGGCTCTGAGCTGACCTCCATCTCACACAAAAATTAGTAAGCATGCCTCGATGCAGGTAGCGTAAAGTCAGCGAGCAGGAGATCACCTTCCTGATGCAGGAGTTTGCCCTCAACCGAAACAAGGCAGTCAACCTTCTCAAAAAGATGGATCTCAAACAGGCAGTCAAGTACCTCGTCCACTCTTGATTCCTCTGTTTATATATTGACTACGATGCACCACCGACACTTTATACTATAGTTCATATCAATTATTTGTGCTTATAATGAACCTCCTCCTCAAACTCAACAGGAATAACTCGCTTACTCTCGTCACCCGCTGCCTCTTTGCCAAAGATCATAAAAACCATCAGAAGAACAAAAAGATAGTCACTGATTATGAAAAAGTCCAAATGCCTAAACCTAAAGTACCCTCTAGTTGATTCTTAGGAGCCGTAGCCAGAAGTCAAAGTGATAGAGCATCCAATTGAGCAGCTTACGTTCCAGAACAGTGAAAACTTTGAACGACTGGTGTTGATCAATATGATGGTGGCTGGTGGAATTCCCTTTTTTGGCACGGTCAATGCAGCCCTTCTTATGATCAACGGAGGCTTCATTTTGAGCCAGTATGGCCTTTCCCTAAAAAAATTCCTGATCCTAGCCAATAAAAATCACTATGAGCACCTAAAAAGGTACAAAAAACCTCAAGGCTACCTCCACTAGAGTAAATATAGATTTAACTTTAGTTCTGGTCAACACACTATTCCTTTCAGTTACATCTCTGTTTGTCAGTTTCGACTACTATTCCCTCACGCATATCGCTTGTTTGGGCTGGTTTGGCTGTAACTGTTGATCTTACTTAGACAGCATCTTCACTAATGCACTACCAGAACAATATGGGTTCATGATTGTTCCTATATTTTTTATCCTCCTTACCAACTACTTCGCTGATGATATCAAAAAAGCTATCTTTCCTTCGAAGTAGTAAATTTTAGTAAAGCTTGAGGAACAAGCTCGATAAATGGAACAAAAGTAGAAAAAGGAGTGATTCTAATATTTTTCATTCCTTCAATCATGCCTTTTAATACATTCCTTATCTTTTAGTGAATTTAAATACCAGAGTATAGACCTTCTAACTGGTATGTTAACACCACGAGAGAACCTCATAGAATCTATATTTGTTATAAGTTTTATTTATTTGAAAGTTCCATGGCAGATAGCATCAAAATTATGGTCAGAGTTAGACCTTTCAATCCCAGATAAATCTAAGGAAACTTCAAAAACGTCGTCTAAATGGAGGGACAGGAACTAAGGCTGACAAATCCTGATGCGACCAGCGACCCTCCCAGGAAGTTTGGATTCCATCGTTGCTACTACAGCACCGACGATTCTATGGGGCATCCACCAGTTAGCAACAAAGAAGTCTTCCAGGATATCGGAATGTAAATTCTTGATCAGATTTATCAGGGCTATAACGCTACAATCTTTGCCTATGGTCAGACAGGATCAGGAAAGTCTTTCTCGATTGAAGGTAAGGAACCAGAAAAGGGATTACTGCAGATGTGTCTTTAGGATATTTTTTGCAGGAAAAAGGAATAAAATGGCAAAAACGGTCTTGCCACATCCGTCAGAGTTACATATCTTTAAATCTATAACGAAAAACTTAGAGATTTGGTCAACCCGCATCAGGAAGGGCAAAAAGAGCCCAAAGTTGTACAAATAGGAAATTCAATCACTATCAGCGGTGTCGATGCTTTTCCGGTAAACTCCTATGAAGACGTCCTGAAGGTTTTCGAAGATGGAAAAAAAGTTCGAGTGGTTGGTAGCACTAAGATGAATAACACAAGCTCTCGAAGCCATGCCATTTTCACGATTCATTACAAAGAGACCGGTAAAGGCAAGATGATCGATGCCAAATTTAACATCGTCGATCTTGCAGGATCTGAAAGGCAGACTAAAACAGGAGCCACAGGCAAAAGACTCGAGGAAGCCAACAACATTAACAAGAGCTTGACTAACTTGGGTATCGTCATTGAAAAGCTTGCTCATAATTGTGTGAATAAAAAGAACGACTTTATTCCCTACAGAAACTCCTTGCTGACCCACATTTTATCTGAATCGCTTGCCGGGAACAGCAAAACTTTCATGATCGCTGCCATTTCCCCTGCTGACGACAACTATGAAGAAAGTTTGAGTACTCTCAGATTCGCTCAAAGAGCCTCTTTGATTTCAACTAAGACTCAGAAGAATGTGACCGCCAAAGAAGGCTATAACAAATAACTGCTGATTTAGATAGAAAGGTTAAAGAATGAGCTTGAGTAGGCCAAAAACAAACCTGGAACAACAACAGTTATAAAGGACGAGAAGGAAGCCTAAGAATTGAATAAAAGAATAAGTATGATGATGGGAGAAGTGTAACAGAACAAGGCTGACAAGGAAGCTCTGATGAAGGAACTGGAGGAAGAGCGAAGGATGAAAGAATAAATTTAAAAGAATAGAAAGAAGCTGCTTGACGAGGCCGGTCTTTCTAAGACCCAAAATATTAACGAAAGAAAGACTCCCTACATCATGAACGTCTCTGAGGATCCCACTCTACTGGGTATGTTGCTCTATGACTTGAAAGAAGGACAAACTAACATCGGAACTAAGGATGCAGATGAAAATCATGTCAAACTGAACGTACTCGGTATTATGACTCGCCATTGTGCCATCAACAACGAAGGAGGTTAAATTTCAATCGAGCCATTACCCTAGGCAAAAGTTTTCGTGAATGGTGCTCTCGTTACAAAGAAGACTAATCTCAACCATTTGGACAGAATCACTCTTGGTCACGCTAACAATTTCAAGCTAATCATTCCAGGAAAGAGCTCTCCCAATGATTTGAGAGAGTCCATGCTTTCGGGAGGTCAATTTGGCGAATACATCGACGACAAGATATCAGCAAATACAATTGAAGCCAAAAGCATGAAACAGTTTTTGGTGGATCTACAGCAACGCTTGGACAAACATAATTTTGCTAAATATTTGGAGAAGTTCAGAACCACCTTTAATGACGTTGATGAAATGAATTAATACACTTTTCAGAGATATCGAAAATTCCCCCTGAAAAGCAAAAATGTGCATTTCAGACTCAAAACTGTCATCGATATCGAAAACTACATGAAAGGTGTGCCAGAATTACTCATCGTTTGCGAGCACAAAGAAACCAAGGAGCCCTTGTTTGCCTGGACTTAGGAAAAATTCCAGGACAGGTTGGCAGATATGTAGGATTGGTATGTCGGCTCAAATCAGGTTAACAGCAGCATCGACAGCCACGACTTCGACCCTTGGTTCTAGCCCGATGACCACTATGTTAAGGAGAAGGCAAAACTATAGCACATGAAACCCAGACAGGCTGTTGAGGTGTGGTAAAAGAAGCAAGCTTAGAATGCTTAAAACTATAAAAAAGTGCAGCAGGAAATCAATGCTACCCTCAAGGATCTCCATAGCTTGGGATATTCGTAAAACATTGTGGAGGACTATGCTGATTTTTATTTCAGAAACTTCCCAGTCGATGAAAAACTCAAGAGCAACCTCTAAAACATGAGGAAGAACGAGCATATTCACCAGAGTATCCACAGATACATGGAGTGCTACGCTGAGCTAAAGGAATGTGAAATCAACAATCAATACTACAATGAGCAGAGATCAAAATACATGAGAGGAAATAACACCGTTCCACCCGTTTAGCAAGCCGCCAAAAAACCAGAAGAAGAGCCCACTGCTGTCAAGTCAAGTCCAGCTGGAAACGATGCAGCTTTGTAGAAATAAATTGAGCAGCTAAGGAGCAGAATTCAAGAATTATAAACCGATTTGAAGAGCCATGACGGCAAAACAGAAGAACTACAAGAAGAAATAAAACGGCAGGCGAAGATCATCAACAAGGAAATAAAAAGAAAATGATTATGTAAATTAATCATCCTCATATTCCTTCTTTCTAAGCTATACTCTGCAAAAAATATCCCAAAAGAAAACTTTCGTATTAAACTTGCGATCCTCAGTAGATTGTCAGATACAAGGATCTCGTCCAGTATTTGATGGTAGGTTGTGTAACGCTTGCTTTTGAGTAAAAAGTTTCCTTTTATTCTATATTACTGATAAAATCCATTAATTATAAGTTTCATCTCAGAAGTACATGGCAGACAGTATCAAGATCATGGTCAGAGTCAGGCCCTTCAATGACAGATAAATCACAAATAACTTCAAAAACATCATCGAAATGGAGGGGCAATAAGTCAGACTCACTCACCCTTAAAATACCACCGATCCTCCCAGAAAATTTGGATTCCATCGTTGCTACTATAGTACAGATGATGCAATGGGACATCCTCCAATCAGCAACAGGGAGGTCTTCTAGGATATTGGAAGGTAAATTTTGGGCCAGATGTTCGATGGCTATAACTCCACCATCTTCGCATATGGCCAGACAGGATCAGGAAAATCTTACTCAATCGAAGGAAAGGATCCTGAAAAAGGATTATTGCAGATGTGCCTCGAAGCCATCTTCGATAAAAAAGAGTAGAACAGTCGAAATGGGTTAGCTACATCTGTCAAAGTAACATACCTTGAAATTTACAACGAAAAACTAAGAGATCTGGTGAACCCTGTAGATAGAGATATCAGAGTTGTACAGATCGGCACTTCGATCTCTATCAATGGCGTTGATCCTTTCCCAGTCAACTCTTACGAAGATGTTCTGAAGGTCTTTGAGGAAGGAAAGAAAATCAGAGTAGTGGGAGGCCATGCGATGAATAAAAATAGCTCCAGAAGTCATGCAATCTTCACAATTCACTATAAACAGTCAGGAAAGGGCAAGATGATTGATGCAAAATTTAACATCGTCGACCTTGCGGGATCTGAAAGACAGACAAAAACAGGGGCCACCGGAAAGCGATTGGAGGAAGCCAACAACATCAACAAGAGTTTGACTAACTTGGGTATCGTCATTGAAAAGCTTGCTCATAATTGTGTGAATAAAAAGAACGACTTTATTCCCTACAGAAACTCCTTGCTGACCCACATTTTATCTGAATCGCTTGCCGGAAATAGCAAGACCTTCATGATCGCTGCCATTTCCCCCGCTGACGACAATTATGAAGAAATTTTGAGTACCCTCAGAT
>Ga0100402_1003419_pt1 | contig 17285 bp, 11 predicted proteins | sample CryGeyme20150102_FD_80419 | JGI IMG/M metagenome (GOLD analysis project Ga0100402, IMG submission 80419) | Groundwater microbial communities from Crystal Geyser aquifers in Utah, USA - Crystal Geyser metaG 2015-0102 | ecosystem: Environmental > Aquatic > Deep subsurface > Groundwater | place...
AATCTGTGGGACCAAGGATGCATGTCCCCTGTAGAATCCCTGTAGAAATGTACTACACTGCAATTTAACTGCTACTGGCAAGGCATGCGACATGCTTCATGTTTTCCATTACAGAGGGAGTACTTTCCAAAAAGTATGTGCTGTTTTGAATTGTGCATATGTATCATCAACTCAGCAGCAGCATAGGGTGGTAAATACAGTAAGTACTAACAACAAAAAATGAACCGTTAATTACTAGTAGCTAGAGTAGAGCAAAGTATTAATATAAAAAAGAACCAAACAACTGGACCGTAATACAACAACACACTTGACTTTATCAAAGATGCAACTCAACGTACTGTCTGTGATTGCCTTGTGGTTGGTCATCAGTACGGGTGCATTCCTGGTATTGTTGCAATTACAGCTAGACAGTTCCAATGATAATGATACTACCAACACTACTACTCCGGTACTACGAGTACCTAATTACAAACTCATTATGGCGTTACTATTTTTTAACAATCTTAATATGTTTATTGCAGGATGTGAAATTGTATTAGGAACACATATTCGACGCATTCAATCGGATTATCAAAAATTCAAGACACAGTACGACAAGAAAGAAATTCAAGCGGCTTTTAATTTTTTGTTCTTACCAGTACCATTGCATCAACTGTTCAATGGTGCAGTCATATGGAGTCGCATGTGGTCAACCTATTCCTTGTACGATCCAAGTTATCAAAATCCAGAATCCTTCGGTTTCTTTATTGATGTGGGTAATGGATGGTCGACTATACCACCCTGTATACTCGTGAATTTAGCCATGACAACATCGTTGTCTTTCAATAACAACAGCAACAATGACAATCACAGCAATATGTGGAATCATCCTCTACTGGTAGGATGTATCGGTTTGGCCAGCTATTGGCAAATACTGTACGGTACAATCATTTATTTTTTGAGTTACTTTTACAATCAACGATACAAGGGTAAAACATGGCAAGAAGTGGTTGGCTTTGTGGGTGTGAGCAACGGTATATGGTTCTTCTTTCCCATTGTCGGTATATATGCTTGCGTATGCATTCTCGATACGAAAGATTATTCCGTCTTTGGTTTGTCAGGAACGAACGAACAATCAATATCACTATAGTATACTGAAAGCTTATAGTAATGAAAAATGAAATGGATGAATGGCGCAGTGTACAGTACACAGTACAATACAAAGTTTGTTCAATACTTTTTTCTTCATTCAATCTAAAAAAGACAAGCGAAAAAAATGGTCGAATGACATTGCCGTGTTAGTATTAGTAAAGCAAAATCATGATGACTTCTAAATTTTCTTCGTTTGCGTGCTTGCTTGCTTGCTTCCTTCCTTCCAGGACATTTTCTATCGTTCCCTTGGTGGTTGCGTCCAAACAAGCAGCAGCGGTTTCCTTTTTCGTCCGGTCCTTGATGGAATGCCGGACCCATATGCTTTCTTCGTACTCTTGGCGGCTATGTTTCTACTACTCGTCTACTGCATCGTTCTGTTTGCCATTATCGATACTATTGTTTCCTGAAGAGATCTAGCACTACGAGCGAGTCCTTCCTACTAGTACCTGAACGCATGAACTACTACTACTCTAGCTAGCAGACCAACAACTAGACTTACTCCGTTCATAGGACTAGTACTAGCTACTGTAGCTACTAGAGTAGTAGTTCAAACGCAGGTTTTCGATACGTGTCAATTATGGTTCTGTCCAATCAGAATAATTCCGCACCAACGTAAGCCGATGCAAGACCTTTCTTCTCTCGAAACAAACCCGGATTTACCTCACTTTCTGAAGGCAAAATCAAAAAAGATTTTCTTCTTTAGCAAGTAATAATGATGCTGTACTACTTCCTACTTCATGTGACTATTCGTTATTCGTTGGTAGCTGGCATCATCATCAGCAGTCGACGAATATAATACTCGCGTCCTCGACGCTCCATCGTTTTGAGAGTGCAAAACATCTCCGGAAGGTGACAAAAATCAACTTGCATATTCTTCAAACGATCAAAAATTGTTCTTTTGTATTGTATCAAGTATCAAAATACGATGAGAATTGCCGTTGTGGGTTGGCTCTTTATGATGAGCTCTGGATGTTGGGGCTTTGTTACTCCTTCGATCCACACGCCGTCGGCACTTTCTCCTATCATTACCAATAGAATTGCATCGACTATTGTTGCGGTTTCCTACAGTTATGGATCCAACAATGACAGTATCAACAACAACGGTTCTAGTAGTCTGTACGATGATCTTTCCGTGAGCGAAATCAAACAACTCTACTCTTATCCGAACGCGGCGTCGATTTTCGTGATTGTCTCGAAAAACGAGATTTGATCGAACGTCTGGCGACGAGTCGTAATAGTAGTAGCCGTGGTCGGAACAGTCGTTCCCAAGTACAGATGGATACTGCTACGACTACTACCACAAATACTGCGATTGATCCATTGACAGCCCATGAACAGGGCATTATTCAAACCTTCAAACGGTGCTCTCCCAGTGTGGCCTATATTCAAACGTCTTCCGTGGTACGCACCCGTCGAGGATTTCAAATGCAGGGAATGGAAGTACCTGCCGGTACGGGTAGTGGATTTTTGTGGGATTCCAAGGGTCACGTTGTAACCAATTATCACGTTGTGGCGGGACGGGGAGGTAGCACTAGCAACAGTCTTCCGTCGCGTGTCAAGGTCAAATTGACAGGATTGGCACAACCCATTGAAGCCTCGGTCGTCGGTGTGGAACCCGAAAAAGATATTGCCGTACTCAAGCTGAAAGATACGTCGAATCTACCGAAACCTATCGATGTAGGCACATCGTCGGACCTGCAAGTCGGACAGAGTGTTTTGGCCATTGGTAATCCCTTTGGCTTGGACGATACACTCACCACGGGTGTTGTCAGTGCACTGGGAAGGGACCTCGATGGTGTTGGTGGTAGACCCATTCGTGGCTGCATTCAGACTGATGGTGCGTCCTAGTACATTGCAATCATAGCACTGTTGAATTTAAACTCACAAACAATTGTTCTATCATACGAAACGCACTTTTGCATTACAGCATCAATTAATCCTGGCAATAGTGGTGGTCCCCTCCTTGATAGTCGCGGACGTTTGATTGGTGTCAACACTGCTATTTTCAGTCCCGGCAGGCGTGGCATGGCCGGAAACATTGGAATTGGTTTTGCAATTCCGGTGGACACGGTAACACGCGTCGTCAATCAGATTATCAAGTACGGAAAATCGGTTCGACCCACGTTGGGAGTCAATGTCGTCAATGACCGTGTTGTGAAATTGATCGAACAACAGCTGGGACGGACCCTGGATGGAGTGCTCGTGGCGGACGTAGTACCCAACAGTCCAGCTGTGGCTGCGGGCTTGGAATCGTCCAAGTTGCGCTCTGATGGCAGCATTGACCTCGGTGATTTGATTGCACGAGTCGATGGTGTTCCGGTCCGTCAAACCGAGGATTTGATCAGTGCCATTGAAGAAAAGAAGGAAGGCGATGTAGTAAATCTGACTGTTTGGCGAAAGGCCGATCCGCGTCGAGTGGAAATCATTCGCGCTAAACTCGCTTCCCGAGATATGGGCGTTGTCTCGGCAAACCTTTCCTTTTCTCCCGCAAGTGGATCCGTCAGTGGGCGCAATCCTCAAAAGAGAACAAGTAATCACTTGTTCGAGGCGTGGCAGTAGGCGGTATAGAGGATGTAGACGATTGAATGTTCAGAAGAAGAAAAGTATTGTTGTTCGTCCTCTTGATAAGTTTTCTAATATGAAGCCTCCTTCTAGCTTGATAGTAACAGTTCTGCTGCAATGATGTCCACGCCCTTGTGTGATTTTTTTTAGCTACTTGAAAAATAATAAATCTGTCGAGTAAGTTGTGTTCTCGTTTTTCGTTGTGTGTCCACCTGGGCTTCTTCTACTGTATGTTAAAGTATCTTTTTACGCCTTGTTGTTCATTATTGTCGGCTACTGACTTTTACTACAGTATGTACCAGGTACTGCTACGTACCAGGTACCCGAGTAGTACTGTAGATCACTAGAGTAGAACCAGATATTACAGCCTACGGTACCTGGTATGGCACTCGGAGTCCTACTAGTACTCAAGTACCACTTGTGGTACATAGTAGTACCCCGCCCCAAAACAAACAATCCAGTTTACAAAAGATTTTGATTTGATGAACATTAAAAGAAAGAGTCGTTTAGGGGCTTATGTACCAAGATTGACAAATTCTCGTTCATTTACAAGCATCAAACCAGTGATATCTTGTCCCAAACAACAGTGCGGCATGGCAACATATACCACTACTTCAAATCTTTCGCTGCAACACATACATTTTCGTGATACATTTTCTTAAAATCAACTCTATTTGCGACGTACTACTGGAAAGACCAACATACCGCAACCCATAGCATCTTGCAACTGTCACTATGGACACAATACTAATATTTTCTGATGAGGAACTCACAGAATCTGAACATGAAGAAGATCCTTTGAATCCTCTTTGTATTAGCTCTTCTCGGCAGGGTTTTGTGAACACCCGTATGCAGAATGACAGTAGCAACCCCAAAGTCATTCAAGATAGGCGTAAACGGCTGGAAAGGATGAAACAGGATTCAACGCGTAGTCTTTCTAGTGCTTGTTCGATATCATCGCACGATGGAGCAGATAGTGTGGGTACTAACGTCAGCGAAACATCCTCAATTTCCGAAGCACTGAGCGAATCCCTAACTTGCTTAATCAAAGGGGGCAAGAAGCTCATCTTTGGCAATAAGGCGACGACGACGACGAAGAGCATCAACAACAACAATAGCAGTATTAGCAGCAGTAACCAGATGCAACTGCAAGGTTCTTCAGGGCCATTGGTAGGATTGAGTATTCGCGACAACTACTTTCATCGAAAAAATTTGGATGAGAGTGACAGCAGTCTCGACAGCGGCTGTCGCAAAACGTCATGTATGACAGCTCCAGTCTGTAGGAATGACAACAATGAATCCTCGTGCTGTAAGAGCAGCAACGAATCCATGACTACGGCTACAACATATCCAATGGGTGACAGTACTGCACGACTTTCTGCCTCTGTGTCTGAAAATGACAATCATAATTCCGAACATACATTACTCTCATCGATGCAGAATGCCACTCGCAGCTACCAACCACACAAACAGCATCACAACAAATCTCGAACAAGACAGCGGAGGACTAGTCGACGAAAACCTTGTAGCACGCGTTCAACAACAAGAAAACTACCCACAACTGCTGCGATTAGTGCGACAACCACGACGACGGATAATCACAGATCGATTATGCGTCTCGTATCTATCAGCAAACCCTCTGCGATCATTCGAAGATCTCATGCCATCGACTATCAAGATTGTAGCATTGGGAGGCGTCGTCGTCATCATCCTTATGGTTGTCCGGAAAGAAGTGTTTTAGAAGAGACAGGTCGAAAATGCTTGACCCGGCATGCAAAAAGACCCGTGCCCAAGACTCACCGACCCGGACAAGCAGAGCAGCAGCATTCCAATAGTCGATGCAGAAACGATGATTATCAGCGGTCGCAGTCAAAGTCGCGGTCGAGGTCGAGGTCGAGGTCGAGGTCGAGGTCGTCATCCTTACGACCGAAGGTCCCCACGAGAAGCAAGAGCGGTAACGGGAGTACCTTTCACACTAAGTCGTCTGGCCGGCAAGATGATGGTTCCAAACACACAGAACCATTGCGTACACGATTCAATCAATCTTGGTCTTCTGAAGCTGGTAGTGATCGAATGCATCATCGAAGTCGACCACCGAGACAGCAGCAGCAGCAGCAGCAGCAGCAGCAGCAGCAGCGTAGATTGGTTCATCAAAGCCGTTCAAGAAGCAGGAGCTGTCGCGTTCGGCCCGAACATGCTCCTTGTACAGATGCAAGCAGCAATAAGATCAAGGAGACCAATTCGGAACTACTACATGGACCAAGATCATCAATGCTACAAAGGGAACAGGCTTCGAGACACTTACAAGTTCACCATTCTTGAAACATAAAATTGCAAGACAGATCAAGAGAATCCCGTATCCTTCATAGTGAATAAATAATGACAGGTACATTACGAGTAATTCATAATTCAATGTAAAAAGACACCTGCTAGCTTGTTGGCTGTGTTCTCAAGCAAAAAGGGAGAGATCGATACATGCATGCACATCTTGAACGATAAAAAGTCTCCTGCAGCAATTATTGACCCGTGAAAATAAATAAAAAATAAAATACCAAAATACCAGTCCAGGAAGTTTCGGAAAAGGATGTGACGTGTTCCAAAAAATTGAAAAGCCGCGTGGCAAAAAAATAAAGAAAGAAAAATAAAATAATGAAACCAGACAAGAAGTCGGTATGGTACGTAGACGACAACGATGATGCAGTCAGAAAAAAGAAGAGACGTCAACGATGATACGGTTGTGTCAGTTATGTAGGTAGTAAAATAATACTGTAGTATTATTACAATTTCGTAGTTGGTAAAATTAGTGGCAACTAAGACACAACTTATTAGTACGGCATCCAATTACTAGACGACTAGTAATACAGTAATACCCTGATAAACGTCTTTGTTTTTCGTATTTCTTGTTCCTTTTTAAAAACGATAAAAGAAGAAACCATGATAACGCTGGTATACTTATACTTGTTCGTGCTGCTGCTTTTGGGCGTGGCTCACAATGATATCATTATGTGCACGGCTTTCAGTAATGCTGTTACTACCCATACCCCAACCACCACCCAAGGTACTGCTAGTACTAGTACTAGTACTGCTGTTCCAGCTCTGGCAGATTTTGATTACAACAACAATAATCGTTTGCCGTGGCTTCAACAGGGATACGACACGTGGGAATGGAATGGTCGTAAGATTAACTATCTTGAAATGGGTGGCGGTGACGACGTCTCGAACGACAACAAAAAAGGACCAAAACCAGCATTGTTATTGATTCACGGATTTGGTGCCAGTGCCTATCATTGGCGGTACAATGTTCCAGTGTTGGCCAGAGATTATCACGTCTACGCACTCGATCTGTTAGGTTTTGGATTATCGGATAAACCACTGGTAGATTACAGTGCTGACGTCTGGCGTGATCAAGCCGTTGCCTTTGTACAACAGGTGATTGGTAAAGAAACAGTCGTGGCTGGAAATTCTCTCGGTGGATTCACAGCACTGTACGCGGCCAGTGGCACCACCACTACAGTTTGTACTAATCAAGAAAATGAAAGATTGGATGATAACAATCATGTGCAAAATCTCATCAAAGGATGTATTCTATTGAATGGTGCAGGACGTTTTAGAGATCCGGAAGCATCATCCACGGATGAATCAGACGAACGATCCAACAACATGATTGTGGAGAAAATCAAAGAAACTGTACAACGATTGGTGATTGGAGCATCCTTTTTGTATACCAAACAACCAGCACGGATTGAACAAGTCTTGCGACAAGTCTATCCTGTCAATCCCAATGTCGTAGATGCCGAACTTGTGAAGAGTATTCAATATCCCAGTTTGGATGACAATGCTGCAGAAGTTTTTTACAGAGTCATTACTAAAAATGGTAGTGGTCCATCCATCATTTATATTGATGACTTACTGAAACAATTGGAAAAGAACGGCACACCATTGTTGTTATGCTGGGGTGAAAAGGATCCCTGGATACGATCTGCTGCAGCCGATAAAATTCAAGCTCTGTATCCCAAGGCTCAACGTGTTAGTATTGATGCGGGACATTGTCCACACGATGAAGCCTACGATGATGTCAATGCTGCCATTAAAGACTTTATGGAGTCTCTGTAAAAAAACATATAATAGCAGAATAGTACTGACAAAGGAGGTATACCGGAAATGATGCAAAAAAGTTGTCTCTCCAATTCTACACTCAGTAAAATAATGATACGTACCTATTCAAATTCAGCCTGCCCTTTGAATGTCAAGTATTTGATTTTTTCGAGAGTACGCTCTGTCCGGGTTGTGAGGTGGTTTAGCTCCATACTCCAATAGCAGTGGGAGAGTGTCATGTGATTCTTATGCATTTGTGCGAGCGATGATGATGCTATAGTACGCCGTACTACTAGTAGTAGCTACTACCAGGTACTAGTAGTACCTACTACCATAGCTAGTACTAGTAGAAGTGCAGTAGTACTAGCTACCAGGTACTAAAGTAGTACGGTATGAAAGAGTTCAAGAAGACATTCGTGTCCCTTAATTATTTCTCATTCACGCTTCAGCTGATCATGTAACCTGGTACCAGTACATGTACTAGTATTGTGGTACTCTAATGGTAGTAGTGGTAGTCTGGTGGTAGTCTAGTATCTAGTACTACAGTAGTACTATGTAGTAGAAATAATAATATATGCTGTTCTTTCCAACCTAACAATGGGTCCCAGAAGCGTTTGGCTTACTTCTTTTGAGGCCAAGGATCCCCGATGTCATCATAGTATCTAATACAGTAGTACTACTAGACTTGGTACTCTACTAGCTAGCTAGGTGTACCAGGTAGTTGACTACCAGTAGTAGAAGACTAACTACAAGACTACAAGAAGCTCATACTACTTACAGTAGTTGACCGTACTACTACTACTGGTTGACGGAAGATTCTCCATGACAAGATCATTTGATTTTACCAGTTGAACAGTAGTACTGAAGAATGGAAAGAGGATCCATTTCGCTTCATTCCATTCATTCTTATTTGTACGCTTGTTGAACGGCATATCCTTTTCCCTCTTTTTCACGCAAATCATCATCATCATCATGGCTACTACCATAAGCAGTGACAACAACAAAGTTCTTTGGACGACGGTTGCGTCTGCCTCAGTAGTGGCAGTAGGCATAGGAGTGGTGGTGACGTATTCTTTGATGGGACGACAACAGTGTGATGGTGTCAAGAAAAAGAAGACTGGTGACAACAACGAACACGAATCTTGGAATGCACATATCATCAACAACAAACACCACGACGACATCAATGCTGACGGTGATGGTAGTGGTCATCATCTAGAAGAAGTTTTTCCAGGAATGCTGTACCGGCTGGAATCTTCGGGTTGCGATTTTGGTCCGCCTGTACGTAACATGATAATCTATCGAATTCCCCCCACAGGTGATGATGACAATGGTGGACGACATTATCTTTTGATTTATAATGGTATTGCCGTTCAGGAAAAAACATTGCAAGAAATTCTAGCGTTGGGAACGCCGTCCGTTTTGGTGGTTCCTAATGCAATGCACCGATGTTGTGCGGGTGTGTGGAAACGACGGTTTCCAAAATTGATAGTGATCTGTCCCACCCAAAGTCGTGTTAAGGTAGATGACGTTGTTGCTGTGGATCAGACCTTGACAGAATTTGCCCTGTCGAATGTTACCTGGAAAGATTGGCTCGTTGACGTTTCACAAATCGATGGTTGGGATAACTGTGAAGATGTCCTTGAAGTGAAACTTACAGATCAGAAACAAGCCATGATTGTTTGTGATTCACTCTTTACTCTTTCCTACAATCGCGACTTGGGAATGGCCGGACGAATCATTCAATGGATTTTTGATTCGCATGTCGATGAACCTTCGGCTGCAACAGAAGCAACCAGAATGATTATTCCAAAAGTATCTCGCGTGGCGCGAATTTTTTTCATTAAGGACTGGACACAGGCCGAAGTATGGTTTCGAAACTATGCCAAACGTGGTCCCGATATTTATGCTATTTTAGTAGGACACGGACCTCCAGTGGTTGAAGTTGATGCTACAAAAGGATGTGCAGATGCTTTCGAGGGAGTGGCGGATCAACTGACAAAACCACGTTGGTAGGCAATTTTGACGATTTCAGATTTGGTCATTCCTTTCCTACGACAATAGTCAACACACACACAGTCTGTAGTCTTTATATTGTCTCTGCGAAAAGCATACCTGCTGGCCTGCTGGCATGTCATCCTCGACCATGTTGCAGAAGAAGGGGATATTTCACGGAAAGAATTTTTTATTGCTCAATGCTCAACGTATGATATGAGTACGAAGTACTATACACTATACGAATCGCTTACCTACTTACCTGCTGGTACTAGTCCATTCACAAAGCATTGGGTGTTTCACGATATTTTGGGGGGACTCCGGTCCAGGTCAGAATCTCTACGCTGATGCATTTTATTGTTATTATACTACTATATAATAAAGTACCGTATTATAAGATTTTCGTCCCGGGCAACATGGCAAGCGAAGGGACAATCATGTGGTGTGTGCATGTATGCAGCGGAACGATTTCGCCGCAACCGTCAACTTTCTTCAGTCCCAAACAAATGCTTAATTTCTCTCGACTTGACAGTTGACAGAACGGAGAACGGGCATGGTCAATACTCAATGCCTCAATACTCGCCCGCGATGAACAAAAAAGGCATTTTTTAAGGTTGAATAATTAAATATTTAATCCAAAAGCAGGCGGCTTTTCTCTTTGTGCTGGGCTGTTTGTCATCAATCGCAGAATCAACAGAATTGGTAGGTGGTAAGTGCTACTGTACCTGGTACCTGGTATTAGGCAAAACGATGATAAAGACCATGGGCAGTAGCATCGCGAAGAAGCACTAGTCTACGACTAGCTGGTGAAGTCATAACTTAGTACGGTACCATGCTAGGAGTGGTATTAATCTTCTGCTATTAGTTATTCAGTACAATACTCTCCATACTGAAATAAATATTGAAGTCTCAATGGCCACTTTGGGATTCTAATCACTTTGGCTGTTAAATCCGCGTGAATACGTTGGTAGGACTCGGAAAAAATTGATCCGAGCTGATCAATAATCTTGGTACCGTATGGTACCAGGTACGGTACCAAACAGTGAAGGAGAACTAAAAACATTGGATTTATTGACATACCCATTAGGATGTCCCGGTTGCCAATCATGGTACTTAGGTAATTGAAGCAATCCTAGCTTGAGCAGAAAATTGAAAGCTGCTACTACTGTACCTGGTACAAGGTACGACCTGGTATACGTGGTGTAGAAGGAGTATTTCTAGCACAAGATGTAAGCAAAAAATGCATCCAGAAAAACACTACTACTAGTAGTACAGTATGTCGTTTGTAAAATTCGAACTGTTCATGTTCATATTTAATTTCATTGCAGTACCTGAGTCGAATGCGAAGACACCGATCGTTCATCGCCGCAAAATATTTACCAGGTTTTAGGTTCTCAACGCATTTGAAGATTGCAACTTTACAATTTGTATTTTGTTTTTGTATTTTACAAAACATATTATTATTATTTTATCACAGAAACAAACGTTCGATCGAACGTCAAGAATACAACCGTTTTTATCGTTCAACATGACAGCTACCTTACGGTGTAACCATTATGCTGTGTATTCGTCTGGTCACATCAACATAACGCTCGTAAATGATAATTGCGCTGGTCATCGAGATTTCTCAGATTTCTCGTCTTTGCACCGAACGAATGAAAAGCTGCCAAGAAGACGGCCGCTTTCTCCTCCTCTTCCTTCTCCCCCTCCTTCCCGATGGTATGTTGGATGTAAAGCAGAAACTCTAACTTCATCACCTTCTAAAAATTCATCGCCTCAATTACCTCAACGGAGTTGGCAGGTACAAGTACATGCGAACAGCAGTAACGCGAACAAGACAACAAAAACAACGACGCCAGCAATTCGATGGCACCGAGTAACACCGAGTAACAAAGCAATCCTTCGTTCCACTTGCATCCATTCAGGTGGTTGAAAATCCTTGACGGTGCTGCGATGAATTCTAATGAATGACTGCACAGAGTTCAAGGTTCAAACCTGCTATTGATTGATTATGTGTAGTCCTGTAAACAGTAAATACCTGTAAACTACTAAATTCGACTACTCATACATCATGACATACGTATACTAATAAAAAGAATGTGGATCTGATGGTGTTCTAGTTACACCAAACATTAGCGTTGTTGAATAAAAAGCTAGCATGTATATACCAAGAATCAGCTCTTTAAAAAGAACTCTTGGACCTAAACTACTACTTGTATTCTTATCTAGACTATTACCAGCACCTGGAAACAGCCTACTCTTCCACGGCGGTTCGAGGTGAAACATACATCTTTTATTTCAAAGACAAAGTGACCCCCGTTGAATTTTGAAGCAAAGATTTAATAGACACTTCTCTGTATTCAAGCTGAAGTGAATCTTAATTTATTAATCACCATTTTTTTATTTAAATTTTACGAACAGCACGATATCTGGTACTACTACTCTAGGAAGCTTCAACCTGTTTCAACTGGCGGAGTCAAAAAAAAAAGAGTGAACAAGTGTGCATTCTCGAATTGTCATACCAGGTACTACAGTACTACACGTGAGGTCATTCAAGGAAAAGTAATGAATGACCCCGCCGCTGAGAAACCTGTCATCTCTTGTAGTGTTTTCCTCATCCAGCATCCAGCTCTGTCGTCCCGAATCCAAGTAATACTTTACTTTTTGATTGGAAGCGCTGTTCACAATTTACCATGTATATCATTGCATATATGATTGCATACTAATAAAAGCAGATAGTCAAACCACTCACTATCACAGGACCAACCGCGAAAAAACAGCTTGAATTTCTACATCTTGTTCTGTTTAATAGAGTCACGTATTATGGTTCTGGTCATGGTTATGGTTGATCTCTACAGAACGACTCTGTCCTACTACTTGCTACTATCAGGATGACGATGAGGAGGTTGATGAAGTGGCGCTTCTGTTTCTACATAGCGATCGGTGCCCTTGTTATTAGCACCATGATGATGACGAAAATGATGATGATGGACCACGCATATCCTCTCCTTTCCAAGACTGTTATCCGTGCTGGAATATTAAAATCGTCCATTACTTCTATTACTACTAGTAGTAGCAGTATGGAACGAAACGCGGTGCTTGCCAGCACCAGCACCAACCGGAATGATGTTAGGACCGTTCAAGAAATGATTGTAAGCGGAAGCAAAAAGTTCTTGCTGTTCGAACTGGGTCGATTTGCCGAATATCATCACGGATTTGGATCCCTGACAATGAGCATCTTGGTCCTTCAACATTTTTTGGGAGATTTGCAAAATCGTTCCATAATTGTTGATCAAAGTCGATTTTATAATTATCGGTACAGCAACCAGAACCAGAACACTACTAAAGGTTTGTATTCGGGATTTTTGAAAACTTCTTTTCCTGTACTGGACAGCGAAAATGATTGGAGTACCATTGAACAATTTGCCCACAAAAATGGAATACTGGTGCCACTGGACAGAAATATCTCTTTGGTCAGTAAAAGTGGATGGCTCAGTTGGCTTAATGAACTCCAAGGAATGAAGAAAAATTGGATCGATAAGACGTATCGCAATGAATCTGATTTTTTTGGTCATCTCTCCAAGGCGTCGTGTCATATTCGGTTCAACCAAGAAACAAATGAACGAATTGGAAAAATTCTTCAAAACCACAGTGTACCCAATTTTCGACCATCATTGTACAACAATATTATTGATGATGGTAACGATTGTTCGAGTGTGGCCTTTCACATTCGACGGGGAGACAAGCTTGAAAAAGAATCGATACCGTATCAAGCAAAAGAATACATTGATACTTTGATCCGTGGTATATCGGAAAAGGAAAAGAATTGCATAAGGCATTGTTTTGTGGCTACGGATGATTACCGTGTCGTATCTGACCTGGCTACGGAACTGGCAGCATCGTCCATTCATTGTACCCTGCACACGTTTGCCAGACCTTTTCATGACAACAAGAATGACAAGCCATCGTCAAAAGCAACACCAAAACGCGACGGTAATCATGCACTGGTGCTTTTTGTGGATCTTAAAATGATGATTGATGCATCCTTTTTTGTAGGAACCTTCAACAGTAATATTGGTAAACTTGCCGCCATGTGGAGAGGGTGCAAACAAGAGGAGGAGGAGGAGGAATATCGTGAAGATGTTGTGGCTTCGTGGAAAACCAGACGACGAACTCAGGGAGCTTCCTTGGCAAACCATTACAATCATTTTTACAGATCGTACGGGGTCGATCGGGACTATTGGTATTATATGTAATGCATTCTTTGCTACAAACGTCACCTCAACATATTGTGATCGTACCATGTTGATGAAACTCGAAAGGCCTTTTGTTCGAGCGCACCTTTGTCGCGTAGTAGTACATCCAGTGATTGCTGCGTGTCAAAACTGCCACACAAACGGATCTGCTGATCAATTTATATATATTGTTGGATGGAAACAACACAAGATTCGAACATGTTCGCAACAACAACGAAACTGTTTGGAACCTATCTTCTTCAAGGTTTCATCAAAATTGTACAATACTGGTACCGGTAGTACGTAGTGCCCTGTACAAGAACAAAAAATGGCAAAAAATGCCGGCCTTTTCTCCGCGTTGTGTCTGTGTCTCGAAAAAGATTTTTTGCTACTGACTAGAATAGTCCAGTGGTAGTTTACTACTACTAGTAGTACTACGCTAGTAGCTCTACGCTACTACTAGCTAGTACAGTAGTACTCTACTAGTCGTAGCTAGCTAGTACTCTACTAGTCGTAGCTAGTAGTAGTAGTACTTAGTACTACTAGACTACTGTAGTAGTAGCTAGTGTATTACTGTAGTAGTTTTCTTTACTTTTAGTATCAGTAGTCTAGCGAAGATTCTACGAGAGAAAATCCTGGACAAATTAATATTTCCAACTAAGTTACCTACTTCTAGTAGTCTAATATTTCCAACCAAAGCAAGTATTTGATCTTTGATCGAAAAGAGGTTTTTGTGCTGGTAATAAGCTTCCTCTACGATGGCCAAACTAATATGATGATGATTTTTAGACTACTCTGCAAGGTATGGAAATGCGTTTGAAATCTTACCTCAACAATAATATAAAGCTGTTTACATAGTATGTACTATTATTATTTTTCTTGCTTTGTGCTTTTCCACACAGCGTTCAACGTATTATGATGATGCCTACTACGACTTCGACGATGATGATGATCATCATCATCATCATCATCGTAATCATTGCTGTCATTTTTTTGGTTACCACTGTCGTCATTGTAATTCCTAGTAATGCTATTCTGTCGAATGGGTCGTATAGGAAGCAAATCGGTTGACTTGCTTCGTCGCGGATGGGAATTGTCCACCAATGGTATGGATCCCATGCTCCGACAGGTGCGTTGTTGCAGTGGTACTACAACAACAGATGATGATAACAACATGGTAGAAAGAGGCAGTTGTGGCGACGACGAAGACGATGATAGTGGAATCTTTTGTAAGCCGTTGCCGCCACCGCCACCGCTGCCTACGACGGCGTGAACCGTTTCGCCGCAATCAGTAGTGGTAGTGGCAGTGGTAGTAGTGTTTGTCATGGATGCCGTATCGTTGCTCGAACGACGACGAGGAAGACAAGGAGGTTTCGACATTGTCGCCAATGTGGTGGTATCGCTGTGACGTTTGTCATTGGTACGTCTTGAGGATGATCCAATGAACAAGTTAGCTGGATCCACCACGAGTGAGGATTCATTCAGAAAATCATCAAGACGACGAGACCCAGGTGGTACCTTGCCATGATTGCTACTAGTCCTTTCTACTAGTCCTTTGAGTTGATGCTGATGCTGACTCTGACCCTGCCGACGACTGTGACGACGTCGATTGGCTCTTCGTTGCTCTCTAATGGTTCTGGAAAGTAATACTTGTCCGATTTTTTCGCGGTCATCGCTGCAAACACTACCAGAGCCAGAGCAGCAAGAGCTCACATCACTTACATCGTCAACATCGTACGAAATGGTGGTCACGCTTAAGGGAAGCATGGTGATAACGATTTATTATTGATTGATTTTTATTCTTATTTTGGGGTTGCTTCCTTGTTTGCTTGTTGCTCGCTTTCGTTTGTTTTGGTTGCTTTTTTTTTGTGTTGTTGCAGTGTGCTGCTCTTATAAACCACGACACAGACACACAAAATAATAATAAATACTCCGAGTAATCATTATTTACAGTGCCTGTAAGTTTCGCAAGAAATGACTGACTCACGCGTACGGACATTTTTATACGAGTGGCGCCATTTAGACTCTACCTACTAGAGACTACTGTACTAAACTAGCAGCTACTACTAGTAGACTAGTAGTTAATGGTAGTAATAATAATATTATTACTAGCTACTAGCTATGGTAATTTACCACCAGGTACCAGGTGTTACGTACTACAGTAGTAGTAAGGATTTATCACGAACAATAATGACAACGAGATCCCAAGACGTGTCCTCTAATTCAGATCCTTTTTAGGCGTTTTACGACTCTTAGAAAAAGACGTGGCGGAAAATAAAATAAAGAGAGTCAGGAGTACAGTCTACAATACTCCTAGAACCACGCAGGCACTAGCTCTAGTACTACAGAATACCATAATAATATTTAAGAAAACTCTCATTCTTGCTTGGACATTTTTGCGGGCTACCTGGTACGTACCAGCTACACTAACAGGTACTGTACCAGGTACCATACTAGTACTCGGAGCACTTCCTCCTAATACAATTTTTGATCAAATAATATTCTACTACCAGGTACCTGGTACCAGGTACCAGGTATGGTAGTATCTTGTTTGGTCGATTGCCACCTGGTACCCTGGTGCCTGGTACTGGTAAATGGTACCTGGTACCAGCAGGGTACCAGGTACTAAAGAATAACATACCAGGTACCAGGTACCAGGTATTAAAAAAAACTCATACTTGCATGGACATTTTTACATTCTACTCGGAGCACATCCACTTAATCTATTTTTTGATCAAAGATCTTGTTTGGTCAATAGCCATGGGAGTGTTACCTGGTACCATAGTCCTCGAAGCACTCTATTCTACCGTACCAGGTACCAGTAGTACCAGGTAGGACTCTAACCGGTACGTACCTACTACAGTAGCTAGTAGTACCAGGTACCATGTACCACCCTACCAGTAACAATATACTCTACCAGCTACTGTACAGTACTCAAGTACGTACTGGTAGCAATTCAGCAGTGTTGATGACCACTGTGATCACCAGGTCAAAGTGCATCACAACAAAAAAAACGAAGAAATTTGAATTTTTGTTGCGGATGAATAATAATATGAAAACAGACAAAAATAAAGGAAATAGTATGCGTCCATATCTATGGTTAATCAATGTTGTCGTGTGTGGGTGTTTGTCCCTGGTACACTGAGGCCATTCCTTATGGTTTAAGTTAACGACCGAGACAGCCAGCTCTTTCGGTCGTTTACACTATTTAGGGACCTTATGGGTTAAACGACCGAGACTTCTCCTCCGATATGGTCTGTCTTCCAT
>Ga0100402_1003426_pt1 | contig 17276 bp, 24 predicted proteins | sample CryGeyme20150102_FD_80419 | JGI IMG/M metagenome (GOLD analysis project Ga0100402, IMG submission 80419) | Groundwater microbial communities from Crystal Geyser aquifers in Utah, USA - Crystal Geyser metaG 2015-0102 | ecosystem: Environmental > Aquatic > Deep subsurface > Groundwater | place...
ATATATATTCTGTTTTTTTATGCACTCGCAGAAAACATTAATTATATTTTTATTACTCTTTATTTATGGAGACAGTTTTCAATTACTAGTGTTATTCAATTTAGAATATATGAGCTGATATTAATTCCAGTAATGGTTTTAATAGTTGGATATTTATTAGATAGAGTATCTGCAAAGATATCATTTTTAATTGGATTGGTCACTTTTTTCATTCAGCTGATATTATTTATTTATTTGGGTGAAAATTCAGTTAATTATCTAGTGCCACTAGCTTTATTGTCTGGGATGTCAACATCATTTAGATTCTTATCTCTTAATATAATTAGTCAAAACGCTGTTGAGATAAAAGATCAAATTAAGTACTTTTCACAGATTGATATTAATTCAAAGTTAATTAATATTGGCTTTCCTGTCATAAGTGGTTTACTTGTATATTTGTTTGGTTATAACTTTATCTTTTCCTTAGCAATATTATCAATCCTAATTATTATTAAGCTAGTTTTGTTAGCACCTATTAAAATTAACCAAAACAGTTATAGCCCATATATGGTTTATAAAGACTGGGACAAAGAGAAAACTATTCTTTTTGTTGTTAATTTCTTTTGGGGGATAGAGTATGCACTTTTTGCAACTTTGATTCCAATTATTGTGACTATTATGTTAAATGGTGAACTTGGTTGGGGAATCTTTACTTCAATTATTAGTTTAATTGGAGTAGGTTATTCATACTTTTTTCAAAAGTCTGAATTACTAAACAAAAGCATAGCTTCTTTAGTGATATTTGGTTTTATTATCACAACAGCTTCAATAATGTTTGTTGTAAATCCTGGAATAATCTTTTTCTTTATCTTTATGATTTTCTTACAGCTTTGGCAATCTACACAAATGATAGGATTAAAACCTCTAATGAATAAGATTATTAAAAATGAGCCTAACTCTAGTATATTAACTACAGAGTTTAATGTGTTCATGGAAATACCATTTATGATTGGAAGATTATTGTTGTTACTAATTCTATTTGTTGTTGGTTCTGATTTAGAGAATTTAAGAATGGTTGGATTTTTATTTGCAATTTTAGGTTTTATTCCACTTTATGAAAGTAAATTTGTTATTAGATCTAAGCAAGCGATTCAAAAAGCTATATAATTATTTGAATTTAGAAACCTTTTTTAAAACATCAAAGTGATCTTGACCCATGTTTCTTTTGCTGAGTTTTGATAATGGCATGAACTTTATTAAGCTATGTTCTTTATCCGGTCTTCTTTTTTGCTTACTAATGTTTGTACATAAATAATAGTATGTTAACCAATCCCCAAAGGTATTTTTAAATAGAAAAGTTATTTCTATTGGATCTCTACCAGATTCTTCTCTCAATTCTCTTAAAGCAGCTTTTTTAGGAGTTTCACCATTATTAATACCGCCACCTAAAATCATCCACTTTCTTCTATTTCCACCCAATCTTTTTTTACCAACAAGAAACTCACCATTGTCATTTGTGACAATAACTCTAGCAACTTCTTTAAGATTCTTACTCATCTGCATAGAATATCATAAAAATTTATTTTGACTTAACTAAATCTTGTTTTTGTTTACGAGATAGTTTTTTGATTTGAGCTTCACGTTTAGATGCATCAGATCTATCACTACAAGTTTCTTTGAAAATTAATTCTACTGGTGTTCTAAATCGGGTGTATTTTGCCCCAGTCCCATTGTTGTGTGATTGAATCCTTTTATCTATATCGTTAGTTATGCCAGTGTAGAGTGTGTCATCACAGCATTTAAGAATGTAAACAATCCAGCTATTTTTCATTACTTTTTATTATGAATAAACTTTATATCTTTAATTCCAAAATATGTTAAAGAGATGATGATAATTTTTAATAAATAACTGCCATTAAGGTTAAGAAAGTCTTTTGTCATTGGCGTTATATTTCCAACCAGGTAATGGACTAGGATACTTACGGGAATGGTTAATAATAGCCAACTTTTTCTGCTTACTTTAATTTTAAAAAGCAGGAATAATTTAGTTAGTATTGGGGAGAGTAGATATACTCCAAGAAACGAAACAACAAAGTCAAAAATTGCGTAATCAAGTAATTTATAAGATCTAAGAAATTCAATAGTTATCATTCTTTAGTATAACAGTAAATGAAGTATATAATTAGTTAACTTCTAATACGTATAGTGTATGATGGGTTAATCTTAGCCAGTTAAAAAATGTTCTTTTATTAATAATTTTTAATCCTAAGCTTTTAAATTTAGCTTCCCATTCATTTTCAGAGTGAAAACTAAGTGCAAAGTTCATACCAAGCTCTTCAGGAATATTTCCTAAAATATCTCTAATTTTTACCCACTGTTTTTCAAGATTATTTTTATATGTATCTTCAAAAATAATTATTCTTTTTTTAGTGACTCTTTTTGTTTCCTTTAAAACATCATCCTGATCACTTATATGGTGTAGTACGCCAATTAGTAGAGAATAGTCAAAAGTCATATTTTTAAATGGTAGTTTTTTTCCATCATAGATAGTGTGAGGGAGATTAGTTAAGTTCATATCTAGAACATCAATACCTTCAATTTTTGTATCAATATTCTTAGTAATATATTTTGAAACCAACATATTCCCTGCGCCAACATCTAATCCTTTTTTGAGTGGCTCAACATCAGAGGATATGAGATTTGCAAGATATTTTGCTCTTGTTGTAAGTATTGGCCAGTATATTAATTTAAATGGATTGTTTTTTTTCATTATCTATAATATAGCGCTTATATTGTTTAGTATAAAGAAGCATTGATTTTTGATATACTAGAAAAATGATTGAAATTGAACCAATAGATCAACAAATTGTTGATAATATGATTGAAAAAAATGATAGGTTTTTTACTAGAAAAAGAACACTTATTGCTATCCTTATTTTTATCACTTTATTGGTAATTGGTTTGTTTATAAGATTTCTTTATCCAAGAAGTGTAATAGCGCCAGAAATAAGTCAAGCTGATCTAGTAGGGAACCATGAAGAACTATTTCAATCCGAACCAACTCCATTTGCTTTTGAAGAGTTAACAATACCCTATTTAAGAAATAGAGAATATGTCAGTAACATAAGCGATTTGACTCAAATTTCTAGTAACCAATCATATATTAGTTATTTAACTTCATATGATTCTGATGGACTAAATGTTAATGGTTTGATTACAATTCCAAAGACTCAAATGCCGGTAGGTGGTTTTCCAGCAATTGTTTTTGTACATGGTTACATACCACCCACTTTATATAGAACAGAAAACAACTATGCATCGTATGTAGATTACTTTGCAAAAAGAGGCTTTGTTGTTTTCAAAGTGGATTTAAGAGGCCATGATAAGTCTGAAGGTCAAGCAGATGGAGCATACTATGATAGTGGATACGTAATTGATGTTCTTAATGCTTATTCTGCTTTACAAGAAATGGACTTAGTTGATTCAAGTAGAATAGGTTTATGGGGCCACTCAATGGCAGGAAATGTAGTCTTTCGGGCTTTAGTAGTTAAGAAAGATATTCCTAAAGTTGTAATATGGGCAGGAGCTGTGTACACATATAGTGATTTTAGCGAGTATGGTATTGATGATAATAGCTATAGACCTCCTTTGGATGACTCTCAAAGAAGAAAGAAAAGACAGGAGTTATTTGACCTTTATGGTGAGTTTAATCCTAATTCTTGGTTTTGGAGCCAAGTTCCTGGCACTAATTATTTAGATGGTGTTACTGGTTCACTGCAAGTTCATCATGCAGTGAATGATGATGTTGTAAATGTGGGTTTTAGTAGGGGATTAATGAATATTCTTGATAATACACAAATTGAGCATGAATTATTTGAATATTCAATTGGGGGACATAACATAGAAGGATTATCATTTAGCCAAGCAATGCAAAGAAGTGTTGATTTTTTAATTGAGTAAGTACCTAGAACTTATTTGATAATTTTTCAACAGTAATAACTCTAAAAGTATTTGAGTTTATTGTTACTTTAATATTATTATTCAAATTTAAAACATAAAAATTTTTACCTTTTTTTGAAAAATGTTCGAGCTTAGTTTCTTGTAATAATTTGTATATTAAATTTTCAATTTGTTGATTTGAATATGAAACATTAAGTTTTTTATTAATTCTTTGATAAACGAGTGGTGAATAGCAAATATTTTCTAAAATATGTGTCTTATTTATTATCATAACTGATTAAGTATAAAGAAAAAACTTAGATCGTGGGATGAAATTGGAACTTTAGTTACTTATTAAAAAAACAAAATATCCGAACAATTCAAAGATAAATTGATTTAATGGAGTGAGAGAAATTGAAAAAGTATCATTAGTATTTGGAAGTTCAAGCTGAACTGAATTACAGCTTTCTTTACATATATAAGTTGGACATCCAACCATTTCTGTGGAACAGTTATATTTCTGGTCACAAGAAATTTTACATTGATTTATTTGAGAAACTTTAGAACTGTAAAAAAGTGAAAAACTTAAAATCAATAAAGTGGCCACTACACTAATAGTAATTAAAACTATTTTTTTCATAAGCTGTTGTTAAGTATACAGCTTTATTTATTGAAAAGGCAAAAGAAATGGCGGAGAGCGTGGGATGAAATTGGAACTTTACTTAGTAGAGAAAAAGTTGTCTATTAGGTCTTTTTTCTGGTTATGAGTAAGTTCTTTGATTTCTAATTCTCGTTTGGCAGCTGATTTATGATTTGGATGAATTTCAAAATAAACTAAGTCTACTGGTCCATGTTCTTCTGTATATACAGCACCTTTTCCACGATTATGTTGATCTAATCTTTTATTTAGGTTATGGCTGATACCTGTGTAGTAAGTTCCGTCTGCACATTCTGCAATGTAGACGTCCCAAGGTACATCTTGATCATAAATTGATTTCTTATTTTGCATTCTTTCAGTATATAGGAAAAGTCAGTTGCGGAGAGCATGGGATGAAATTGGAACTTTATTTATCAACAAGTAAAGTTATAATTCATTGATATATCTATTAATAATATCAACAGTTTCTTTTGGAGTTTGTTCACTATTATCAATTATTTTTCCAAAGTCAGGTTTATTAATACCAATCTTGAAGTGATACTTAATTCTATCTGTTTCCCATTCACTTAAATCTCTGTCACCTCTGTTTTTTAAGACAGTATCTAAGTTTGGTGAGAGTGTAATAAAAATCAACTTTGTTAAACCATCTAAATTCTCAACAAAATAATTATAATTTTCTTTTGATAATGGATAAGGAACAATTACGTTTAAACCTTGTTTAACAAAATTTTTAATAATAGATATAGCATTTTTTAAATTAATAGGAATAGCTTGTTTGATAGGCATCCATTCAATAAAAGCACGTAACGAATCTATTTCTACTACAGCAGTATTTTCTAAATCATGTTGTAAAAGCTTTGAAATTGTAGATTTGCCTGAATTGATTGAACCATTTATAAAAATAATCATAAACTGATTATACAGTAAAGTTCCAAAGTAATTTTATGTGTCTTGATATGCGGGGAGCGTGGGATGAAATTGGAACTTTACTCAACGGGGAAAAAGTTGTCTACTAGGGCTTTTTTTTGGTTGTGAGTAAGTTTTTTGACCTCTAATTCTCGTTTGAATGCTTCTGACCGGTTGGGATATTCTTCAAAGTATATTAGATCTACTGGTCCGTGTTCGTCTGTATACCATGCACCTCTTCCTGAATTATGCTCGTCTAATCTTCTGTTAATATTATTGCTAATTCCAGTGTAATATGTGCCATCAGCACATTCAGTAATATATAAGTAACATCTATTTAAATCTTTCATAACTATATCTTAACCTAATATTTGATGTATCAGAACATATAGATTTTAATCTGATTTAGATATAGAATGTAAAAAACTGGTAAAAATATACTCAAAGAAAGGCTTATTATGGCTGAGGAAAAGAAACAAAACTGGTTTATGAAACATAAAGTACTAACCGGAATTATTGTGGTCTTTGTTCTAATTGGGGTTGCTAGTTCAGGTGGAGATAATTCTTCAACTTCTAACACTTCAAATGAGGACTCTATGGTTAAAGAAGAAGCTATGGTGGATGAAGCAATGACATATGAAGAAGTCTCAACTACAGAGATGATTGCGGCTTTTGACGATAATCAATTAGCAGCAGAAAAAATGTATAAAGACAAAGGAGTTGAATTAACAGCAAAAATAAAAAATATTTCTGAAGATTTAATGGGAACTCCATTTCTTTCTTTAGAACCAATTAATGCTGAAGAATACTATTTCGGAACAACAGTGCAGTGTATGTTTGAAAATTCAGATGATTTATTATCAGTTTCAAATGGTGAATCAGTAACTGTTCAAGGAGTTGTAAAAGAACAATCTATTGGAATAATTGTTATTGAAGAATGTAAAATTGTAAAATAAATAATTTTAAAAGTATTAAGCACTCTCTAAAATAGGGAGTGCTTTTTGTTTTGCGGGGAGCGTGGGATGAAATTGGAACTTTAATATGCAGCAATTAGATCCACTTGTAGCAAATAATTACAATATTGTTCAAATATTGTGTGCTAATAATTTCTAAAGTATAATGTCTTATTATATGTTTAATGTTATTTTAAGGTTCGTAAAAGTATTTTTTCCACTATTTCCAGAATTAAAATCTGGAAATAGTAATTTTCATAAAGGATTATCTATTCTTGGAATAATAATATTCTTTTTGGGGTTATTGGGTTCAGCTGGTTTAATGTTAACAAACTTAGAGGGTGAATATTTATTTAGCATACTTGTTTTTTTATTTTTAATTTCCATCCTCACTATTTTATTAAATGTTTGTTCATTTTTATATTACATATTAGCTTTAAAGTTTTTTCATAAGAAAATTTCTTTAAAACAAAATAATTACAAAAATTATTTTATTTTTTCTCTATTTGTTATTTTGTTTTTTATGTTACTTTATTTTATAAATAAAAATACATATGTTTATGTAGATAGACAACAAAATTTTAATAATTTCTATTATGATAATTCGTATATTTCTTTAACGGGTGATTGGGATGATGATAGTTCACTTGCAAAAGAGGTGACAAAACATGAAATTAAATGCCATAAATATTCAATGGAATGCAGTTGGCTTACAGCTTCAATTCAAGAATGGAACGGAAATTATTTTACAGTAGATAGCTCGTTGTTTGTAATTGATAGTTGGGATACAGATAAAGTGCATGCTGTAAGTGAAACAGATACCATAACAGAAGAAATAACATTTTATTTAAATTCTTGCAAAATGGTTTATATCAAAACTCCTAAAATTGATGCAAAGGAAAAATCATTATTAGGTTTTAGACCTGATGATATTAGCCTAACAATGACAGATAGTTATTGCTTTGTGAATAGGTAATTAAGTATTTTTATCTTAAACTTTGTTATATACTTATTTTGTAGTAACTTTGGAAAACTATTATGGAAATTATTATAATATTTTTGATCATAGCAGTAATTATATATTTTTTGTTTTTTTATAAAAAAGAAACAATAGATAGAGAAAGGCTTGAATATTTTGATAAAAAGTATGAACAAGACTACCAACTAATAGGTTATTATTTTGATAGATCAAGTAAATTATTTGATTTGTTTATAGACTTAATCTTTCTTCACACAATTAACCTTTTAATTGATGAAGATAAAGATAAGTATGAAAAACTTGCAACTAAAATAAATGATGGAGATAGAGACGCTCAAGAAGAACTAAATGAGTGGGTTAAACACGTAAACAATAAGAAAATTCAAAAACTAAATAAAATTAAGGAAATATCTGACAAAACATATAATTTGTATATTGAGTTGTTTGAAGTTTGGGAAAAAGCAGTTATAAAAGCTGGAAAGGAAAAAAAGGAAGCATATCTTCAGAATTTGTTGAATGAAATGTTAGATGTCTCAATATTGTATGATGAGTTTAATAAAAAAGTTAGTAAAGAGAAAATGTTAGAAAAATCTGAAAAATCTCCAGAAAAATTATTGAAAGAAATTCAGAGTATCAATAAAAAATTTAATACTGCATTAATGAACAATAAGAGTTTTTTATATGAAGGATAAGTTCTTCTGTATATGAAACTAGACTATAACTTCTTTGGTGAAAAAGTTATGGTTTTTCTGAATTTGCCACCAATTATTTCTGGTGTGCCTTCTGATATAGAAAATGCTTTTTTAAATATTGTTTTGCATATTTTAAAGCCTTCTTGAGCTTTTAACCCAACTTCAGGGTAAGTAATTAGGCCATTGATATAATTGTGGACAGTTTTGTTTCTTCTATCCCAATAATCTCTCAGAAAATCAAATTCATTTTTGTTTAATATTTCTTTTCGATATAAGTAATCAACTAGTTCTTTGACATCATTTGATTCTTTAAGAATTTTATTTGTTTTTGAAATGTTTATTTTTCTTTGCTTATGAAAAAGTTCAATAACAAGAGTTAGGTAATATTTGATAATATTAACTGAAAGAACCATTGATTCAATGTGAAAACCATTAGCAATAGCTCTGTTGTATGCTTGAATAGAATTCCACATATTTGGAAATCTGGTGTTTGTAATATCAAGTCCCTCAACTTTTGTGGCGGGTAGTAGGTCAATCTTCATATGAATATTATGGTAATTTATAAAACTTTTTTATTTTTGGTTCTAGTGTTTCAAACGGAATTTCATTATTTATTCCTCTAGTACGTTTTCCAGAAATCTTTCTGTAGAAGCAGTTTGCAACTAAATCAGCAAGCTCAAGACCAGCATATTTTGAATCTTTATTGACGAATGTCGGTTCAGATAATCGATGCTCTTCAATTTCTTTTTTTGTTGTAATGCCCACTCTGTCATGTTTCTGTAACTCTTCTGTCCATCTTTTAATTACGGCATTATCTAATTTTTGATTTGATCTTTTCTCAGCAATAATATTTGCTTGCTCTTTAGATTCGAGTAAATCAACGAATGAGTTAAGCATTGAACTAATTCCTAATATGTAGGGATCCGGAGCTGTTTCAGTAAGAATTTTCAAGTATTCTGAAGTTTGAATATAAAAGCCAACAATTCCAAAATCAATTGAACTTAATCGATTTGTTAAATCAGGAAAGAAAATTTTTCTGAAACTAGCATTTTTAAAAGCTTGAAATTCAATATTTTTTGATTTATCTGGATTAGTAAATTCATTTTGATGAAAAATAAGCTTCTTATTTTTGAAGTACTTTTTTTTTAATTTTCTAAATGATCGTTTTAGTTTTATTTGATTGGTATGGTCAATAATTATTCCAATTGTTAGAAAAAAATCATTCTCAAGATCTATACTCTCCAGTTTATTGATTAAACTGCCTGATTCGTCTATGAACATAGTTTTCATAATTGGATTATACCACCAGGCTTTGTTTGTATAACTTTTCCAACCCGTACTCTTCCCCCCGCCTTATTTTCTGCACATCACATCTGAGCGGAGCGAGGATGTGATACAATGACCTGCCCTGGCGGGGGGAACCCCCGCTATCACCACTGACTGTGGTACACCACCAGGCTATTTTTGAATGATGACCTTTTTTGATACTTTTGTTTATAAAAAATTATTGTATATTCTTTGTTAAGAGTCTGCGTCCATAGACGAATTATGATACATGAAAAGAAATACATCTCGCTTTAAGCGTGGTGCAATTTCTGTTGATCTTAATAAACAAACAACTCTTAATATAAATTCCCGTCAACAAATACTTGCCCCAGAAAATTCTGATTTTGAAATAGAACGTTCTCAATATTATTTAGGACGAGCGTTGTATAGGTATTCACTCCTTCAAAAAGAAAGGAGTAAAAATGCCGATAGAAAATAATGTTAAAAAGATTCTTGGTGCTAGACCTTTAGGTCAAACCGAAGAGTCTAGTGGGCGTCAGCCCACTACTAGACTTGATTATACCGACACGAAACGACAACAAAATGGAGGTCTTACTAAAAGTAAAATTATAAAAAGTGGCTCATTAATTGAAACTTACAATTATGAAAAACCAGTTAGGTATGGACATAAAACCTCAACAAATAAAAAAAATAGTGTAGGAACTAAGAATTTACAAAGAGCTTTTGAATACGCAAATAAAACAATCTATCGTGCTGTAAATACACTTCGTCGTTTAATTTTTGCAAATTTTACAGAAAATGATAAATTTATCACTCTTACTTTTAATAATGAACAAGATTTTGATATTAATGATTTAGATGAGTGTCTTATTCGTTATCAAAAATTTATGAGGAAATTAAGAGCAAAGTATAAATTTTTAAAATACCTCACTGTTCCTGAATTTCAAAAACGTGGCGCAGTTCATTATCACATTCTTTGTAATCTCCCATACATTACTCAATCTGAATTACAAAAGTTATGGCCATATGGATTCTCTAAAATCAATGCAGTAAAAAGTACAACTCATTTAGCATTGTATTTAGTTAAATACTTAAGTAAGAAATTTGATGACCCAAGAAAATTTGGTCACAGACTTTATTATGCTTCTAAGAATTTAATCAGACCACAAACCTTGTATGGACCTTATGCTGAAGCTATTGAAAATAAGTTGAATGATGAATATTCTGATGTTGTACAATACGAAAATAGCTATGATACAGAACATAATGGAAAAGTTTCTTATAAACAATATGTAAAGAAATCATGAAATATATTATTTATTGCCGTAAATCATCTGAAGAAGATTCAAAACAAGCACAATCTCTTGGTACACAGCAGAGATTATTAGTTGATCTTGCTACTAGGTTAAAACTAGATGTTATCGATATTCTTAAAGAATCAAAAAGTGCTAAAACAGATCAAAATAGGCCTTTGTTTTCTAGCTTATTGGAAAGAATACAAAAGGGTGAGGCAGATTCGATTTTGGTGGTTCACACTGACCGCTTAGCTAGAAATTTCATAGACGCTGGTTTTATTATAAAGATGATTGAGGCAGGCACACTTAAAGAAGTTCGTACTCTTACTTCTACTTTTAATAATGTTCCCTCATTAATGTATATGGGATTTGATTTTGTATTTGCTTCTCATTACTCGAGAGATTTATCAGCAAAAGTTAAAGCAGGAAATGAGAGTAAATTATTGTCTGGTAATTATCCTAGTTATGCTCCAATTGGTTATATAAACATTCAACCTGGAAATGGAATCGAACCTGATCCAATTAGAGCGCCTTTTATTTCAAGAGCATTTGAACTTTTTTCTACTGGAGAATATTCAATTAAAACATTAACAAAAAAATTAAACGATGAGGGATATAGATCTAGAAAAGGTAAAAAGATTGGTACTTCTAGCCTACATAGACAGCTAACTAATCCTGAATACTATGGCGTTATTCAAAGAAAAGGAAAATTATATCCTGGTAATCACAAGCCATTAGTATCTAAAGAATTATTTGATGAAGTTCAAAAAAGATTTGCAAATAAAAGCAGGCCAAAAAAACAACAACATAATTTTGTATTTAGAGATTTTCTAATTTGTGGTGAATGTGGTTGTAAAGTTACAGCAGGAATTTCTAAAGGAAAATATATTTATTACAGATGCACAAATGGAAAAGGTAAATGTAATCAACATAAAAAATATAGAAGTAAACAAAAGGTTACAGACGTGTTTCAAGAATTCTTTACCAATTTTACTTTAGATCCTGAAAGAGCAAATGAGTCATTTAATTTATATAAAGATTCTTTAGTGAAAGAAGATAACTATAAAAAAGATAGTGGTGACGCTATAAAACAGCAAATAGATAATTTAAATAGAAAAATAACTAGGTTAGAAGATATTTATATTGACGAACGTATCTCTTCTGATAGATATGATGAAAGAATGACTGAATTTAAAAATGAATTAGCTCAATTAAAAGTACTATCTAAACAGAAAAAAAGAAGAGGTACGTTAAAAACTTTGGAACTTGTTGAAGAGGTTAAAAATAGCGCTGTACAGCTATCAAAAATTTTTGAAGAGGGAGATGATGAGGTAAAACGTGATTTGCTAAATTCTGTACTTTGGAACTGCGATTTTGTAGATGGAAAAATCACCAATACTAGGCTAACAAAGTTGTGGGATCCGCTTAAAAATCTCAATAATATTGATGATTTAAAAAAATGGCGGAGAGCGAGGGATTCGAACCCACGGGCCCATAAAGGGCGCGGTTTTCAAGACCGATGCAATTGACCACTCTGCCAGCTCTCCACGTCTTAAGATTCATATTATAACATTAATAATTTGTTATTCAAATCACCCACTTTTGGCAATATATCTTTTAGTGTAAACTATTAAGAGATGCAAGAGACTAATCAAGTTAATAACACTGAAGCACAATCACAAAACTTAGGAGACATTCAATCAAATACTGAATATTTCCCAGGATTTGAGAAACCTCCTCAAGAAGAATTGGTGTTTCAATGGCAAGCCCCTAGTAGACCTTTTAAAAAACGTAAGAGACAGTACTTTACTTCAATCGCAACAATTGTTTTACTTCTTTGTTTAATTTTATTTTTTGCAGGTCAAGTTCTTCCTGTGGCAGTTGTTATAGCTGTGGCGTTTTTAAGTTATGTTATGGCTACAATTCCACCTCATGTTATTACTAATTCAATTACAACATTTGGCATTCATAATGAGAATGATTTTTATTCTTGGGATGAATTTGGTAGATTTTGGTTTGAAAATAAATATGACGATGAAATTTTATTTATTGAAGTAAGTCGCTTTCCATTTAGACTTTCATTATTAGTGGGCAAAGAGGATCCAAAACTTTTGGAAGAAATATTGTCTGAAATACTGATTTATGAAAAACCACCACTTACTGAAACGGAAAGATTAACTGCATGGTTACAGAAAAAAGTACCTCTAGATCTTGATTCATAAATCTCAATAAATTTGGTATAATACCAGGTATTCTTAAATAAGCACCCATAGCTCAGTTGGATAGAGCGTTTGTTTGCGGAACAAAAGGTCGTGTGTTCGAATCGCACTGGGTGCACAATTCTAATTTTCTTATATAATTTACAACTATGTTAGCAGCCTTACTAATTTCATTAAGAGAAGTGATTGAAGCAACACTTATTGTTGCTACTATTTTAGGTATTCTTGTAAAACTAAATCACACCAAATTAGTTAAAACTGTTGGATTGGCTACAGTTACTGCACTAGTAGTAAGTGTTGGGTTACTGGCAGTTGGAAGTTTTCTTGGATTTAAAGTTCAAGAGTTATATTCAGGTGAAATAGAAGAAGTTATAGAAGGTTCACTAATGATGTTATCGGCAGCTTTTGTTACCTGGGCTGTCTTTTTTTTACATAATACTTTTGGACATAATAAAATTAAGTTAATTGAAAAAATTAATCTTACCGTAAATACTGGAGAGAGAAATGCAATATTTATTTTAGTTTTTTCAGCAGTTCTACGTGAGGGTTTTGAAATTGTGATATTTTTATCAACTTTGTATCTTTCAACTAATCCCAGAGAGATATTTTCAGGATTTTTAATTGGATTATTTCTTGGTTTAGTATTTTGTTTTGTGGTATTAAAAACTACAGTTAAACTTCCAATTCATTATGCTTTTAAGGTAACATCAATATTATTGGTGATATTTGCGGCAGGACTTTTTTCAAGAGGAATTCATGAATTCACAGAGATTGGTGTGATTCCAGAGTTTAGTAAAATTACTTTTGCATTCATACCTGAGAAACAATCTACATCCGGAGAATTTATTAAAACATTATTTGGTGTTACTCAAAAAATGGATTATCTTCAAATAGCTGTGTATTCTTCCTATATTGCCTTTATGTCATGGTGGATTAGGACAAGTTCAAAACAAACTTAAATTTATTAAGCAACTCAGTTGCATTATTAATGTAATTAAGATACAATATATCCACTATGACACTTTTATACATTTTAGCTGTAACATTTATTAGTAGTATACTTTCGTTAGTTGGTTCATTCTTTTTAGCTCGTAAGAAGGCTTGGCCAAAACAATTGTTATTACAACTCACTGCATTCTCATCAGGTGTGTTGCTCGCAACTTCGTTTCTTCATTTAGCTCCTGAGGCAGTGGAAGAACTTCCAGCTGATCAAGTTTTTAGCATCATATTTGTTTCAATAATAGTATTCTTCGTATTGGAAAGGTTGGTTTTATGGCACCACCATCATGAAGATGATCATTGTTGCGGCCCAAGTCCAAGTGCATGGTTTATTACTTTTGGTGATAGTTTGCATAATTTTTTAGATGGAGTATTAATTACAGGAACGTTCTTAGTTGATCCTAAATTAGGTTTATTAACTGCATTTGCTGTAGCAGCTCATGAAATTCCGCAAGAAATAGCAGATTTTTCTATTATGGTTGCAGGGGGAATGAAGAGAAGACAAGCATTGCTCTTCAATGTTATTTCTGCTTTATTCTCAATTGTTGGTGCGGTAGTTTCTTATTTCTTTATTACATCAATTGAATGGATGATTCCATACGTTGTTTCATTTAGTGTGGGAATGTTTTTATATGTTGCTTTATCTGATTTAATTCCGGAATTACATTCTCATGATTTGGGAAATAAACAAAAATGGAGTCAATTACTTCTATTTTTTGTTGGAGTCTTATTAATATTAGGAATGACAATTATATTTCCTCATTTTGAATAATAAAAAAATATGCCAAGAACTTCAATTATTCCAGAAAAAATTGTTGAACTACTAAATAAAAATCATTTATTATCAGTTGCAAAGATGCAAGAAATATTTGAATCATCTGGTGAAAACTATAATAAGACGAGTATATATAGAGCTTTAGAAAAATTAATTGAAAATGGTGAAATTTGTAAACAGAACTTTTCTGAACAAGAAGCGGTATATGAACTTAGAAATAATCATCATGATCATGCAGTTTGTACTAATTGTGAAAAAATTGTAGCAGTCGAATGCGAAAGTCATTTGAAAAAAAATGTTTCAGGCTTTAATATCGATCATCATCATACAACTTTATATGGTTTATGTGATAATTGTTCAAAATAATTAATATTTTCTTTGTATAATATAGATATAATTAGTTGGAAGGATGCCGGAGAGGTTGAACGGCCAGCTCTCGAAAAGCTTGGGAAACTTTTGTTTCACTAGGGTTCGAATCCCTATCCTTCCGCCAAAATATCTTAATCTTAGTTAGAATCTTAATAATCTTGAATGATTTATTCCTTTAATTAATGTTGTATAATGCTTAGGTATGAATATATTCAAGAACTTTAAAACTTTATTATCAATATTTATTTTTGTTTTTACATTTTTTACAATTTCAACAAAAGAGGCAAAAGCTCAAGAATACACTTTGGAACCATCTCAAAAATCTATTACAATACCAGTGCATCTTCCCAATGAAGGTTATGGTGTTAATGTATTGCTAAAACAAAATGGCGAACTTATTATCGATCAGTCTGATATTAGATATGATTGGCAAGTCTCAAATAGTAATAGTATTCAAGTACATCCAAATAAATTCGATAATGGTTGTCCTTATGATATTCAATCTCCTTGTCCTAGTCTTAACGCCACAATACTTGGACGCAACCCTGGGATAGCAACAATTACAGTTTTTGCTACTAAAAACCAAACTTTATTAGCAACAACAACTATTCAAGTTGTTGTTGAAAATGATTTATACACACTCGAGCCAAGTGAAAATGAAATTAATATGGTATATAAATCTGAAAAATTATCAGAATACGGTGTTAATGTTTTACTGAAGAAAAATAATCAACTTTTAATTGATCAACAAGGTGTTTCTTATCATTGGAAAGCAGGTTTTGACGGATCAATCATGATTACAAACTATGGATTTCAATCAGGATGTCCATATAATTTGGTATCTCCTTGTCCAAATATGCATGCAGATATTTTGGCAGTGGGAGTTGGAAGAACGATAGTTGTTGTTGATGCAAAAATTGGCGATTCTGTGATAGCCTCAACTACTTTTGCAGTAAATGTAAGAGATACGACTGTACTGCCTTCAACAACTCCAACTCCAAGTACTGTTGTCACTCCATCTCCAACCACACATATAACGCCCTCACCTATTCCAGAGAATAATAACTATGAAGGTGAGCAAATACTTAGATTGCAGAAACAAATTGATACTTTAGAGAAAAGGGTTGATCAGCAACAATCATTGTTAGATAAAATTATTGCATTTTTCAAAAGATTCTTTTAGTCTTAACTTAAATTAAAATATTATTACAGTTTTTTAAATATAAAATTAGTTAGCTTTATAAATGGTCTTCATGATCATCTTCAGCTTCTTTTTTTTGTTTTGTGAATAACCCCATTTTTGTGGTGTGGAGGCGAGTAGATAGTATAAAGTTTTAGGAATTCTTCAGAAGAGATATTAACAACATTGTGTTCACTTCCAGCTGGTACAACAAATGCATCTCCATCTTTTACTTCTCTTTCTTCACCGTTGATTATTAGTTTTCCATTTCCAGATTCAACTCTAAAGAATTGATCGGTTTCTTCATGAATTTCCATTCCGATTTCTTCATTTGGTTGAAGCGTCATTAGAACTAGTTGCGCGTGTTGCCCAGTAAAAAGTACTTTTCTAAAGAAAGTATTCTGTATAGTTAATTTTTCAATATTATCTAAGTATCCATTCATATAGCTCCTTTTGTTCATTAATTAAATCCAGTATGTGCTCAAGATATGAAAATATCAATATCATTATCAGATATGATTAAAATAAATTATCCTTAAAATAGGCATTTTCTAATACTTTACTAAGACAATTTCTTAGCATAGTCTCAAATATAGATGAAAAGTTTATCCAATCGATCTTCAGGTTTAGAAACAGGTCGTGCAGTTATTGGTCAACATTTTTATCAACCTTCTAGAAATGCTTCTCATAGTAGATTAAAAAGAATTGGTACAGATCCAAACAATGTTGATTGGAATAAAGTTATTGCAAATGAATGTTATATCCCCCAAACTAATAGAGGAACACTTAACCATTCATCTTTTGATTTTTATACAACTATAAGAAATGAAATGTTGGGAATTGCTCCTAAAGAAGCAAAGCAATTAAAAGAAGCCATGATATTAAGAGGGGTTGGTGACCCATTTTTACATATTCTTCTACCAGATTTAAATAGAAGAGATAAAAAAATATTAATTCAAGCTGGTTTTAATGTTTTTAAAAATGAAACTAAAACTAATCCTCAATGGTTTTGGCCACCAGAAACTGCATTAGATTATCAAACATTA
>Ga0100402_1003442_pt1 | contig 17221 bp, 12 predicted proteins | sample CryGeyme20150102_FD_80419 | JGI IMG/M metagenome (GOLD analysis project Ga0100402, IMG submission 80419) | Groundwater microbial communities from Crystal Geyser aquifers in Utah, USA - Crystal Geyser metaG 2015-0102 | ecosystem: Environmental > Aquatic > Deep subsurface > Groundwater | place...
CAAAGTTCAAGCACCTTGCAGGTTATCTATGATATTTATTAAAAAGCGCAGCGTTGCTGGTGTCACAATCATTGAAATGTCGTTAGTGATTGTCGTGATATCGATCATCATTTTATTTTCGATTCAGCGAACTAATAAATATCAAATTCAATCTAATGCCAATGAAATTAGTAGTAGTGTAAAAAATTTATTGGATCTAATGACCCGCTATTATTATCAAAATTGCACAACCAACGCGTTAACCCGAGTCAATGGGCAAGCCACTACCTTGAAAGAGCGACATTTTGTAAATTCTGATTTGATCAGTCGAGAGCAATATCAAGCCCTTATCAAAGACCCATTTGGGCGTGATAGTAGTGATGCATATAGTTCCTTTCTTACCTATGATTGGCAAAGTTTTTTAGCAGCTAGTCAACTTCGAACTGTATATGCAGGATTCTGGATCGCAACAGTTACATATAGCTTTCCAGCCAGCATCGATGTTAATCGAATCGCAGGTTATCAAGCTTATCTAGATGCAACAAGCTTTGATGGGCATCAAACCTATACATGGAAACAGGTGATTACTACTCGCACTCAAAATTCAGGGGGGGTAATCAGCCCACAAGCGGAAGATTTAAAGCGCTTTTCAATCCAGCAGTATTTGCCTGATTCAAGTAGTAATAATAGCAATTCTAAAGCTGGCCAAAATCAAATCTATACCCAAGACTATGATTCAGGTTTTCGATCAGAGAACGCTATTAATTCATGTGAGACTTTAGAAGAGTTATATGCAACGGATTCAGTCCCTTCACCATTTTATCATAGAAGAGGCATCAATTGATTTTCTTTTCAACTAAGAAGCTTCAGGGCTTAACTTTAGTAGAAATGATGCTAGTCATTTTAATTATTAGCACAGCTACAGTCTATAGTTTAGGGTTTATTCGTGAAAAACAACAACAGAATGAAATTCGACATACTGCCCAACAAATGGAAAATATTCTCCAGGCCGGCATTCAGTTTCACAGTCGGTACGATATGTGGCCTGAACAAAATGGTTCGTTGAGCGTTAATGACTTAGTAAATCATTTTGGCATGCAGCCGCAAGATTTTTGCACAATTTGGCCGGGAACGGACAGAAATATTTGCGCGGGACGCTCATATATTCAATACAATCCAATTAAAACGGCTGCAGCTTTGCTTGATTCGACTTACCAGATAATTCAGAATTCTAATGATGAACGATTATTCGCGAACTTTAAAGTGACATTAGTGTTACCGATTAGAGTGAGAAATGTTGAAAATATCGCAAAAATGATTGCTTACTATTTACCTAGTTCTCAGGTGAGTAAACAAGATAAGTCTTATGTTATTAACATTTATACTTCAGCAAGAATTGCTTTACCTCCACCTATGTATACCTATGGTTATATCACTCATAGTGGATTAAATAAAGTGAATAGTAGTGCTGACTCAATACCCGTGGCGGATAAATGTTATGAATATAATTTGGATCCCGTGTATGGTACTTGGATGTATAAAGAAGGCTATGAGTTGGCTGCGAAGCAATTAGTTGCTATGGAAAAACATGTCTTTCCAGCATTTGTTTCAGGAATGACGGATTATAAAGCTTGGTTTGTGGGCTCTGGCTTAAGATTTTGGAAAGATGATGATACAGGCTCTGCGACTTACTATACCCAACTAAATTCATCTGGATGTTCGACCGATGATTATAATAATGGCAAGTGTAAGATTATCTTTAATGACGGCAGTACTTTGCCAGCAAACCAAAAAATTTCATGGACTAAAGATGATAAAGATTGTTGGACCAATACTGCTAGTGAATTGTGTGGAGGAATGCAATCTCCTCCTAATTATTATTACTATGTCAGCATGTGCGTGCCTTTTCAAATGTGGCAAGCAAATTATACTGAGGTTGATTGGTGGCAGGGTTCCCCTCCGTCGCAAGAACAAGGCTATGAACTAGTCGGCTCGAATGGACAATGTAATAATTCTTGGGTTTCTCAAGTAGGCGGGGGTATTACAACGAATAATTGTAATTTATCACAAGGCGTTAATTTATATGATAGTTTAATGTTATAGAAACGATGATGAAAAAATATACTTTTAAGCAATATGGATTAACTTTACTCGAACTGATGCTCGCAATGATTATCGTAGCATCTATCATACTGTATTTTTCTGTTCATATGAAAAATGAAACACAGATTAGACAACTTAAACAGACAAGTATCGAAATGCAGACTATTATTCAAGCAGCACAAAGTTATTATTTATTCCAACAAGATCAGTTTAACTCTACTATGGCTGCATTTAATATAGCGCTTCCAAACGCTACTGTAGATGAAGACTCCTATCCTGATTTATTTTCAAGGTATTCAGATAAAAGCATTGAAAGTATTCAAAGCTCTTTTTGGCCTCAATCAATTAGTGATTTATATCAACGAGATTCGAATACTCAAAATTACTTTTTAGATAATATCTTTCAACAGTGTTCTAACTGGCCTTATACCAGTGGTGCTATCTGCGCTAACAATAATAAATTAGCAGGCTATGAACTTGAAGTTTCAGATAATGATCAGTATATCTCAGTTAAGATCGACATGCCTAGCACTCAATTAGCTGATAAATTAATTGCTGAGTTGCCGAATGCAAAGCGAGTTGATAGAACTGTGATTACATATGCTCCAAGGCCAACCTCTCATTTTAATCCCACTCAGATGATCCAACGGTGTGATACTGAAAATAACAGTAATTGCCCTGATAATGAATATGTGGGTGCCAGAGGTTGGATTGCGTCAGGTGGGGTCCTTAGTGCTTACCCGGGGGCACCAACTTTCCAATCTGATCCTAATGATTTTACTAGAGCTCGCACTATTATACTACCCAACTGCCCTAACGGATACGAAGCGCATTACATCACGAGCTTTATGCGGGTTCAGACCGGAAACTGTGTAATATATAGTCAGTATAACGGTTATAAAAATGATGGCTCGTGGAGTGGAAGGGAGTTCCAAGATTCACCAATGTATTGGGCAACACAAGTGGCAACGAATGCTTTAGAAGCCGCCAATAGTGTGTCTGTAGATCCACATGTAGGTAATTTTCAAACATATTTTGGAATTTTAAGTGGTGCACACTCGTGTGACGTGACTTCGTTACTCGTTCCTTTGCCATGGGCACAAACCCAATACTTGGGTGCTTCGCTTGATACTGGATTTATGGTTGAATACTTTATTACAATGTGTGTTCCCAACAAACATTGGTTTGTGCACCTTGCTAAAACTGACAAACAATTATGCAATTCGGGCGCATTTTTAGATAGTAATAGCGAACGTGGGGGGTATATTACTCAGTGTCAATCAAACGATCCTGATGACCCTGACGCGCATGCATGGGAAAAATTAAACCCTGGAACAAACGTCGATCAGTGTCCAGTATTAGATTGCTAACTAGAATATAAACAGGGATAAAATGTGAAAAAATTCTACCGTCACCAATATGGATTTACGTTAATCGAGTTAATGTTTATTCTTGCATTTCTAGCAATACTTTTTATGTATGGTCTAACTATCACTCGTAATCAAGCGCGGCAAGAAGCAATTGAACACACTGCAATTACAATAAAAAGTTGGTTGCAGGCAACCTTGGCTTATTATGCTGATCATGGCTATTGGCCAAATAATTTTGACAGTGACGTAGTTGGGGTATATTTAGACTCGAGTTTAGCCTGCTCACAATTTGCTGCGAGTACTCCAGATGGAGCATGCCCGCGCAACAATGCTTCTTTCAAAGGAAAAATCGGAGATCCAGTGAATGTTAATGATAGTAATACAAAGTATTATAGCGTTTATGTATCGACTCCGGCGCCATCTATTGCAAAATCGATAGCCAGTAAATTGCCATCCAGTCAAGTGTTTGGCAATAAAGTAAGCAGCAGTGTTCCTGTGCCAGGCGCACAACGAGGTTATCTAACCTCAGCAGGCGTAGTCACAGTACGAGGTAATGATCAAAGTGACCGTACCATTTGGTTACCCCCTTGCGGGCCTGGTTTTGAAGCGCATTATTTAGTGACACCACAATATTACACGACTGGATTTTTCAATGATGTTGGAATCGACCCTGATAACTATAAAGATACTTCTACCGGATTTGGTGTACTAGCGGGTGTCTCTGCGTTGAATAAAAAAAATGGTCGTTACTTCGTTTATGCTAATTTACAAAATGGACAAAATGAGTCAGGGACTCGTGTGGGCTATGGATATTATTTGACCTATTGTGTGCCTCAAGGAAATTGGAACCCAAAAAGTTGTCCGGCTGGTGTTGATTGCCAAAATTACAATTAAAGATGATCTTTAAATGCTTGCAGTAAATCAGTCTCCAGTTCAGACAGCTGACGCTTTGAAAGAAGATCGGGACGTTTTAGCCAAGTGTTACCCAAGGCTTGTTGTAAACGCCATTCAGCAATAATGGCATGGTTGCCGCTTAACAACGTGTGAGGAATTTTCTCACCATGATAATTTTTTGGTCTAGTGTATTGAGGGTATTCTAATAGGCCATTACTGAAAGATTCATCTAATAATGATTTTTTGTCACCCAGAGCATTGGGCTGCAACCGTGTTACAGCATCAATTAAGGCACATGCGGCAAACTCACCCCCACTGAGTATAAAGTCGCCCACTGAATATTCAATATCAATAGCAAGCTTAATAACCCGCTGATCGATCCCTTCATAACGACCACACACCAGAAGCAAACTAGGCTTAGATGCTAATTCTTCAATCACTGCTTGGTTAATGCTTTGCCCTTGCGGCGACAAGTAAATTTTTAAGGGTGGGTGTGATAATTGACGTTGACAATCATCAATCGCTGCTATCAATGGTTCAGGTCTCATTACCATACCAGCTCCGCCGCCATACGGTTTATCATCGACTACAGCGTGTTTTCCTAGTCCAAAGCTTCTGGGATTACTAAATTTACATTCAATAATGTGTTGTTTGATAGCTCGACCAACGATTCCGTGGTGTAACGATTCAAAGATTTCTGGAAATAAGCTTACGATACCAAATTGCATGCTCATGCAGTGTCAAAACTATCCCAGGCTACAGTGATGGTGCGATTGACCGGATCGGTGGCGAGAATAAATTGATCACGTACAAAGGGAATTAAGTAATGGTTTTCACTTTTAACACTCAAAACATCATGGGCTCCTGTACTAAAAACACTTGCAACTTCGCCTAGACATTGATTCTGTTGGTTGTAGACCTGATAACCTGGTAAATCATACATATAGACTTGACCTGGGTCTAATGCAGGAAGGTCGTTCTGGGAAATCGCTATCTCAATGTTGGTATAGCGTTTGACTATTTCGGGAGTATCAATATTCTTAAGTTTTGCGATGATATATTGGCCGTGTAACTTACTTGATTCTATTTCTAAGCATGACCACTGGCCCGAAGATTTAGCGTGCCAGCGACCATAGTTAAGAATATTGGTATTAGGGTCGGTGAAAGATATAACTTTTATCCAACCTTGTACACCGTAGGAGCGTCCAAATCGACCTATTGTGACGAAATCAACTGTGTCAGGCAGCTTTGGTGCTATTAACATATTCTTTTGCAAGTTGAGCCACTCGCTCTGAAGGTTGAGCGCCGTGTGATTTCCAGTAATCTAAGCGTGCTGTATCAAGCTGAATGCGTTTTTCTTGCCCTTTTGCTAGTGGATTGAAATAGCCTAAAACTTCAATATGCCTGCCATCACGAGGCGCTTTTTTATCAGCGACTACAATATGATAAAAAGGACGCTTTTTTGCCCCACCACGCGAAAGTCGTATTACTACCATGCTTTTACTAATCCTCTATAATTGATGTAAGTTTAAATCTTATACTATCTTGAAAAAATAATCTCGAATCATATCAAAACATCATTGAGATGTGAAGGCTTTCTTTAGTCATTTAAGAGCTAATCTTACTTAACCTGGTTTTTTTAGCTTTAGCTAACTTATAAGTTTTTTCAATATAAGTAAAAATCTTGCTGTTGTCACAGAGCTTTATTGTTGTTAGATAATATATAAATTATGCTTTTGTTAATTATCAAGTCAGCTAAATTTGATTGTTTTTGTTAAAATGCTTCAAGTTCTCTAGAATTATGTGTCTAAGTAAAATTTATTTGCTTTGTTTGCTCAAGCTGTACTCTAGCAGGCACTGGCTTAATGCGTGAAACTTAGCAAATTTATTGTGCATATGCGTATGGCTAGTAATCAACTCAAAAGTATTCAAAGATAGTATCGGCTTACTGATAGTATAGACTTTAAAGAAAGATTATTTTGCTCAAAATGAACGCAGTTAAGATTGAGCCATACCATAGATTAATAATTGCTTGCAAAAATAAATTTTATTTGATAGTTTAACAAATACTTAAATGGAATTTTAACCTATATTAAGGAAAAATATATGCTAACAAAAAAGCATTTATTTTTTAAAAACTGCTTTATGCGGTTTGCATTTAAAGTAAAGCAAAATTGCGAAGCACTGAATTTATTCTACAAAATTTCCATATTATACCAAACTGAGCTAGTGACAAATGCGGCTAATCGAAGCCATTATCTTCAGAAAAGTCAATTATCTTACTAAAATACAGTGATCGTTAGGAGGCGCATGATGGATGAAGAACGTAAAGAAAGCCTTGTTCAACAAAACCTTAGAGAAATTGCATTATTTGCATCGAGGTTATTAAAACCAAATGTTCATGATTTTGACCAACACTTGGAAGACTTAGAAAAAAGTCAATGGTGTGAATATTTTTGCTGTTTTGTACTGACGCTAGATAAATCATCAGTATTAAGTGCTGTGCCTGATGAATTTACCATGTTAGCAGCCAATCTCCGCCAAAGTTTTCAAATGCGGCAAAAAAAACAAAGTTATGTGTTTGAACCTATGCCGGTTATTAAATTGAATACAGCAAGTAGTTCTGAACGATCCTACGAAAACGATGAGTGTTATTCGGATTATATTGATTTAAAAAAATCAATAGCAAAACAGCAAAAATTAAAGAAAGATTATATAATAGAACAAAATCGATCGGAAGCAAGAATTGCTTATTATATGAGTTTTGATGCACTGGTAGAAAAAGATAAGTTAGCTGATGAATATATTGGTAATAAATCAGACTCTCCAAATTTGGCACACGAAAAAATGTTTAATGCGCGCATAGATTATTTTCGCTGGGTAGGTGATGCATTGTTGTTATCAGGGCACACAGGGCTAGCACTACACTGGGTTTATACATTCTTCAATTATCACATGAAAGAACAACAACTAGAGCAATGGATAGAGCAATTTGCTAATATCAGCCGAGCAGTCATGGGGAATATTTCTCTATTTAAAAAAAATGAAGTTAAATTCTTTTGGCAATTAGAAAGAGATGAATTAATACAATCACGAAATAGCTTAGCAGAAGAATTTATTAAAAAAGATACGAATGGACGTATAGAGGCTATCTCAAAATGGAATAATTACTTGATCGCATGGGTAAGTAAATTATTTTCAAGATATGAGCAACGCTTACCTCTGAAGCATGCCGTTCACTACCAAATCATCTTATTAGGATCGATAGCAAATCAGTCAGCAGGAGCCTATCCAGGTATTAAAATAGCAGCTCTAATCGATAAGTCTGCAACGATTGAGCAAGTTGAACATTTAGTGAAATTGATGGTGTGGGTGAGCTTAGAGATTACTCGTGTAGGAGACCCTGGTATAAAGCTAAAAAAATACTATGATCCAGTTCGAGTACATTTTTTGTGGGATACTCCGACAAAATTAGCCAAAAAGTGTTTCGATAGTTCTATGCGCTTATATTTTCAAGGGATTGATGTCAATAGTTATGTGTATGCTTTAACCCACGCCCCGAAGAAAATCATTGGTGAAGATAACGGGTTGTTTGGGTTGTTCCAAAGTGAATTAGAAGTTTCGCTGGCTCTAGAAACAAGTAGCACAGTTGTTTTATATAATTCTCCTGAATATTCTTGCAGCTTCGATTACCAAGGTCTATGGCCATTTAATAACAAAAAGCATTTTTTACTGTCACAGTTTCCAAGGCATATACAGCGCTACTTAGCCTTCAAGAATGCAGTTGAAAATAAACCTAATAAAGGTGATCATAGGGTTGATATTAATGCACTGCTAAAATTATTAACTTTTATACCGATTGATATCGCCCACTTTTACGATTTACCAGCGACCAGTGTTAAAACGGCACTACGGTCTTTGTATGGGGCGGGTTTAATAGCAAATGTACATAGTGAATGTTGGAAAAAAAATTGGCAACATGTGTTCCTTATGCGTTTTGAGTATCATCTTAAAAATAAAGCCCTGGAAGATCTTATTTCATTAGAGCAATTGATTGATACGTGGTTAGTAATAGAGCCTATAATAGCCACTTATGTTTATTGTTTTCCACTATTGCCCTCTATGTATGCGTTTAGAATACAAGCCATTCATCAAAGTTTTGATAATACAAGCATAACAAAAATACAAGGATGGAAAGAACCTTCATTTGATAAGCGTGAAATCGTTCATGGTCATAAGGTGCTAAATCTATGTCATACCCAAAGCTGCCAGAAAGTGCCATTGAAAGCTGTCTATTTAGCGCGACTTCATTATCAAGATGATTTACCTTACGCGAATTTAGAAGTTTGGCAAGACATGTCAATGGAGGTTTACCAACTGGCGAGAGCGTTTTATAAGCAAGGAATGGGTGTCAAAGCAACACGATTTTTAGCTAATTATTTAAATTCACTTCGCTATAGTCTTGCTTCTTTAGAAAGATCACAAGCAGTTGATAAATTAGTGATTAAAACACTCATGGGCGATATAAATTTTGATATTAATCAAGCAGGGCTCTTTAATCTGCTTGAAAATTGGCTTAACGATGCTTCACATGTGTTTGAAATCCTAATCAATAAAGTGCAAAAGATGTCATTAGAAGAGCATTATGCTGCTGCTGAACGTGTGCAAAGCGCACAGCAATGTCACAGTACTATTTTTTTTGGGGATATTTTTGCGTATTTAATCAATTTCAGCGATCCAGAGAATGATCAATTGGTATCAATAAATTATCTGTTGCCTAGTGGAGGATTATGGCCAATCAAAACTGAATCTGGAAATTATCAGCTGCAAATTCAGTCAATTTCACCTTATCGACGCATTTTAATTGATTGGTTAAACGAACAATCAAAATCAAATCTAGCAAATTTATTAATCAGTTTACCCTATAAAGATGGCACGCGGCTTTCAACCTTAATTAAATTTAAAGCTTGGCAACAAGGTCTTAATTCTATTTTATCAGAACAAGGGAATCATAAGCTTTCTATTTTAACTGAAGAAGGGGTTAAAACAGGTTACTTGCCAGAAATATTAGAAAAAGATATTCGCGCCAAAATGTCTCATTATGGACGATGTGCTGTCTGGAGTTTTACATATAATGAGCAGACTTTTTATATAAAAGAATATCCACATTTAGGGGGCTTAGAACGAGCATGTAATTTATTAATTCATCGCTTGATGGGTGAAGGAGCCCCGTTATGCACTTTAGGTAAGTTTCACTACAATGATGAGGTGATTCCAATTTTAATCAGTCAAGGCATTCCAGGAGAAACTTTGCAGGATTTTTTAAGTCATTCACTGTCTACAGAGCAACGCTTTTCGCCTAAAAGATTTTCTCAGTTAGCGCTACTGGCGATGATTCTTATGTTAGAAGATAATAAGCCTGATAATATGATTGTTACTAAACGAGAAGATGCAGGTGATAATATCCTCGAACTAACATTAATAGATAATGAGCATTTTTTATTACCAGCTTATATAAAAAAAAACAGATCTTACATTTTGAATACTAAATGTGTTCTTTGGTGTATGGATGAGATGCAACAACCAGTTCACCCTGATGTATTAAGAGACTTGCAGTATTTGAAAGCAGACAAAATTTTAAAAGAATGGTTAAAAGATTTAATTATAGATGACAAAAGAATCGTCAATGATGTCGATGGATTATTTTCAATAGACGAAGCTGAAAAAATCGCTCTAAGTAAAGGATCTGGTTTTCTGAGCATAATAAAAAATAAAGATCGGATTTTATTGGGTCCATTCTTTCAACAAGATGCAGTCTACTCAATGTTTACTCGGATTAGAGAATTGCAAAAATTCTTGGTTAAGTCAACAAGAAAATCTGGATTATTGACCCATCAAGATATTTTAAATAATTTATTACCAGAAATAGCAACGTTCTATAAGTCCTCTGCTGTGTTAAACGATAAACCTCTAAAAAGATTTCATTCCCTGGTAGATCAGGCTTATCTCATTAAGGATAATATGTTACAAAGCTCAACGAGGGCAATCGACGTCCTTATTAGCCAGGGAATTACTTTAGAAAATTTGAATAATAATTATAGATACACCCCTCAGTTTGAACTCAATAGATTAGAAGATTGGTTCGAGAAAAAATGTATCCAAGATCGAAGGATATTAATGGGTCATTTGAAGGTATTGCAGGAAGATGAATTTTGTAAAAAGTTCAATGAGATAAGCGTTTCATTGAGAGAGTATAGTTTACAAAGTGATATTCAAGAGTTATTAGAAAAAACCACTGATAAAATGAAGCATTTCAAATATCAAAATATAGTGTTACGCGCATTGCAAAACTCAACAATGATGCGAAAAGTATGTTTAGCGGGTTTCGATGCGCTAGATGACGCCATGCTAGATACATTCTTACGTGCTAACAATAGCCATCTAAAAGTATTAGTTTTAAGAGACTGTATACGAGTGACAACCCTAAGCATAAAAAAATGGTTTGTCCCAAAATTAATGTTTACAAGCTTGACTAAGCTAGATTTACGTGGTTGTAGAGAGTCGGTATTTAGTTCGCTTGATAATTGCTTACTACCAAGCAAGCTTAGGGTGATTACCTCGGGTTTATGTTGGAAATGGGGTAATGTTCCTGACCAACTCAAGCCAGGTGAATTCGATGAGATATTAGCTTTAATCCGTTATAATACTAAATTAGATTGGTTAGGTTTAAATGGTCGTGACATTAGTGATTCGAATGTTATCTCTTTAGCAAAAAACTTAAAAACAAATACTACATTAAAAACTATTGCATTAGAAAATAACAAAATTGGAGATTCTGGTGCAGTTGCGTTAGCAAATGCTTTAGCGTTTGGAGATAGTGAAGTGACTTCACTGTACTTAGGATACAACGAAATAAGTTATACTGGCGTTAGCGCTCTTGCAACTATGCTTTCAGTCAATGCCAAAGTCACAGAATTTAACTTGGAAGCTAATAGAATAGGTGACTTAGGAGTTGAATTATTAGCTGGGGCTGTAGGTGAAAAGACTGCTAATGTAAAAACTTTGCGTTTAGAAAAGAATAATTTTAGTTTATTAGGTGCGAAAGCACTAAGTAACATGCTTAGGCATAACATAACTTTAACGTCATTATATTTAGGCCAAAACCTTATCAGTGATGAAGGATTTAGTGAGTTATGTGATGCTCTAGTTCAATCAAATGCGTCGTTAGCGGTATTAGATTTATCTAATAATAATATCGGAAATACAAGTCTTTCAAATCTAAGATATCTCCTCAAAAATAATACGACTTTAACAACTTTAAATTTAGAAAATAATAGCTTTAATCGTTTAACTTTAAAAAATTTGGAAGAGATTTTTACCCATAATAAAACGCTAATTTCTCTTAATTTAGAAGGAAATAATATTAAAAATGAATGCGTGGAAAAATTGAAAAACATGCTTGCAAGAAATAGTAAATCTCTCGACGTATATTTACATGCAGCCAAAAATGGTAATCTACCCAAAATTATAGAGATCTTAGAAGAAAAGCAAGTGAGTCCATATGGTCAGAGTGAATTTGGAAATACGGCCTTGCACCTTGCGAAAAATTCAAAACAAGCAGCTGTGGCAAATTACCTCAGTTTTCGCTACCCTAATTTAAATAGTATGACTAATGAATATGGGCAATTACCTGGGTCAACACAAGTAAAATTAAATGTCAATGATCTCATCTCCAGATCAGTGGTTTGTTCTGATTCAGCGTCTTTTACTGGTGATTTACCTAAATGGTTTAAGTTATGGGAACAACCAAAATTGAAACAAGGGAATCCAAGTATAAATTCAAAACCAGTTAATTTCGACACAAAAGCTAAGTTTACTATGGAAGTGAGTCGTTACGGATTATTTAGCCGTGAATTTGCAGGAAGAAATAATGGTTTTTTTGATTCTGTTTTTGCTCAGCTTTCATCAGACTTAAAAATACAATATCCTACAGCCTTTGCTATTAAAGAAGCCGTTATTAAGCATATTTATTCTCATCAAGACACCTACCGTGATTCTATTGATTACTGCATATCTCTAGACGAATTTGAAAGAAAATTGATCGAGGATCAAGTGCTCGTCGGTGAAATTATCATGCAAGCAACTTCACGATTACTTGCTTGCCATCTGGTAATATTGGCTAATGACGATGGGGATATAATCAAGAAAATATTTCGTCAACAAAAAAAATCTCAATTGATATTGTTGGGCTGCTATATTGAGCAACGCTATCATGCGTTACTTGCCGATAGTAAAAGTCATGCAATGCATAACGTAGAAAACTTGCTAGATGAAGTAACCCCGGACGATTTCTATTCACTTCAGTTGTCTTAGCTTTGACAAATTTAATAAGGCATTTGGATATATTCTTTCAAAATCCTGGCGGTGAACGATCAGGGGGCAACATTCCTTGCATTTTTTTCATCATTTTTGACATCCCACCCCTTGAGAATTTGCGCATCATTTTTTCCATTTGCGTAAATTTTTTAAGAAGGCTATTTACCTCTATGATTTCTTTGCCTGAGCCTAATGCGATTCTACGCTTACGTGAACCTTTAATGATGGTGGGAAAACGCCGTTCTTGAGAGGTCATTGAGTTAATAATAGCTTCGTATGTTTTGAACATGTCGTCACTGACTTGATTTTTCATTGCACTAGGAATTTGCCCAGCGCCGGGTAATTTTGAAAGCAAGCTTGTGATGCCGCCCATATTTCGCATTTGCTGTAGTTGATCAAGAAAGTCTTGCAGGTTAAAACCATGCCCTTTTTTAAGTTTCTTAGCCAGTTTTTCAGCTTTTTTATGATCAACTTTTTCATGAGCTTGTTCAACCAGAGAAACAATATCACCCATGCCTAATATACGCGAAGCCATTCTATCAGGGTAAAAGGGCTCTAAGGCATCTGTTTTTTCACCTACGCCTAAAAATTTTATCGGTTTTCCAGTGATTTGTCTAACAGAAAGAGCCGCACCTCCACGCGAGTCGCCATCAACTTTGGTTAATATAACGCCCGTTAAAGGTAAAGCCTCGTGAAAAACCTTTGCAGTGTTGGCTGCATCTTGTCCAGTCATACTGTCTACAATAAATAAAGTTTCAATAGGGTTCAAATATTTATGTAATGCTTTGATTTCACTCATCATTTCATCATCAATATGCAAGCGTCCTGCGGTATCGACAATTAATACATCTTGATTTTGTTGTTTCGCAGCTTGTAGAGCCTGCTGGGCAATTTTGACCGGTTCTTCATGAGAATGGCTAGCAAAAAAATCTACCTCGATTACTTCAGCTAATCGCTCTAATTGTTCAATCGCAGCTGGACGATAGATGTCACAGCTAGCCACTAGTACTTGTTTACCTTGTTTTTTTAAGTGTTTGGCTAATTTTGCAACAGTTGTAGTTTTACCCGAACCTTGTAATCCAGCCATTAAAATGACAGCGGGTGGTTGAGCAGTTAGATCAAGATCATCATTCCTTGCGCCCATAATATTCGTCAATACATCATTAACGATCTTGATTAACTCTTGTCCAGGAGTTAGGCTGCGTAAGACTTTTTCACCTAAGGCATGGGATTTAATGTCTTCAATAATTGTTTTCACAACCGATAAAGTCACATCTGCTTCTAACAGAGCCACACGAATTTCGCGTAAAGTAGCTTCGATATTAGATTCGGTGATTTTGCCGGTGCCACGAAGTCGCTGCAATGCCCCGTCTAGTCGTTTAGTTAAATTATCAAACATCTTATTTAAATCAATGGATCAAAAAAATCTATTATATGTTGGCTAAGTGTTGCTTGGCAAGAAAAGCAGGTTATGAGATGATAAGAGTTTAACTCAACTAATGAGAGAGATGTCGTGTTTGCGACTATTGTAGCCGTTATTTATGTTTTAACTGCATTATTATGGCTTTTTTGCACTCACCAACGTTTGATTCGAAACTTTGCTTATGGTCTGGGCTTTATCGCTTGGTTTGGTCACGCGTGGTTGCTGTACCAATGGATAGATTTGCCTACATTAGATATCAGTCAAAGCTATGAACGCGTCCAAAATTTACATATTAATAATCTTTTCTCATTAATCATATGGGCAGCAATTTTACTGACTTGGCTTCTGGCGTGCAAACATAGGCGCTTAGTGAGAATTTCGGCGATATTTTTTCCATTGGCTGCTATCTCTATCGGTTTAGTACAATGGTCGCCAGGTTATTATTTACTAACCGCAGGCCAAAACATTAGCCAACTAATGCACATTTTAACTGCAGTAGCGACATTTAGTGTATTAACAGTTGCAGTTTTGCAAGCTATTTTAATGGGCATACAAGATAACTATCTGCGTCAAAAGCGTGTGACAGGTTGGTTGAGTTTGCTTCCTCCGTTGGAGTCGATGGAAGCATTTTTATTTACATTAATTATACTAGGGTTTGCTGGTTTAAGTATCATAATACTCGGTAGTTTATTAATGCTGCTCAATGATCAGGGTCACACTACGGTCAATCATGCTCAATCATTTTATCCAGCAGTTTTAGCATGGCTTGTATTTTTGACGATACTATTAGGGCGAATGTTCTACGGTTGGCATGGTAAAACCATGATAGCATGGACAATATCAGCGATATTAATACTAATGGTATCGTCTTTAAGCATGTGGTTAATAACAGGAGGTGTATAGTGTGGGTGAAACATGACACATAATTCATTGTGGTTATTGAGTGGATTACTCTTTTTTCTGATTGTAGTATCAGGGTTTTTCTCAGGCTCTGAGACAGGCATGATGTCAGTTAATCGCTATCGTCTACGTCATCTAGCTTACAAAAAGCATCGTTCGGCAATACGAGTGCAAAAGTTACTTGAGCAAATCGATAAACTTTTGAGCGTGATTCTCATCGGTAACACTTTAGCTAACCTTTTTGCTTCCTCAATTGCAACGATAATTGCTTATCAGATATGGGGGGAGTGGGGCATTTTAATCGGGACTATATTACTTTCGATTATCGTTTTAGTGTTTGCGGAAGTAACGCCAAAAACAATTGCTGCAAGTTATCCTCAGAAATTTGCTTTTGCTGCAGCAATACCATTAAAAATATTACTTTTAGTGATGTATCCTGCAGTTTGGTTAGTAAGCACAAGCACAAAGGGTTTATTGAAATTATTTGGTATTGTCACTAGAGGTAAAACTCTAGAACCGCTGTCAGGTGATGAATTACGCACTTTAGTGCAAGAAAGCAGTCAACAGATTTCAGATGTTCACCAAGACATGCTGTTGCGTATTCTAGATTTAGAAAAAATGACTGTAGATGACGTCATGATCCCTCGGCATCAGATTGTTGGTATCGATCTGACTCAGGCCTGGGAAAAGCTCATTTATCGACTGACTCATGCGAAACACACGCGTCTACCGATTTATGAAGATGAGATCAATGGTGTTATTGGAATTATTAATTTGCGCAAAGTTTCAACTCGTTTGCATGATAATAATTTTAAATATGAGCAATTAAAGCAACTGACCGAAGAAGTTTATTTTGTTCCTGAAGGTACCCCATTAACGACACAATTATTAAATTTTCGCCGTGAAAAACGCCAGCTTGCGTTAGTGGTTGATGAATATGGTGATATCAAAGGTTTAGTGACGGTAGAAGATATCTTAGAAGAAATTGTTGGTGAGTTGACTTCAGAAATTCCTAGTGTCAGTAAACTGGTAAAAGCCACTCAAGATGGCCGTTACTTAGTGGCTGGTCATGCGAATTTGCGTGAATTAAACCGGCTTCTCAATTGGGAGTTGCCAATTAATGGCCCTAAAACCCTTAGCGGTTTAATTATTGAATACTTAGAAACAATGCCAGTTGAGAGTACTTGTTTAAAACTTAACAATTATCCAATAGAGATTGTGAGTGTAGAGCAAAATCTAGTTAGGCAAGCAATTATTTCACCATTGATGCTGCCTTTACAGGAATAGTGCACAATAACAGCACGTCCTTCGTGGGCAAGTAAGTTAAATGTGGAACATGCAGCTATTCCTCAAGGTGCAACAGCACTAGGTTCAGCGCCACCTGACTTCCGCACATTGAGCAAAAAAACAACTTTAGAAGTTGTATAAGTTTTTGAAAAATAAAGATGATTGAATGGAGTGTTTTCTATAGTGCAGGTGTAGTGTCTAGTGAAATTTAGGTATTGACATTTTTGTATTAATAGGCATTCCAATATAAAGCCTTTGGTTTAAAGCGAAACTTAGATACCACCGTTTACTCTTCATAAAAATATCAAATAAATGTAATGTCTAATTTTATAAATCATTACTCGAAAAGCGATCAGATATACTGCTATCTACGCTTCGCGGGTATGTGAGTGCGATGGGCGGCGATTCAAGTCTTGTCGTTGAGTTTCCAGATCGCCCGCCTATTAATTTGTTACGGGTTCAACCCCAACTACGGCGAGCGATATGGTTATGGTGAAACGATATGACCAGCAGTTTGTTGAATTAATCGTTAATGAAGTGATTACAACATGCATGGTGAAAAAACAACATATGCAATGGTCTCAAAAGGCCGGATTATTGCTTGCAAATTCGCACGGTTACACCTCAATGGTGATTTGGCAAGTTACTTTCAACAATGGTATCCAGAATTGAAATTGGACACCGCAGTCAATAAGCAGCCTAGGCCAACTCAGTGCAAACATGTAGCATAGTGCCCCCTATATTTTAACGTTTTCCTATCAGGGTTTACTTCCTTGGATGCACTCCGAGGTATTCAATCGTGACTCTAAGCGCTCAAGCACATCAAAAAATCCTAAACGTTTTAAAACGGGGGTCATTTTCACCACGGCGAGTGTATCTGCAGTTTGGG
>Ga0100402_1003444_pt1 | contig 17219 bp, 10 predicted proteins | sample CryGeyme20150102_FD_80419 | JGI IMG/M metagenome (GOLD analysis project Ga0100402, IMG submission 80419) | Groundwater microbial communities from Crystal Geyser aquifers in Utah, USA - Crystal Geyser metaG 2015-0102 | ecosystem: Environmental > Aquatic > Deep subsurface > Groundwater | place...
GGGAGAAGAAAATTGTATGACTAGAGACCCGAATATCATGGCCATGATGACTTTATTTGATTCATAAAAAAAAGTAGTAATCAAGGCATATAGCATAAGAAATGATCAATAACTCTCATTTAATTGCTTTTTCTTATTCTGGCGTCAATTATAATTTTTGTATGGCAAACATTGAAAAAGCTACTATCACTAAAGCCGCTTTTATCTCTGACGATAAACTGTACCGATATTCTCTTACTCGAATTTGGGATGAGTCTAAAACCAAGCTTCTGTTTATTCTGTTTAACCCCTCGACTGCTGATAGTAGAAAAGACGACCCTACTATCAGAAGACTTATTGGATTTGCAAAAAGCTGGGGCTATGGCGGAATTTACGTTGGAAATATTTACGCGTACCGAAGCACCGATCCAAAAGAAATCAAAAAAGTGTTGAATCCAATCGGTCCCGAGAATATGCGTTGTCTTCTTGAACTTACTTCGAAAGTAGAAAAAGTCGTATATGCTTGGGGTAATCACTATCAAGAGCCTCCTTGGTTGCGGGCACTTGTGGAACAACCGTACTGTATTTCCGTGTCTAAAAAAAGAATTCCAAAACATCCTTTGTACTTGCGCAAGGATTAGCAACTAAAACTATGGCAAAGAAATTGATGTCAATTTAATTACAGTTTATCTCATAAAATAGATAAGTACTGTTAATATATTTATCAGAAGAGATGTGGGTTAACTTTAGTAATAAACTTTCTCAGAGCCATAAGATAGCAAGACAGCCTTATGGTCCTACTTATAAGAAATATACTCAAGAGGAAAAGAGTGAAAAGGTCAATACTCATAAACAAGCACCCACAATATATCCTGAAGCAAAGAGACCCAACAAAATACGATAAGGGAAAATAACCCCAATGAAGAGTGAACAAATATTTGTAGAGCACCTCTAATAAATAGTAAATATACTTACTAATACTTCCAATTTGGATTATTTCTTAGACCTTCGCAAGTAAAATATGTTTTGTGAAAGCTAGAGACGTGTTGGCTCGTTCATTATTGGAGAGTATGATAGGATCAGTTAACAAATAATAAAAAACATGTAATGTAAGCTGAGGTTGGCGGAGATGATGAAGAGCAAGATAACATTCAAATAATAAAAATAAACTCAAAGGAATCCGATATATTCAAAGAGGCTCAATGAAATCGTTCATTATGCTAATAGTTTAAAAATATTGCTAGCTATCTATAAACAGAAAGATATATCACTTTGGCAGTTATAACTTTCAGCTCTATCTCCCAGTCATAGATAATTCCTGAAATAGATACATTATGAAAAGTTGAACTCTCCTAAAAAGAGTTAAACAAAACACATCAAACCTTTTATGATGATAATAAAATAGCATAGTGTACTAAAAATAGAACACACCTTAGATGAAAAAAGGAACCTTCTACTATCAAACTTAAAGAAAGAGAGAGGTCCAGAAATAATCCTTGGACGATATAAAAAGAGAGGAGGGACAAGCGTTGAATAACATTAAGATTTAAAGAATGTCAGAAGATTAAAGGTTGCGATCAGTAAAAAGGTAGATAGCAAAGTTAGAACAATAAATGTTAGAATATCAGCGGCATATCGAGAGTCTCATAAAGGAAGCAAAATAAAAGGAGAAAACATTGAAAAACATCAATCAGTAACTGTACAACCAACAGCAACATTACCAAAAGTAATAGGGTTAACAAATAAAATTATAAGGCCAGCTATAATCAATGGCTAGTACAATACTAGAATAATCATAATTTATATCTGCTTGTAGCAGATTCTATTAAATTGCTTGATGATAATTTTGGTTGTTAGCTCTGTAAAGGTTTAGCATTTTTTTGCCTTTTCATGATGCTTTTGACCAGGCTATTCAAATCCGAATTTACTAAGTAAGCGAGTTAAATATTTCCCCTCATATATTCGCTCAACTCCATATTTCTCAATACCTAAATCATTATTTTTTTACCTATGAACGATTGCATTTAGGAAAGTAATTTGTATATTATTGGCCGATATCGATGGTTAATAACTCTTTGATACCCTGACTGGACATTTTCTGAGACAATTATGAGATTAATTTTATTTTTTCAATGTCGTAATCAGCATTGTTGATGTATTTAGTTGACTATTTTTTCTTAAAATGGTTTTCAATGATAGTCTTGACTTTTTCATTCGTCTGGATCTTTATTTATCTTTCATCATACGGATAAGATTAATCAGATATGCTTTCTCTTTAATATCTTTCAGGTAAGCTGCTATCAAGGGAATCCTATAGTATATTTTCGACAGAAGGACACACAAAGGTAGTACAGTCCTTATAATTCTGAACATTCATCTTCACTTTTCTCTTTAACAGCCGCTTATATAGTGGACGTCTTTCATTATGTCCGATACCCACCCTGCTATTGTGCTTTTTGATCAGTTGACTATGAGTAGGGTTATAATGATGCTTACTGTTCTACAGCTATGGAACCTCCAAAGCCTCCCTGTTCTATGCCAGGTCAATCCGATCTTTGACTTCGTGAAAATACTCAAAGTCAGTAACCCTTTCATTAACACATTACAAAAATTTTTGTTTTTCGATATAGTAAGCTGATGTGCTTTCACTAGCAATGGCGTTGATTCTGACAGGGCGGCTTGATATCACTGCAGTATAGCCATATGAGTTATCTGAAACCTACTTGTTAAGATCGTTGACTATAGTTTTTAAAATGTGTCGATTTGTCCTTTTGTTACCCCTTCTCTTTGCGTAGACTTATACTTTTCCGAGTCTGATGATGTAAATCCGCTCTTTTCCTTCAGGTTGATAGATGTGATCAGAATGCGAAAACATAATATTGTTAAGCTTGGTAGCAGCTAAATTTTGCATAGATTTGGACCATCTACACAAAAAAAATATACAACTTTTTATAATTGCCATTGAACTTTCGTGCTTTATCTCTGAGTTAAAACATAATTACCATTTCGAAGGTCTTCGTTGAACTTGGCCAGCAATCGGGTTTATTATTCAGGAACCAAGTAGTCGACACTTGGCTTTTCTTTGATAATGTACGATCGAGCCCGATCAAACAGTTGCTCATCTGTTTTATAGTATCTTTTCATCTTATTCATCAAAACTAGCTATCTTTCAAGCTCCTGCCTTCCATTTCTGATGGCAGAAAGGTTGTAGCCAATTTCATTGATGATATATCCCATAATGATGACTCCTACGCTCTGGACAACTATAACAATCACGACTTCGACCTCGTTCCTTGGAGATATGTCTCCATATCCTACAGTGAAAATGGTGCTTGTCCCAAAGTAGAAAGAATATATATACCTCACCAATTAGTCATTAGCCACTCGGCTCATATTGTTTATCCATGTTTATTGAAACCCCAATTTTGTGACCTAATACAAAACAATTGCTATTCCATGAGCTATCATGAGTAGAGTGAGGATCATGTCAAGTGTTTTTAAATAATTTTAATGACTGAGACCAAAATTTGTCAATCGAAGAGACTCATATATTCCTTTGGCCCTCAGATAAAGGAAAAATAGGAGAGGTAGCTCAAATATCCACCAACCAAAATAAGTATATTTGTTGGCTCCCAATACAATAGAAAGAAGATATGCAATGTTGTAAATGTTTGCAATTGTGTTTTTGATAGTTTTTCCAAAGCTTAGCTGTTTTCCATTGCTTGAACGGAGAATTAAAAGTTTCATAAATCCATCAGGAATTTGCAAAAGTAGCAGTATTATGTTTACTCTGGTCAACCATTCCTTTTTAGGATTGTCAGAGAAGAAACATTAAATATTTCGGGACCAGATCCCCACAGTGTAAAATACCATGATGAGGATGAGGACTAAAGATGAGAACTAATTGATTTTCCAAATATTTTCAGAGTCATTTTATAATTGAACTTTGTTAGTCGTGCTTTCCCATTCCTCTCGAAAATTAAAGGTAGGTTTGTAGTTGATGGCAAAGTTTTTTCCAAAATATTAATGTAATTTCTGACTGAACAGACTCGTTTTTTGTGTTGTCATAAATGTTTTGAACTTTTTGTAGAGGGACTCTTCCATCGGTAGTGGTTAGGCGATGTCAGGGACCGGAGCAATCGATACTATTGGTCTTCTCTTTCTCATTTCTTTCTATTTCGATAACTTTTAAAATAATCAAAAATTTGGGTAAAAGAAAACAAGTTCACCATTCGGAATAAAAATTAAAACAGAAACTGTTTTGAACAACAATGTCCAGGGCTAATCTTTAGCAATATATTATAACTCTTTATTATTAATATTGCAAATGAGCTTCATAACTCAAACCTTGGCCTTGTTGGCTATCTCAGCAATGGCTCAATGCCATTCGATGCCGATCACCAGACACGTCCCAACAACAATCAAATCATCTTAATGTTCCATCATTTCAGGTGACAATAACTCCACAATCCTAGGATTCGGAAATTGCCAAAACAACCTTTATTACATCAATATCTAGATTGGAACTCCTCCTCAAACTCTTGGGGTTCAGTTCGATACAGGGAGTAACACTCTGTGGGTTCCCACTCAATCTGTCAGAGGAGTTACTCCCATCTTCAACACCACTCGATCCTCAACTTTCACCAACACCAGCAATCCCGGAGGGGTCCAGGTATTTGTAAATATATTCAGTATGTTGACGGATCAGGAGTTTCAGGGACCTTTGGAACTGATGTATTTGTCATCGAGAGCTCGCTCATAAATATCACAACAACCTATCTATGGGTCACTGACATGGTCGACTTGAGCTACCCTAATGGAGTTCAAGGTTTGGTCGGAATGGGAAATACCCAAATTCCTAATTTTCTTGACGTTGCGTATCAGAAAGGAGAGATACAAACTCCAGTTTTTGCGTTGTAGATCAAAGACAATACACAACAATCTTACGTTCACTACAATTAATTACCTGAATACATTACGAACGACACTTACTTTGAACCGGTCACAAGTCCATACTATTGGGGAGTACAGATCACTGGGGTCACAGTTGGAGGAATAGATATGTCGAACTAAGCCGCTGATCTGGCAGTTATCGATTCAGGAACCAGTTACTTTTTCCTTAATCCTAGCCTTTATCAAACAGTCGTTGAAAATTTCTTTTCAAATTGTATAGTAATACAAGGTCAACCCACTTGTCCCTGTTCAAGCACAGCCAACTGGCCTACCTTTGCTATAACATTAAGAAACATTGAGGTCTACATTGATCCAATTGACTACACTGCAACCACTAGTAGTGGCCTTTGCACTTATAACTTTGGCAGTATCTCAGGAATATCAGAGTTGCTTCTTGGAGATATATTCATGAGAAACTATATCGTCACTTTTGATAAGCTCAACTATCAAGTCGGATTCGCAGGAGGTAATATCCTTCCCGTTGATAACGCTAGTTTTACAGATGCTGATGAGATTATTGGTTGGATTCTTTTGGGAGCTGTTGGCTTGGTTATTTTAATTGGAGTACTAGCTTGCATTTGTGTTGAGATGTCTGTTTCTTAATTCGTGCAAGCAGGGTTCACTTACGGTGAATTTGAGTTAGCTGGTCGACCCATCAAGCAAAGCCTTAATTCTTGATCATATAATCTCAATTCATAAACATCATTTAAATCCATCAACAACAGTTTCCTTTGAACAGCATCGCTAACTGAAAAAATAGTAGGGAAGCCTCAGCCAACCTCCAGATTAGCATCCATGGTGCAAATAGGACCATTCGTCACCACATTCGTAGCAAATTGAGTGGTTACAGGCCTGACATACCACCCTCGAACATCCACCTTATTTGTATATCCTACCTTGACACAATTTGCATATTTTGATTTATAGATCGCCTTAGATAAAGCTTTAGGATTGGCATTACCCCTGATGTTCAAGTCTCTTACAGTATTGACAATGTTTTTGCTGACAAATGACACATTAATATTTTTTTGGGTCGATAAATCCTTAACAATTAGGAAACTGACATGCTCTATACACCTATTTTCCTAAATTTTATTTCCTCATCATATGTTTCTTCTGATGTGCCCTCCACTTTATTCTTGTCTTTTGATCAAAGTAGTGAAAAATAGACTAGCTTGACTCTAGGAAAGGAGCTTGACATGCTGATACCAAACATTTTGGAGTTTCATTGGCCTGCATTGCTGCAATGAAATGACCCTCTGCACATTAAAGACATACAACCCTATGTGGGCAGTCAGTGTAGACCTCCGCTGCTAGTTGGTTATAGCAAACAATACAAGGTAGATCAGGGGCATCTGGAATATTTTTGGTTGTGTAACTTTCATTATCAATGATTGAGCTTGGCACTTTGAAAGATTTAGCTTGCCTTTCTTTGGGCATATCGCTTCTCCATGGCTGAGGTGGATCGAAGCTTGTTTCCATGCCTCTCGAAGATGTTATATTCTATAAAATTAATAAGCTGTGAAGATAAGAAAATAAAAAGTTCATTTATCAACTGTCAGCTAAAGCCAAATGTTGTAATCTCATCTTTTACAATAGTATCGACTCTGATCCTAAGTTAATTCTATGTTGGGTATTCTGGTAGTTCGAGACGATTGAAGCATGTGTGAGCCTTTGGATAAGGATTGACCTTATCATAGGCTACTTTTTCAATGGTAAACCTTCGGATTTAATTTCTATTGCTTTCGAGGAAGAAGAACCCAAGGATCGGAACTCTTCTGGAACCAGTTACATAATGGAGCAAATTTCCAAGTTTTTTCTGGTCTAGAGTCTGTATATGTTTCCAAAACCATGTTATTTGCTTATCGCTTGCCTTACAGTCCTTGTACAAAGTGGAAGCTTTCCACTCTTAAACATTTATAAGCTGGGGACCATTCAATAACATTTCCATCTCGTAAGGATCGAATATCTCCAAATATTTGATTGGAATAACTGCCTATATCCCCTGCTTGATGGCATCTATATAGTGAGAGCAGCTCTTCACGCAGAAATAGTTGATCACCAATTGAATATACTCTTTCTTGTTTTGGTTAGAAACCATTACCTTGTCCCCATCAGGCTTCAAAATAGCATTGTGGCCATCTTTGGTATCAGAAGGAACTAAATAGGTAAAATTGACTCCCAGATCTGTGTCAATTGAGTTGTCTTTGATGAAGACGAGATTTTTGTAAACATCCCGATCGTAGAAGGAAAAATCGCCTTCTCTAACCTTTTTGCCGCATATTTGCCTCCAGATGCTCTTAGTGAGGTAGCAGTTCAAAGATATTCTTTCAAAAAGTGCTTTTCCGATGATCATTCCCAGAAGTCTAGCTATAATAAGTCTAAAATGCTTCTAGTCTTAATTCTCATCCGGATCCAGTACAAACCGATAAGCGGTTTCATCAGCGTTACAGAGTTTAAAGACACCTGACATTTCAAAGTTGAATATTTCTTTGCAAGCTAGGTTCATCCATTCACGTAAAACACCTCCAGCGTCATCGACCTATTCATTGTCAAACTTAATCTTGATCTATTTCCTCAAGTTTATGTGCTTAAGTTGTTGAATGCTGCTCATCAGCACATTGTGCCTGTCCACCTGGATCCATTCACAGCCATGCTCCCAGTTAATTCTCAATTTTTATGCTTGGAACCGCAGCCATGTCATTTTTTCCTGAAAATAACCGTTATGTATTTGCTGAGGAGTGAGCATCCCAATCATGGGAGGAAATATCCAGAGAGGTTGAGCAACATTCTGGAAAATAGTTTCCTATCGATTCATCGGAATTTTGATGTAAACTGTGTTATTAAAGTTCTGGTGGCACTGGCCTTGATATTTCTGCAAAAGAAATGTTTGGTTAATATTAATCTCTTTCGACTGGTAAGGTCGCTTCTTTTTAATTCCTCCTTTGGTTTCATAAGTATCTTCTAGTTAATCATCAAGATCTTATAAAATGGCTGTGGGTGGGATGTTATGATTTAGAGGGCCTCTCACAGGCGGTTGTCCTTGAAGAACAGGCATCGGAGGATGATTATTGTGAGGTTGATGCCATCTTCCGTGTCTTGGAGGAGGATTCTGAGGAGCTCCCAAACAATTTCCCATTTTAAATAATTATACGATTAATACGGCAAGTTTTCAGGCTAGTAAGCATAGAAAGTGATCACAAAGGTTCTGGTCTACTTTTTGTCTTTTATTTACAGGCTTTTTGTTTGTTTTTTATTGTATATTTGGCAGTTTCTTTTTTTCTCGACTAATGCTACCACTTGATGTAGGGTCAGAAAAGATTAAAACTCTACTTTACTAAAAAATTGTTGCATATCTTAAAAACATCAAATCTGCCAAAGACATCTTATTTGAGTTTTGGGACTCATAGTCGACATCAGTATCAGAAGATTGCAAATATCAAGATAAAAACCTTTCCAAATTAGGAAGTTTAATCTTATACTACCGAATTCTCTCCTGAATATTCTTTTTACCTTATTTATCGGTCTTTTGAGTCAACAGTTCAATGAGATTCGAACTTTCCTTCCTCTTTTCCCTCATTTTCATGATCCTTGATATGATCGGAATCTTCTGTTAGTGAAGAATGGTTGTATAAGGCTGTGTATAGTCTTGGAGTTCAATGGTCTTATCAGTTAGAACAAGTGATTTTCTTCGAGACTACTAATATTGAGGTTTAGGAAAAAGATTGCGTCTCATCTATTCAAGATTCTATTAAGTATTTTATAACTATTCATCTCCACTATCCAACTATGATTAAATTTAATCTTCTCTATCATTTTACTAAGTTCTCCCTTAAAGTTGGAGTAATTCAGGCTGAAGAACATCCGATGCTTATTAAGACTTTCTCTACTAAACCTGTTTAACTTGTTTTGCTAATTATAGCAATTCAGGAGATTAAAATGATTTTTGACTTTCTTCATTTTATTTGTGCTCTTCTTCCTAGATTTATTGCTGTAAGATCTTTACCATTTCCTCCTTATTTTCCATATATTTCTTTGTGTAGATGCTTAGCATGTCAATCAACACTTCTCCAAACCTCTTCCACTCCTTGATTCCAATCGGCTGCTCTTCAGCAAACCCATAGGATTGCTCAAAAGTAATAGCATTTAGCTTATACTTTTTTCCAAAGTATACTCTGGCTGTTTTTTGTTTTTCTTTGTATGACTGAAAAAGGCAGTATTAATAATAGAAAAACGACAAATTTTAGTCGAGTAACTTCGGTATGATGTGACCCTTTAAGTACTTCTATGATCTAATTTATTCCTTTTCCCCATAAGCAAACACATTTCGTTTGGCAGAGTGTCCATGAAGGTCAAGCAAAAGCTCTATTTTATACTTTCGGTGGATCTATTTTATGATATCTTTGATGGTCTGCACCTCAGGAAAAAGATCTTTATCTAATCCTTTGAAGTTGACAGTAAATTTCCTGTTCAAATCTACCCCTGTCAAGCTAGTGCGATGATTACCCATTATCACTCCGTCGGGATTTACCATCGGAATGATAAAAATATCAAATGTTTGTTTCAGTTGATGATTGAAGATGATTTTATTTATAATTGTCTCAAGAGAGAAATTTGAACATGTTTCAGCTGGGTGAGTTCTTCCCAGAATCACTATTGCTTTTTTATCTTTGTCAGTTCTACCTCCTCCTTTCAATTTTTATTTGATTTCAATCAGAGGTATATCAACCCCTCCAAGACTTTTGCCGATGCTTCGAACCTTAACCGAATCAAAACCAGATATATCTTCTATCAGCCTTTCCAGCCGACTGTACGTATAAGGTGGCATACTCGCAATTAATATTTTTTGTCTAATTTTTGTAAATCCGTAGTTGAACTTCAAATAATAACATTTTAGTTATTCATCATAGCTATAGCTCACATTTTATCCCTTCTGCATCCATTGCATACCAACCTATTTGATGTAGGGCTTCATACCTTGCCGATAAAGGGAATGTTTTTTACTAAATTTATAAATGCGAAAGGTCACATTCATTAAGCGATTGCTGAAGACCTCAAAGAAAAACCATTGTCTCAAACCAAAAGTATTTGTATCCTCTCTCATGAAGAGCCAATATTACTTTTTATGTATTCTGATGGCTGCATCTAGATTTCCACTTTCAAAGCGACTATTAAATTACAAATCGTTCTCATAGAAAGACTTTGGATTTTGGTCAACATGCTCTTCTTCATCGCATTCTTGATAGTGGAATACTTACCTTTGAGATTGCTCATATAGTAGTATGAATTTCGTGGAATTGGTCCTCGATAAGCCAACCTTCCTTTAACTCCACTCCATCCAACCTATTCACTATACCCAAGAGGAATTTTTTGATATTATTTTTGTAGCTATTGTGCTTTGAGCACTGATTTGACTTTTGCTTTATTGTTTATTTGCTGAAGCTCATCTTTTTTGGAGTTGGTCTCAGTATTTTCTCTTTCACTATTCTGCGATCTTCTGTTGTGAGATGTTTTCTGATTATCGTTAAAGCGAGCTGACTTCATCTGAGCAACATCAATCGATCTATGCTTTTAGTTTATCTTGCTGATACTGTTCTCAACTTGTAATTGGATGCTTTATCTTCTGAATCTTTATGATTGTTCTTTAGCTTCCGTTCTTGCCACTATTTTTTATTGATATCTGATTGCAAACTTTGGTGGCTGGCTATAGCCATTATCAGTTGCTTCCATAAAATATAAAATTAGTCAGGAAGTGAAGAGAATCGATGATCTAAAAAACTGCTTTATTAATTTTTATGAGATAGAATAATACCTCACCTTTCGAATTTACTTCTTCCAAAAACGTTATCACCTTTGGGTATCGATACTCTGAGAAAACACAGGCATCAACTTTCTTTGAATAAAACTCTGTGATTCCCAAGTCCTCAACTGAGTAGCTCATCCAAATGTACAAAGAGCAAAATGAACTTCTGCAGCAGTAGTGTATGTCCTCCATGATTTAGTAAATAGCGTCAAAAGGCTATTAGCAGGTCTTCTTCGATTTGACGACGATGAAGAAAGTGGAGAAGATAAAACTTTGGATTAGTTAATGAAGGAATTACTAATTCTAATTGTTAATAAATCTGAAGAAAATCACACTCTCAAAAAGATGTATAGAATATCTAAAGTAGGAATGAGTCCCTCGGTGAAGACATCTAGTTTTATCGTGAATTTTGTCACACTATTTAGTCTCAAAATATATCGGAAGTCAGCAATTGTTCAAGAGAGTCCTTAATGTCTTAGAAAAACAATTCTTTCAATGAACCATCCGAAAGCTTCTTTGACAACTCCCGAATCACCAACAAGCCGACCAAAGATAATTTTTACAGTCATTTAAGAAACAGCGAAGATAGCACAAAGACTCGGTCCTTATACAGGCCTCAAGTCCTTTTTACTTTGGGAAAAGAAGTTCAAACCATCAATGAACTAAACTCAGATTCATGCATTGACATCAATTCAGAAACAATGGACAACTTTGGACCTTCTTTCAAAAAATTGATGAATCTGAAGCGAAACGTAAATAATCAAAATATTCGCATCAGTATTGATGGAACCATTCCCTAGAGAAGAAGTTCCACCTAAAAGACAAATAAATATGGACCTGCTCGACTTAGAAAATTACCTTCGATGGCAAGGAGTACAATGACTCCTTAGAACACAGAGGAAGAGGCTTTTCCAAGCAAAGAAGAGTCTGCCTCCACAGTAAACTTAAATAATAGCATTTTTCCATATTTTGGAGTATCAGAATGGATTCCTCAGGTCGAATTGACAACTTCAGAATATAACAAAGCTTCTCCATGATTTAATACTATTGATTTTAAGACCTTATTATAAACAAGTATTTTTATAATGGGCACAGATCAATCCAGCATACTAAACCAAGGAAAATCATCGCTTATTAAGCTAGATGAGTGGAAGTTAGTCAACCCTTACGATGTTAGAATATCTAATGTTGTTCCTTATGAAGACAATGATGGAAATACAATCAATATTTTCAGGAATAATCGTGAAACCATTTAGAAGCATACAGTCACATTGAAAACAGAAGAGGATGTAAAAAAATACATTAAGCACCTTAGATGGAGATAAAAGTGCTAACAGTTAGTTCAGGCCAGAGCATTTGAAATCAAAAGTCTTAAATTTTTTTTGGGTTGCTGTCAGACTGTAAAAGAGGCATCCTTGTTTACAGAATTCATCCCTTACAGACTTGCTGATCTACCAAAAATCCCTTTTCCTTTCAATTTGTACATCCTGAAAGAGATCACGGAAGCTTTCGCCTATATTAATAAAATATATCCTCTGATCAAACTAGATCTAAATTTGATCTGTATCAACGCTGAACTCAAGGTAAAAGTTTGGATCAACAGTAATCTCGCTTCTCAGGATCCATAAATAAGTTACGATACATACTCGATCAGCAACGAGTCAAAATTACTTCACCAGTTGCTTAAGCTAATTGAGAAGAAGACAGAAAACCACTTTAATATCATGAGCTTCAGATAGTTTTTGGGAAAGAAATAAACATTGAATGTCAATTATGTCAAGGAAGGGATTGACTAATATGCCCAAAAACTGAAAGTTATAGTTCCAACTTCTCTTGCCTATCTGACGAGAGACTATGAATAGGGAAGTTCCAGAAAAAAATTAATTGAAACCAAATCTACATATGAATCATCTTAGCAAGATCTTGGAACATCTAACAAGAGTTCATTGTATCAAAATAATCGATGTACGGACTGCATCAATATATAGAAATTCTCTTAGAATTATCCGAAATAGCTAATAACAGCATAGGTTGATAGGAGAAGTCGAGTAATCATATTTTAAGATGAATATAACGGATAGCAGATGCGATAAACTGATAACCCTGTAAGCTATATTCAACAAAGTCAATCCAGCAAAAAAAAACAAAAGAAAATCCAAAAATCAAGCCTTCTCAAATGAGCTACCTTGATAGTTACTAAATATACTATTTTGCATCACTGTTCGAGATAAAATAAATAAGTTTTTCTCTCAACGTTTTCCTTTTTAGAATAATAAAATAGTTATGAAGAAGAATATTAGACCAAAAAGAAAGACTCGAAAAGAAAGTCAGAATTCATGACTTGTTTAACGCCTTTTTGGCAAACTGTAGCCCACCCTCATATTTAATCAGAGTAACCGCTAATTTTATAGGGTTATCTGAGTCGAAGAGAAAGATGTTAATTAGGTGCTTAGAGCTACGAATTTAATTGTATTGCGACTAACATTTTAGAGCTTATACTTGGGCTTATACTATAAAATGTAATCGAATAAGAACAAAATATAAAAAATACAAACAGTATGAACTCTTTCAAACAAATCAAAACCTTGGAAAATAATTAAGGACCCTGCCCACGATGGGGACACTCCATGTGTGCCCTCGACCATTAAATCATTCTCTTTGGAGGGTATTAAAGTACGTTATCTTCCACTTAGATTCAAAATATTACAAAGACCTTTGGAAATTCGACCTATAAACCCTAAGATGGACTCAAATTGAACAAAAAGGAGAGGTTCCGCCCCCTTGTTCAAATTTCACTATGAACCTCAATAATGATAAAACAAAAATGATAGTCTTTGGCGGAGGAACCCTTAACAAAGAGAAAATGAACTGGGCATTCGAGCTTGACCTAGCTACATACTGTTGGAAGCAAATGGATTACATGCAAGGCGAACCAATACCTTGGCAGAGATCTTATCATTGCTCAGAAATTTTCGGAAAATACCTTGTAATTTTCGGTGGAGAGTTTTTTCATGACTTTGATGATCTCTGGATTTTCAACATGGAGACTAGTCGCTGGACTGAAGCCAAGTTAGGAGAAAATTCGATGAAACCGAAGGCTAGAAAATTTGCTTCTTCATTCAAATACCAAGAAAAAATGTACATTGTCGGAGGATGCGAAAACAAGTATGAATGTGTTGCCGATGCATTCTATATCGACTTTGCATAATTTCTCAGAAACTAAGATGTTGAATCCCTTGAATGGAAATAGCTGATCCTAGGCGATAAAGATCTTCTCAAGAGATGGGGTCATTCTTCAACAGTCAAGGACGGAAAAGCTTACGTCTTTGGAGGAAGGTGCGGAAATAAAGATCTTTCAAATCTAGTAGAAATTAACCTTGAAACTGGATACTGTACTGAGTCAAAACTTAAAAATTCTGTGAAAGGCAGAAGAAAACCTGGTTTTTGCATGAAAAACAACACTATTTTCCTCTTCTCGGGTTTTGATGGAAGCTATCTAAATGATTTTGCTTACATGACCTTGATTTCCAGACCAACTAAACAGTATTAACCAACTGAACAAGATCCTTATCTCAATGACCTCAAGAAATAATTTGCTCACTATCAACCATAATAACTCGATTACAAATTTCAAAAAGACGTAATAAATTTTGAGTTATTTGAGCTGGAGATCTGCATTGAATATATGTTTTCCAACGTGGAAACGCCCTTAAATTTGAATGGTTTCCCAGGAGAAGTATGCGCTAAGCAATTTAAGAAGAGAAGTAAATACTTCGAATATCTGATCAGGAACAAGGATAAATAGGTTTCAATCTATCGGCCTTAAAACATGAAAAATTTTGATTATGAAATTCTTCTAGGAACCTTTGTATTGTACATGGAGTTTGGAAAAATTATCCTGCACTAACAATCAATCAATCAGCAGTTCAAACTTATCCCCCAATTAATTTAACTCGCTGAGTACTACTGTATCGATCATTTGAAGAAAATTTCTCAAGAGTATATGTTGGAGCTATTCGAACAAAAAGTCAGAGCAAAGAAAACTGAAATCAAATCTATCCTCGAAAGTGCATACGATATATATCGAATGGAGCCAAAGTACGGATAATACGCTTGCTATTATGCACTTACTACCCTCATCAATCGACTCAACCTTGACGAGTTTAATCAACTCTACATTTTGACTTCGAATTAGCTCGAGCAAAAAGAGAGGGAGTGGACAAATACAATTCTCAGTAAATATAGCTTTGAGCTAAAAGAGGCAATATTGAACAAATAAAAGTTGGACGAATAAAATACTACACCATAAAAAATCGATCTTTTAGCTGAACACAAGATACAAAATTCCACCAACACTGGAGTTCGTGAATGTAAAATCAAAAAATGGTTCTGATAATAAATTGATTTACTTTATTGTTGAGTATAATATTAGTAGTATCAATTTTTCTCCCGTAAATAACGATTTCTTTCTTAATGATACTCCTGGAGAAAGGTCTCCTTTGCGTCTTTCTTGTGTTAGTGGTTGAGTTTCATATAATTCTTTCGGCTTTCTATTTGATCTTCAAGCTATCCCATCTATTTGCCATCCAATATTTATTACAGGGTCGATCGATAGCTTGGGTACTTTTCCAACAAATAGAATAAAAATTATGAGCACTTTTCTTTGACTTTTGGGATCTTTGTCTTTCGTTTGTTGAATGAAAAAATGATCGCATCATTGAGAGCAGGTGGATAGCAATCAGCAGGCTAGCTCACTTCCATCCAGTGAAAAAGCAACTGCAGGAGTTCATATACCTGAATCCAATCATATTCTTCATGGTTTCGGTCTATTTCATTGAGCTTTCTGTTGTAAAATTAAACCACTCCTCTTGCGTTACAATTCAGTTTATGAAAGCACTATCTAACTTGCTTTCGATAAGGAACTGATCCATCGCCCAGCTGAGGCAGCAAAATTTGCAATAGCCCTTGTAAGTTTATGATATTAGCTATACCCTGAATACCAAGAATATGAGCTAAGAGGGAAACAATCTCGATGTGTCTTTCGGGAAGCAGTTTTACAATAATTTTAGTGATTGGATTAACATATTTGGTCAGGACATTTTCATGCTACATGAATAGGTTTTGAAATTATTGAAGAGCATACTGTTTGGCTGCCTTAGTATCTGCTGAGAACAGATTTTTAATGACAAATGGTTAGTAAACTCCAAATATTTTGTCATGGATAAGAGGCAAGTGTTCATATTGGATATCTTTGATTTTGTCCTCTTCGCTTTTGTATTTATACAACAGTTCTTCTTTGTTTTTCTACCACAACTTTTCAAGAATTTTCACATAGGAGGCATCCATTCTTTGCATAACCTCACCCATATTCGAAAAGTTCATATAGAACAAAGCATGCATAAACTACTTTGCCCTCTGACTCACATTCGAATGCTGATCTTTGAAGGTGAACCTTATGATTTTCTCAAGAATGAGCTTGATGATATTGATATCTACATCAGAAATGATATACTTCCTTTGTGTTCCAGAAGGTGATTATGTTCTTCGAAAATTTTCTAAATGACTTGAATCGAATTGGCTCTCACAAGATTGCTCTCATTCTCTAAACCTTGGTAATAAAGTGTCTATAAAAAGAACACAGAATTTTTCGTCAAATAAAGTAGCTCAAAGAGCGTTTCCTTTCCTTTCTTTCTGATTTAGTCGTCTTCCTCTCCACATAGAGTGATAACTTCCTTACTGATTGCTCTCCAACATATCTACAGTTCTGTTGGAAGCAGGGTCTTTGCCACGTAGCTTAGCAACAACAGGCTCCTAAAGAGGATAGATTTTTGTCTGCATTTAAACATGCTACAGAACATGGCGAAGAGTTTATTTAAATCGGGGATGATTGTGCTTCCAGTATTTTTGAGACTGCTTTCTAGCTCCTTCAATAGCTATAAATCTGGTAGCTCTGTCAGTGTTTATATTAGAACCTTCGTATTCATGAATATTATAATTTAAGATGATTTCCAATGAGAAGAAAATAAGATCAATGCCTTTTGATCTGCATGAAAATCAGCTCCTATCTAAGTTTACGTTTTCTGGTGTTCTTCTATCTTTTTGGTTCATTTTATTTCATCTCAGTTTACCTTTTGACTAAACTTTTTCTATTTAACATCCCTTTTCCTGATCTGACTTCTGCCATTTCAGTGGGGTACCTAGAAAATTTATTGAGATTGACCTTGGGACTTGTTCCATAACATGCTTTTAATGCTCGGAGTATATCCTTTTCCTTTGATAAACACAAACTCCTTTCTTTAACATCTAGGCTTGAACCTCGAGTGTATATTTTTGAAGTGGAAAAATTCTTAGATTTTTTGACGATACTTTAACGGTTCTACCGGCCTTCACGATATGGAGATATTCTATCAAGTGTCCTCATATATGAGGATTTTCTTTTTGAGCTAGATTTTTTCTTTGGCTTTAGATGGTTGTTGATGGAGAC
>Ga0100402_1003448_pt1 | contig 17198 bp, 17 predicted proteins | sample CryGeyme20150102_FD_80419 | JGI IMG/M metagenome (GOLD analysis project Ga0100402, IMG submission 80419) | Groundwater microbial communities from Crystal Geyser aquifers in Utah, USA - Crystal Geyser metaG 2015-0102 | ecosystem: Environmental > Aquatic > Deep subsurface > Groundwater | place...
CCTATAGAAAATATCCCAATTTTACCATTTGTTTTAAAAAATAGTGCACTGAGTCCAAAAATTAGTGATATACCATACATTATGATAACAGATTTTTTTTGAGATATACCTATTTGTAAAAGTTTATAGTGAAAATGTCTATTATCAGCCTTAAATATTGATTGATTTGCTAATATTCTTTGTATAATAACAATACAAGCATCTATTATAGGGAATGCCAAGACAAGAGATATAGTTGCTATTTTACCTCCACTTATAATTGATAGAGATCCTAAAATATAACCAAGAAACATACTACCTAAAGTACCTAAAAAAATTTTAGATGGATAAAAATTAAAAAATAAAAAACCTAAATATAGTCCAGCTAAAACTATGCTTAAATAAGCTATATTTATTTGATTAACAAAAGTTGTTATTGACAATACAAATAGAATTATAAAACCTATTACTCCGACTCCTCCAGCTAATCCATCTAATCCATCTAGCCAATTTAAAACATTCATTAATCCAACGATCCAAAACACTGTTAAAATAACTTGTAAAAAATATATATCTGTAGAAAATAAACTTAACTTCATTTGATCAAAAAACAAAATCTCTCCATAAGGTAACATAACAGATTTTATCGTTATACCAAAAAAAACTAACGTCAATGCTATTATTATTTGTATAATTAATTGATATTTCCAAGAAAGATCATATTTTTCATCTAAAAATCCATACACAAAAACAAAAAAAGAACCTATCATGACTCCCACTAATGAACTGTTAAGATACATCAAACCAAAAATATGTAATAATATTAATGATAAATTAAATAGTGGAATAATAACTAATCCTCCTACTTTGGGTTTAAATGTACTATGAATATCTCTTTCTCTTATTCTGGGTTTAAAAACTTTATATATAAATTTCTGTTTTAATATAAAACTAAAGGTAATTATAGTTACTAAAGTAGTAATAAGAAATATTAAATTAAAATTAAATAGTGGAAGAGATTCCCATGTTATCATGAAGAAACTTTTACCCTAGCAGATCTGATTAATTTATCCTCTAATTTATACCCAACTTGCATTACCTCAATAACCTTATTTTTGTTTGATTCATCTTCAGACTCTATTGTTTCAACAGCTTCGTGTTGATGTGGATCAAAATCTTCTCCCAAAGGATTTATAATCTTAACTCCTTGATCAATCAACATCTCTTGCATTTGTTTTAAAATAAATTCTATACCTTTGACCCATTGATTATCTTTCAATTCTTCTGGGGTATATTTTAGAGCTAATTCAAAGTTGTCAAATAATGGGATTAACTTTGTGATCATGTCTGAGCTAGCATATTTAATTATATCTAATTTTTCTTTAGATGAAGTTTTTTGTAAATTTTGATAATCAGCTTGGGCTCTTTTCCACCCAGCTAAATTAATAGAAGATTCTTCTTGTAGTTTAGCAATTTGATCTTCCAAAGAAACTTTAAGTTCTTCTTTTTTTAAAACATCTTTCTCAACTTCATCTTCTAAGACATTATTGTCAATAATAGATTCTTGTGAAGTATTATCTATATTATCTTCTAATTCTTGTTTATTCTCTAAATTATTTTTACTCATCTTCGTTATAATTATTTGGATTCAATACATATTCTATTAATGCTATATTTTTGGCATATTCCATACTCTTTGGTCCTATCATTACAATTATACCATCATCTTGATCAATTGTACATTTACCAACTATGACCGAATATTTTTTCATAGACTGAACTGGATTTTCATCACCTATATAGAGTTGATAATTTCCTTTTGGTAAATCTTTTCCTATCTCATCCATATTTTGCTTTATAGAATCAAGATCATCTAATGCTTCTTTTATAAAATCCATAGATGAAAAATAAGGCTGAGATAAGAACTTATGAGTTCCCTCTTCAAACACAACATTCGAAGAAAGTTTTCCTATTGTAACATTTCCAGACTCAGAAGATATTTGAGTTAATAAATGTTTTAATTTTATATGTATTTCTTGAATTCTACTAAACTCATCTAGAATATTATGTGTTTTTTTTATATATTGCTTCAAAATTTCTTGTCTTCCTAATAATCTATTTACATAATATCTATATCCCTTATCACTTGGCACTCTACCAGATGAAGTATGTATTTGAACTAAAAATCCTTCCTCTTCTAATTCTGCCAATTCACTTCTGATTGTTGCACTTGAATATGGTAAGTTGTATTCTTTTTGTAACACAAAGGAGGAAACTGGTTGAGCAGTCTTTACATATTCTACAATAAGATACTCTAAAATTAATTCTTTTCTTTCTGTCATATAAAACTATTATATATCATATTTAATTTTTATTCAAGATAACGGATATCCTCATCTCTATTTTTTGAGTAAAAATATCGTAAGTATAGGTTTATATTTATTTTTATGTTATAATGTATTATCATTTACTCAAAAGAGGTTTTAAATGAAAATTGATCCTTCATATTCATATTATCATAATCTTCATCAAGAATATTTCAATGATTTAATTGATGCTAAAAAATTAATTACTGAACTTCAAAGAATTCTCCCAATACAAATAGAGAAACCTTTTTCCCTACCTGAAGAGGCCATTATGATAATATCTAACCATCCTATTTTAGAAGAAAATTCTGCATTGAATACAAAAGGAATTGGAAGTTTAAAAGGATTTAATTACTTAGGGAATAATGAAGTATGGTTTCCTAGCATTAGAGAATCTCTGATGCAATATGCCCTTAATATTCCACTGGTGACAATTATTAGACCAATTGGTTATGATATTGCAACTAATGAGATAGGTTGCTTATCTGTACAGAATGGAAATGGGGTTGTCGAAATAAGTAATTTCTTAAACCGTAATAAAGATTTATCCTGTTTAATTTATCCTGAAGCAGGATTTAATAAATTAGATCATTGCTTTCGGAAAGGATTCTATTATATAGCAAAGATGAGAAGGTATAAATATCTTTTAAAATTGGTTGTAGATCCTATATTAGGAATCAATTCTAGAAACAAAATTGTTTTTCAAGAATTAGAATTAATTCCTGATCTAGATGATAATACTTATATCGAGAAATGGGTAGATAATACTAGAGAATGGTATAAAACAATTACCTATAATCTATATAAAGAGTTTAAGTTAATCTAAAAATTTATCGTACATAGCAAATCTATGTACTTTTTTTATTTATAAAGAAAAAAGATAACTAGTTAAAGTTACCTTTTTGATGCAATTTATTAGTAATTTTCTCTGATTACTTCAGATCCAATTACCACTTTTGAATCCAAAATCCCTATCCAATAGGGACGAAGATTATTAGCGTCTTCCACACAATAACATGCGTGGTTTTCGATTTTTTGACCATCCTCAGCAAGTGCTGAGGATAATTCTTCCAATATTCTATTGACTTGGGATTTTGGAAAAGAAACGCCCTTAACAACACCCTTTCTGTAAGTTAAAATTTCAATAATTTCCATATTGAGTTCTCTCAATAATTTACTTAAACATTATATCATTTTTATTTAATTATGTCAATATATACAAACATAATTAAATATTAATATCAGTTAATTATTCTTTACTTCCTGACAAAGTCTTTTAAACCAAGTCCTATAAAGCTAATTCCTGATAGGAAGTATAGTAAAAATATTGTTAAAAAATTATGACAATACCATTTTCTAAAATATCGAATCATTCCTTTATGCCAGTATATTTGTTTTTTTAGATTAAATAGTTTTTTTGTACTAGCTCCATGATGGTGATACATAAATATGTTAGCTAAAAAATATGTTTTATGATTTCTAACTTGTAACTTCTTGGATAAATCTACATCATTAAAAAAAAGCCAATAATCTTTATGGTCATCGAATCCTCCAATTTCTTTAAAAACTTTGGTATTTAACATTATTGCTGATGCCATAGGTTGCTCACATTCTTGATTTTTAGTATGATCAAAATTTTTTGAATCATCCCAACTTAATTTTAAATAATTACCTATCATTGATTTTGGAGTCGGTAATAAACGACAACTCATCTGAATTCTATTATCAGGATATCTAAGTTGAGGAGCAATAGCATTATAATCTAAATTTTCTTCTAAAAAGCTAACCATTTTATCTATACTTTGCTCTGTAATAACAATATCTTGATTTAAGAACAAAACATATTTCCCTTCTATATAAGGAATTGCTAGATTATTTCCTCTAGCATAACCTGAATTTTCTTTATTATAAATAACTTTAATTATATTTTTATTATTCCAATTTTTTTCCAAATCGAAAAGATATTCTATTGTGGAGTCTTGTGAATTATTATCTATAATTATTAACTGGTATTTTATTTTTGTTTTTTCTATGACTGAGTTCACACAGTTCTCGAGATCTTCTCTATTATTCCAAGCTAAAATAACAATTGATACTATCTTTTCCACATTACATTATCTTTAGATATTCAAACCATATTTTGAATAATTCTCCAGTTGCAACTACATCTCTCATACAATACTTGGCTATCTCTTCATATCTCTTTTCTCTAAACATATCTGGAACATCCAAACCTGTTATTCCCTCTGCTTTTGGACTGGTTATACCAAATCTCTTACAATAATAGTCGAGATTAAATTTTCTTGTAGCTCTATAAAAAGTTAATTGTTCTAAAAGATCAATATGCTCTTTATCTGAATATCTGTATGGCATTAAGTTTCTAGTTGCTTTTACTTTATTTATAGCTGACCTCATCATTATATAAGGACAATCAAATTCTCTACCATTGAAAGTAACTAATGTATCATATTTCTTGACAGTAGACCAGAATTTATCTAAAATTTCTTCTTCTGATCCTGTCAAAAAGTATACTCCATCTTTTTCATAATAACTTTCCAAGTTAGAAGCTGGGGCTTGAAAGTAGACACTTTTTATATTTTTATATGGATCATAAAGTCCAATAGCTACTATACTACCAGTTAAAGGATATAATCCCAATGTCTGTTTAATTTCTTCTCGCTTAACATCATCTTCAGCATATTTCAAAAGATAATCTTGGGTATTGGAATCTATATCTTCCCAATTATCTCCTATTGTTTCGATATCAAAGATTAAATAAGACATATTTTTATTTTTAACAACTATGAGCGGGTAGAGGGATTCGAACCCTCATCATCTGCTTGGAAGGCAGAGATAATTAGCCCTTATACGATACCCGCTTTATAAATTACATATTTATTCTAACAAATTATCTTTTATGTGTCAACAAGATTTTAGTTAAATTTTTAAAATTAACTATTAAAATAATAATAAAGATCCATGAAAATAATTGTACATAAAATATTTTATGCCACTGATGTGTTAATAGAACATCTTCTCCTGTCCTATTTATAATAATCTTATAGTCAGAAGATTTCTGGATATAATTCGAACCATTTATATTAAATCCTTTTGAATAATTATGGTTAAGATAAATATATGGATATTGGTCGATATCTTTACCATCATCCTTAATCAAAATTTGATTTAACTTTGGGTAAATTACTGAGAATTCAGGTTTATTTGATTCAAATAAAATTTCTACTATCTCTTTATTATCTTTATCTAAATTATCATAATTGTAAAAATTATTTTCAATATTCAATTTTGTATCTAAATTCTGAATTGTTGAGAAATCTGATTCATCAATACCTGTAGCAATTTTCGGTTCAAAATTAGATTCTAAAATATTATAGACATTTCCATCAGAACTAAAATTTATTACTTTTAATTTTTCTTGTTTGATAAGTTCTTGTAATAAAATTGGATATGGCTCTTGTATAGGAAAAATTTGTTTTACTCCCAAAACTTTCATATAAGTCCAAAGATTCTCAGAACTAAAATCTCTTTTTTGCCCATCTATACATTTATGAAAATGTATTAGATCTTCAAAGGCACCAGCATTTGGACTCAAAACCAAATGATTACTATAACCTGTAATAAATTGAAAATCATAATTTGAATTTTTATTAGAATTTAAATGAGTAAATCTAAAATCACTAGAAAAGTCATACACTCTACTTTTGATAGAAGGTAATGCATTACGATAATATTCTATATTTTCTTTTGTTTTAGTATATTCTAAATAATAAACTTTGACCACAGAAACAACCAAAGAGAATAAAATAATTGATAAAAAAGCCATAATTGTGACCAAATTTCTTTGTTTTAATTTCTTCTGTAAATAAATATAGACTGGAAATCCTGATATCAAAATTCCTATGTATACAATTTGATTCATTCTCGTAATCTGAACTCTATGAAAAATAGGTATATAGTAAAGTGAATTTATTAACAAAATTAACCACATAAAAAAATTAGCTCCAAAAAATATTTTAGCCTCTTTTGAATGAAATTTATTTTTCCAAATCAAAAATATACAAAATAAAATAATCAAAACCATTAAAAGATCTAAATGAAAGAAACTTCTAATAACTGGATATGATATAGATGAGAGATGATAATTATCGGTAAATTTTAAATCTTCCCAGAAATATTGATAAATATACAAAAAACTACTCAAAATAAATATTAATCCGGAAATTAAAACTGTCTTGATCTTAAATTGAAATAATTCTTTTAACCAAAAAAATCCTAAAATAACACTATTATAAATTCCAAATAAAGGATGTATATAAAGACTCAATCCAGCAAATAAGCTTAATCCCATTGTATTTTTATTAAATCCAAAATTTGTATTATTAATGAAATAATATGCAACTATAGGTGTCAGAAGAATAGCAAACAATAAAGTTGGCATATGTAATACAGACCAAAAATAAAATGGTGTATAACTAATTATGCTAATTATCAGACTATAATTGGGATTAACTTTAAATTTTCTAAGTATAATATAAATAATTAATCTTAGTGCAAATATATAAAAAATTGCAAATCCATACAAAATTTGTATACTAGAGAGACCCAAATATTTTAGTGGCAATAATAAGTAAAATAAAATAAATTGATAAGACCGCCAATAAGTAATTCCTCCATACCAAGAAACATCATAAGAAATCAAACCATTCTGATAAAGAGAATCTAATCTAAAAGCACCTAAAAGAAAATCCCCAGAAATTCCTAAAAATGAATTATAGTCACCCAAAATAGGCATAGAAATTATAATACCTACTATCAAAATTATTATTATATAGATTAAATCTATTTTGTTAAATTTAATTTTCATAATAATTAATTATAAATATATTATTTTTTCTCTTCCAAAATCAAAGCTATTTTATCTTTTTTACCTTTTTTTATACAAAATATTTCTTTATTTTGAACAAAATCTATGATGGATTTATCCAATAAACTTATACTTATATCTGTTATAGTTAATATATCATTATTCTCAAGTGAGATAAATTTTATTGCTCCTGACTTTATCAAATCTTTTGATTTGGTAAGAGATATCTCAAATATATCAGCAATTATATTCACTAATTTATAATCAGATTTGGTATAAACATATTCCACAAAATCTTCTTTACTAACTTTTTTTTCTCTAAATATTCTTTCAAAATCTAATTTAGTTTGTTCTGCTATCTCTTCTCCATAATATCTTTTTACAATAGTATATCCTAAGATTTCTTTGATCTCTTTTGGATTTCTACCAGATTCTAAGTCTTTTTGGTAAATTTCAATTTGCTCAAGATCAATATCTGTAGCTAATCTAAAATAATCTAAAATCAAATCATCCTTTACAGTCATAATTTTACCAAACATATCTTGTGGACTATCATTAATAAATATTCCATTTCCCCAAGAAGTAGACATTTTTCTACCATCAAGCCCAACCAAAAATTCAAATGTCATAATATCTTGTGATTTTTGACCATAAACTTTCTGAATTTTCCTACCTGCCATTAAGTTAAAATATTGATCATTTCCTCCAATCTCTAAATCAGACTTTACCATAACAGAATCATATCCCTGCATCAATGGATACATAAACTCTCTCAGACTAATTCTTTGCCCTTCTTTGTGTCTTTTAGAAAAATTATCTCTATCAAGCATCTCTGAGACAGAAAAAACATCTGCTAACTCCGAAATTTGATTAAAATCTAATTTGGATAACCAATCAGAATTATATAAAATCTCAACTTGATTTAAGTCAACTATTTTTCCAACTTGATTTAAATAATCTTTTAGATTTTCATTTACTTCTTCCCTATTTAACCCTTTTCTTTCTTCAGTTTTATCAGAGGGATCACCAATTTGAGCTGTAAAGTCTCCAATTATAAAAATTATTTTGTGACCTAATTCTTGAAGTATCTTTAATTTCCAAAAAGAAATTGCTCTTCCTAAATGAATATCAGGACCAGTTGGATCAATTCCAAACTTTATTCTTAATTTTTCACCTGAAAATAACTTTTTTCTTAAATCTTCTTCTTCAATAATATTTGTTACTCCCCTTGTCAGAAATTGTTCTATTTTTTGTTTTTCATCCATACAAATTTATTTTAAAGCTACTGGAATTACATCATCCATAGTCTCAGCAAAAACAAATTTCAAATCATCTTTTACATTCTGAGGTAATTCTTCCAAATCACTTTTATTAGATTTAGGAATAATAATAGTCTTTAGGCCTGCTCTGTGAGCTGCTAAAATTTTATTTTTGAGTCCTCCTATTTTCATAGCCTTACCTCTCAAATTTATCTCGCCAGTCATACCAACTGTTCTATCTACTTTTCTCTTAGTAAGTGCAGATATTAGAGCTGTTGCCATAGCTAAGCCCGCTGAAGGACCATCCTTTGGAGTTGCTCCTGCTGGTACATGCAAATGCATATCTTGAGATTTTATAGTCTCAACCTCTATATTGTATTTATTTGCATTAGATTTGACATAAGAGTAAGCTGCTTGAGCTGATTCCTGCATCACTTTACCAAGTTGACCTGTTAACTGTAAATTTCCTTCACCTTTAAATAGATTTGTTTCTATAAATAAGATATCGCCTCCATGAGGAGTCCAAGCAAGCCCAGTCACTACACCTATTTCATCTTTTTTATTAATTCTACTTTCCTCATATTTTTCTGACTTCAAATATTTCTCAATATTATCTGGTTTAATTTTTACCTTAAAGTCTTTATCTCCTAACATGATAAATTCTTTAGCTACTTTTCTAGCTATTTTAGATAATTCACGATCAAAACTTCTAAGACCAGCCTCAAATGTATATTTACTAATAATAGTCAAAATACTCTTATCTTCAAATTCTAAAATTTTTGGTGTTAACCCACTCTTTTTGATAACTCTAGGAACCAAATATTGTTTAGCTATATTTAATTTCTCATCATCAGTATAACCAGTAAATTCTATAATCTCCATTCTATCTAATAATGGTTCTGGAATTGAGGATAAATCATTTGCAGTTGTAATAAATATAATATCAGATAAATCATATTCTATATCCAAATAATGATCTATAAAATCTTTATTTTGAGCTGGATCTAGAACTTCCAAAAGAGCTGCCGAAGGATCTCCTCTGAAATCCGAACCTAATTTATCTATCTCATCTAGCATAAATACTGGATTTGAAGAACTGATATTTTTCAAACCTTGAATAATTCTACCTGGCATAGCACCAACATAAGTTCTTCTATGACCTCTAATTTCAGTCTCATCTCTTACTCCACCAAGAGATACTTTAACAAATTCTCTACCAGTTGCACGAGCTATAGATTCTCCAATTGAAGTTTTACCTGTACCAGGAGGTCCAAAGAAACAAAGAATTGTTCCCTGTGGTTTTTTAGTTAATTTCTCAACAGAAAGATATTCTAAGATTCTTTCTTTTATCTCTTCCAAACCATAGTGATCATTATCCAAAATTTCTTTAGCTTTGGACAATTCTATGCTAACTTTTTTCTTTTTATCCCAAGGAAGTGAAGCTAAGATCTCCAGATAATTTTGGATATAAGAGCTTTCAGGAGAAAAAGGTGGCATTTTATCCAATCTAGAAAGTTCTGTAAAAGCTTTTTTCTCAACTTTTTTTGGTAATTTTGCTTTTTTTAATTTATTCCTCAATTCTCCAAATTCACTATCTTCTTGACTCATTCCCAATTCTTTCTCTATAGTTTTCATTTGTTCACGAAGCATAGCTTCTCTAGCAAATTTACCGACTTTTTTCTGGGTTTCCTGCTGAACTTTTTGACCTAATTTCAAAATCTCTTTTTCTTTATTAATATAAAGATTTATTTTCTTTAATTTTTCTAAAAGATCAGTCTCAGCTAATAAAGCTTGCTTCTCTTCATTTTTGATAGTTAAAATAGAACTTATTAAAGAAGCTAACTCATTTGCTTCAATCTTATCACCTATAATTTCATTCACAACTGGAAGAGAAATTGATACTCCCATATTCAAAATATCTTTAAATACAAGTATAATATTTCGAATTACTGCTTCAATTTCAACTAAATTCTCAATTGGCTTATTTTCTAAAAATTTAAATTCACTAAAAAATGTATTATCTTTTTTTTCAATCTCACTAACTTCTACAGGATACAAACCTTCTACCAAAACACCCGTTGGCCCTTCTGGCATTTTCCAAATTCTAATTATTTTTGCTACTGTACCTACATTATAAAGATTTTCAGCTTCTATTTCATCTTTATATTTTTTTTGAAAAACAAAAACAGGATCTATATTATTATCCAGAGAAAAATTAAGTGCATTTAAAGATTCTTCTCTTTCGAAAACAAGAGAAATAATTTCTTTTGGAAATAAAACTTTATTTTTTAAGGCTATCAATGGTATTTTGTTCAAATCTACTTTACTCATAATTTAAATATAATTTACTCTAAAATAAACTGCATAATCTTGATCTATAAACTCGCAGAATTCGTTAATATAATTTTGGACTATATTGTAATAATCTATCAGATCTGGATTGTTTTTTCTGATAACATAACACATTTCTTTCAATTCTGACTTTATATCTGTGTTATCTAAAATTTTGTTGTTAATAATACTAAATAATTTTTCTTTATTCTTCTCAAAATCAAATTCTTTATCTTCATATTTTTCTAGTACTATATCTTGATCCCACTTTTCAAAATCCTCTGAAGAAAGATTCCCAAAAGATAAAAAAACATCAGCTAATCCATTATCAATATACTCTACAATATAGAAACTTATTACTTTCACTATTTTTAATTAAGCTAATATACTCTACATTATATATTAAATTTATGAAAATTGCAAAACTAAAATTATGAATTTTATTAATTGACAAGCAAAAAGAAAAATCTCATACAATCTAATGCATGAGCTAATTTTAAAGTTTAATCTTATTAATTAAAAATTAATAAGTAACAGTATTGTTGTATTCAGAATATGAATCTGGACATTTTTCTCCTGTCTCAGGATTAAATTTATATCCTGCAAGACATTTTTTGTCTTCCTCAGATATTGATGGATTATTTTGTACTACTCCTGGACAATTATAATTATAAAATGTATTTTCTACTCCTTCAAATACTCCATAGAACATTCCATTATCAGGACATTTTTTTATACAACCCCAAGATTCTATTGAAAAACGATTGTCATAACAGTAAATTTTATCTTGAGCTTTAACTTCAAATTGAGCTTTAACTTCAAATGAAGAAGTTAAAGAAAGCACAGAAATTAAAATCCCTAAATTTAATCTTTTTGACATATACTTATTTTTTCTGAATGTACTTATCTACATTATCATATAACTTACATTTTGTCAAGAATTATTTACATTTTTATTAAAATAAAAAACCCTAGACTCATAATTGAGACTAAGGTTATGTATAAATTGTAAACTTTCAAATACTATTTAGTCTCAGAAAGTTCTTTTCTTAGAGTTAGAGGATCTTTTCTGATCTCAAATTTTCTTCTTCCTAGAATAGAGTCCAAGAAATATCCTGAACTAGATCCCAAAACCTGATCAAAGTCTAATATCCCTTCATCATAAACATTACCGATAGTAGACATATTTCCAGCTACTAGTTTCTGGAATTGATTCTCTGATATTCTTTTATACCAAAGAAAGTATTCCCCATCCTCTACAGATGTAAACGAGATAGATTCTCCTTCAGGAAGAGAAAGAAATATTTCTTTCCATTCTTCACTTTTTTGGGAAAAAACTCCATCTCTTATCTCTCTTTCTAATTCGTAACATTCATCTAAAGTTTCTTTTAGATGAGATTTCTTATAATTTAAAGAATCTGTTCCTTCGCCGTAATGATATTCAGTCTGAGTTTCAAACACTAATCTTGAATATTTTTTCAAGATTTCAGAATCAAAATCCAGAATATGTAATAAAAAAGTAATTTTTTTTATTATACGATTAATATCGTATTCTATACTATTAATTTCTCTTTCAAGAGATTTAGATTCTTCAGAATTACCAAAAGAATTACCAAACAAATTTTTAAATAAATTCAACATACTTAATTTCCTCTTTTTATCAAAGAACATTTAACAGTCATGATTATAACATTTTTTATATATTTGTCAAGTACATTAAACGAAAAAATATTATTCCATATCATCTTTCAAATTTAAAATATCCTTCTTTTTTTATTGTCGTTTTTAATTTATTTGATAAATATATTTTTTCTGTTATACTATATATAGTTATTTTTTGGAAGAGTCGCATAGAGGCCTAGTGCGCACGCTTGGAAAGCGTGTATGGGGAAACTCATCGAGGGTTCGAATCCCTCCTCTTCCGCCCAAAAATTAAATATTAGGATTCTACTAATTATGGATAAATAAAGATAAATACATTACATTCTCAGATTATTTCATATAATTCATCACAGATAGAAGAGGTTAGAGAAATTTGTAATTTCTTATCGGAATTCATAAATAATAATTTGAATGATTCCAAAAACAAACTCTGGCATGGTGGACCTGTTTGGTTTATCAATAGAAATCCTATAGTATCATATACTGTCCGAAAAAGTGGAAAAGTAGCTCTTATTTTCTGTAGTGGCCAAAGTTTTGATGAACCATCTTTAGTAAATACAGGTAAATTCAAAGAATCTGAGATTTTGTATAGTGACATAAAAGAAATTAACATAGATGATTTAAAAAGATGGCTTAATAAGTCAAGTAAAATCCAATGGGATTATAAAAATATTGTTAAAAGAAAAGGTGTATTGGTAAAATTAACTTAATAAAATAATATTCTAATGAAGAAATCTATATTAATAACAGCAACTCCTGGAACAGGAAAATCTGCCGTTTGTGATGAATTAAATCGACTTGGATATAAGTCATTTGGAATTGAGAATATTGAAGGATTATTTACAATGATTAATAAGAATACTGGGAAACCTTTTGAAGATTATGATAATAATGATTTTGAGAAAGTAAAACAATCTACCTGGATTTGTAGTAAGCAAAAATTAGAAACTCTTATTAAAGAGAATTCTGATAGCACTGTATTTTATTGTGGAACTACATCCAATCTTGATGATATGCTTCCATTATTTGACAAAATATTTTTATTAAAAGTAAATCAAAATATACTTTGTGAGAGGCTTAGTACTCGTACATCAAATGATTTTGCAAAAACAAAAGAAGTTCAAGAATGGGTGTTTAGTTGGAAATCAGAATGGGAAAACCATATAAAAGAAAAAGGAGCCATAATCATTGATGCAAGTAAATCAATTAAAGAAGTTACAGAAAATATCATTAGAGAAGTACATAATTGAATTAATCTTAATAATTTTAATGAATAAAAATGACATTAACCCAAAATTATACTATTACACTTGTCCAGAAGCACTAGGATTCTTAGAAATAGAGTTAGATGAAGAAAATAAAATAAAAAATGCAGTTTTTACAGATACAAAAAAACATAATTATTTAGAGTCACCGGAATTAATTAAGAAAACTTTAGACGATTATTTTTTTAGAAACAAAAATTTACCTAATTATTTAATTTCAGATAAAATTGAAGGCACAGAATTTCAAAAAAGTGTTTGGAATGCCATAATTACAATCCCATTTGGTGAGACAATAACTTATACTAAAATTGCTATTAAAATTGGAAGACCTAAAGCTTCTAGAGCAATTGGGAATGCATGTGGGAAAAACCCTATAGCTCTCTTTATTCCTTGTCATCGTGTTGTAAAAGAAAAATCAGAGAATTATGGATATTACTGGGGTAAAGAAAGAAAAAAATGGTTACTAGATTTAGAAAGAGATGATCTATAAATGTTATTCTCTAGAATGTATTTAAATTAAAATCGTAATAAATAGTTGACAAATTTTTAATTTTATAATACAATTCATCCTGTTCTTTTGTTTTATTTTATTATATGAAAATTAAGATTTTTGTTTGTCTGGTAAATAAATTTTTATTAACTGAAATCAAATTTATAAAGAAAAGAAAATCTTCTATAAATTTATCGAAAAAATATGACAAAACACTTTCTGATATTACTATATTCGAAGATTTATATCTAAGAAAGCTAGATTTAGGATTAATTAAATTATCTATTAATCTAACTAACTCTAGTAAAATTAGATTAATTAAACTAAAAAAAGAAAAGTTAAATAACTTTTCTCAATATGATATTATGAAAGTTATTTTTCCAGCAAAATATAGTTTATTAAGAGAGATATCTTCAAGTAAAAGTAACCTCTTTACTTTAAATAGAGAAGATTATGAGAAAGAATTAAAAATTTGCTCTTATATTCATAAAGTCTTAATATCTGTACACATTCCATAAACTAAGTAATTTATATTATAAAGCTATACATTTTTTGTGTATAGCTTTTAAATTTATACTTGATTTTTATTGAAAATAAAGGTATTATTATATACAAGCCGTATTTTAATATTATAATACTACGGACAATATTATTAACTAACCCTTTAAAAATGAGTAACTCAAAAGAAGTCCGATCCAAAATGGATATTTTATTAGCAGAAAACCCTATAAATATACCAAATATTGGAGAAGATGTTGTTGGAAAAGTTTTAGAAATTGGAACAAATGCACTATATATAGATTTAGGAATAGGAACTGGTATAGTATTAGGAGAAGAATTAAATGATGGATTTGGGACTTTCAAACAATTGAAAATTGGTGATGAAGTAACCGCCACAGTTATGAATCTAAACACTGATGATGGATATATAGAATTATCTATGAAATCTGCATCTGAAGATAAAGTTTGGGATGACCTATATGAGAAAAAAGAAGCAAATGAGCCTGTTGATGTAAAAATTCTTGATGCAAACAAAGGTGGACTTTTAGTACAAATAAATGGAATTGTTGGATTTTTACCAGTTTCTCAATTAGCATATGATCATTATCCTAGAGTAGATGGTGGAGATAAAAATAAAATTTTATCTAGATTAAATGATTATATAAACACTACTTTTAGAGTATCTATTATAACTGTTGATAGAGATGAGAATAAATTGATTGTTTCTGAAAAAATAGCTAGAAAATCTGAAGAGTTAAATCTAATTAATTCTTATGAAAAAGGTGATATAATCGAAGGTGAAATTACTGGTGTTGTAAATTTTGGTATTTTCTTAAAATTTGGAACTCCTGAGCAAAAAATCGAAGGTCTTGTGCATATTTCAGAACTTTCTTGGCAATTAGTTGAAGATCCAAAAACAATGTTTAAAGAAGGTGAAAAAATTAAAGCTAAAGTTATCGATGTGTCTAATGGAAAAGTTTCTCTTTCCGTAAAAGCTTTATTGGAAGATCCATGGCAAACTGTTGCTGTTAATTTCAAACCTAATCAAGAAATAAAAGGTACTATATTAAAGATGAATCACTTTGGTATATTTGTTCAACTAGAAGGAAATATACGAGGGTTAGTACATAGCTCTGAAATTGAAAAGGAGAAAGCAAAATATAATGGTCTCAAAGAAGGTATTGTTCAAATATTCAAAATTATATCTGTAGATCCAGCTGAACATAGAGTTAGCTTGTGTTTAGCATAAATTATAAAATTTAAATCTAAATTAATAATGAAACAATTTAGTAAAAACATATTGTCTGGTGTATTATCCCTATTAGCTATAATAGTAGTATTTAGTTTTATATCATCACAATCAAAACCAACAAGTGATACTATATCATTGTCTCAAGTTGTGACAGAAATTCAGAATGATCAAGTAAAAAACATTGTAGTAAAAGATAATCAAGTTAATATTACTCTAAAAGATGATTCTGTGAAAACAGCTGAGAAAGAACCTTCTGGAACTTTCTTGGAATCATTACAGAATTATGGTGTATCATCAGAAAAAATTCAAGCACTTGATATCAAAGTAACCAATAATGATGGTTCAAAATTAGCTCTCAATATATTTTTGAGTTTATTTGTTCCTATATTATTAATAGGATTACTACTATGGTTCTCTATTAGACAAGCTCAAAAAGGAAGTGCTCAAGCTATGAGCTTTGGAAAGTCTATGGCTAGAATGGTATTACCATCTAAAGACAAGAAAAAAAGACTTACTTTTAAAGATGTTGCTGGGCTAAAAGAAGCAAAAGAAGAATTATATGAAATTGTTGAATTTCTAAAAAATCCTAAAAAATATACTGATATTGGAGCAAAAATTCCTAAAGGAATATTATTAGTTGGTCCTCCTGGAACAGGTAAAACTCTTCTTGCAAGAGCTGTAGCTAGTGAAGCTGAGGTTCCTTTTTTCTACACATCTGGATCAGAATTTGTCGAGATGTTTGTTGGAGTTGGAGCAAGTAGAATTAGAGATTTATTCAAAACTGCTGAGAAAAACTCGCCTGCTCTTATTTTTATAGATGAATTAGATGCTGTTGGTAGATCTAGAGGTTCTGGAGTTGGTGGAGGTAATGACGAAAGAGAGCAAACCCTTAATCAGATTTTAGTTGAAATGGATGGATTTGAACCAAATAAAGGTCTGATTGTACTAGCAGCAACTAATAGACAAGATGTATTAGATCAGGCTTTATTAAGACCTGGTAGATTTGATAGAAAAGTTACTCTTGATTTACCAGATATTAGTGAAAGAGAGCAAATATTAGCTGTTCATTCCAAAACTAAACCTCTGAAAAAAGATGTTAGCCTAAGAAAAATCGCTGAGAGAACTCCTGGATTTTCAGGAGCAGATCTTAATAATCTTCTAAATGAAGCAGCTATATTCTCAGCTAAAAAAGATGAGAAAGATATTTC
>Ga0100402_1003453_pt1 | contig 17185 bp, 18 predicted proteins | sample CryGeyme20150102_FD_80419 | JGI IMG/M metagenome (GOLD analysis project Ga0100402, IMG submission 80419) | Groundwater microbial communities from Crystal Geyser aquifers in Utah, USA - Crystal Geyser metaG 2015-0102 | ecosystem: Environmental > Aquatic > Deep subsurface > Groundwater | place...
AAAAGCAGGAGCTCATTTTGGGAGCAGCCCAGGCTTTATGCCAAGCTTAATCCAAACGGCCAATATTTACGATTTTCATTACTTACCTGGGGTTGCAACACCCTCTGAGGCCATGCAAGCTGCAGCGCTTGGCTGCCAACATGTTCGCCCCCTGCCCGCAACATTATCGTTTTGTAGATTGCTGAATAAATACCTGCCTAATCTTCGCTTATTTCCTGCTGATGTAACAGAAGAAGAAGCTGACAAGCTTCTTCTTTTAAACTCCGTCTCGGCAGTCAGTGTATTAAACCCTGAACTTGAACGGCGTAAAACGATAGCTTAGCTTAACCATTTCCCAGTGAGAACGGTGCAATAAAGCTCGTGTTTTCACTGGTTTCAGCATTAAGCTTTTGCAAGGCATGCTGAGCACGTGGGCAGCCATCATTTTCTGCTTTTTTTAACCAGGTTTTTGCTTTAGCTTTGTTCTCATCACCTAAAGCACCTTGGTAATACAGCATCGCCAACTGGTACTCGGCATAACCATTCCCTTGTTTAGAAAGCTCTTGGTAAAGCCCTGCGGCTTTTTCACTGTTTTGTGCCGTGCCCACACCCTCTTGATGCATACGCGCCAAGGCAAGTATCGCCTGCGCATCACCTTTATCTGCAGATGCCTGATATTGCCTAAACGCAAAGACGGGATCTTTAGATAAGCCCAGGCCTTGCTCTGCTAAACGGCCTAGTTGATATAACGCATTTCGATCCCCTTGCTTAGCTGCTTTTTTATACCATTTGACTGCTTTTCTGTAATTTCGTAAGCTTTCATCGTTCATGTAAAGCCCAGCCAACTGCACCATGGCAGGTACATGCCCACGCTCTGCCGCGGATTGATATAGTTTTGCTGCTTGACTATGATCAACCGGACGTCCTTTGCCGTACTCATGCACAAGGCCCAAATCAAATTCACCGATCACATTTAACTTATTAGCCGCTAATTCGTACGCCGTAAATGCTTGTTTATAATTATCATCCACGGTTTCATGAATAAACCCTAAAGCCACGGCAGCAGGTGCATAGTTCGTCATTGCGCGGCTATACCATTGCTTGGCCAACACATAATTAGGTTCACTGCCTAGATAACCCAATTGATTCAACCGTCCTAATAAATACTGCGCTGTGGCTTGGCCTTGATTGGCTGCAAGATCATACCAATGCGCCGCTTGTTGCATATCAACTTTGCCACCCAAGCCCTGCTCCAATAAATAGCCTAATTTAAGCTGCGCTTGTCTATCACCGCGTTCAGCAAGATCTTGATAAATAGCGCGTGCTTGTTTAATTTGGTCGTCATCTGCAGTACCCATTAACGAATAATCAGCTAAGAGTAAACTGGCGGTTATGTTACCCAAATCATGCGCTTTTTTTAAGTTAGGTAAAAAATCTTGACCTTGATTATGCTCCAAAACAGCTAAGTTCAAATCAGCGTATGAAAATCCTGCATCAGCGGCTTGTTTTAATAGCGCAGCAGCTCCTTCTTTATCCTGACTGACTTCATGACCTTTTGCATAATACGTTCCTAAAATAAACGCACTCACAGGATTGGATTGTGCTTGCTTGTACCAGTGCACAGCATTTCGTTCATCACGCTCAACACCTAAACCACGGTCAAACAGCATTCCTAATAACAGCGCTGCTTCTGGACTACCTGATTTTGCTTTTTCTTCTGCAACCAAGTAAGCGTGCGCTTGTTTTTCTTTTGAATCACTCATGGCATCAAAAAATGCGAGCGGTAGCACAGCCTCTTCAACACCGTGGGTAGCCGCTTCACCATACAAGCGCTTCATGAGTTCGTAACGTTTGTTTTTTTCTTGAACGCTTAATACAGTAGCTTGATCTTGCACCAACATTTCAGCCAGGCGATAAGCCCCTTTTGCATCTTGATTAAACGCCGCTAAGGCATACATCGACATCGCACGGTCACGATTAGGCTTAACCACCCATTCACCTTCGGGCGTTTGATAGCCTCGCTCTAATAAGCGCCCAAGCATGTATTGTGACTCAGGATTGCCTTTGAAAGCTGCATCGTTTAACCAACCTAACGCTTGTTGATAATCGTGCTTACCGTCTTCACCATTAAAATAGAACAGCCCTAATATGTATTCTGCTTTTAAATCTTGTTGTGCAACCGCTGCCATATAATAATCGACGGCTTTTTTTAAGTCTTTTTGGACGCCATGCCCTTGCTGATACAGCTGTCCTAATGCAAATTGTGCGGTTGGGTCGCCGAGTGTGGCACGTTCTTCTAATAGCTCAGACCAGGTTTCTTGAGCTAAAGGATAAACCTGAAAATCTAAGTTTTCTGGTAATAATTTTTGTTCTGAATAAGTTGCACTTCGAACCAACATGTCATAATAATCGGTTAATGGAATATCATCGGGTTCGACAAGTTTAAAATTGGGTTGATATAAATTTTCTCGACTAACGCCTGCCATTTGAGGTGGCTGATTGTACTGATGCTCACGCAATGCACGGGGATCGTTCCAGGCGGTAAATATACCTTCTAAACCATACCCGCTTTCAGAAAGTGACGACGCTTTTCCACCGGTTAACCAGCGGGCCGCTAAAACCTCTGCATTTTCTGAAACTTCAGCTTTGGCTTTATCGGCTTTGTCTTGCCATGATTTTTGTAATACTTCATCACCGGCCTGTTTCGCTAAGTCAGCTAAGCCTTGTAGAGCAGGTGAATAACCTCCTGCGAGCGCTAATTCAAACAACTGTTTTGCTTGTTCAGTATCTTTAGGTTCTAATTTTCCCTCGGCATACACTTGCCCAAGCAAATACTGTGCCACAGGTTCTTTTTGTTCAACCGCACGCTTCACCCAAATCAAACCTAACTGATTATTTTTACGATGACGACTTTCTAAAAAATGTTCAGCTAAACTTGCTTGCGCTAGGCTATTGCCTTGTTTAGCCGCTGCAATATCATAATGCCTGGCTTTATCTTCACTTTTATGAACACCCAAACCGAAGCGGTAAGCTGCTGCACAATACATTTGCGCTTGAATATCGCCTTGGTCGGCTGCTTTTTTAAACCATTTGAGCGCCTCTATTAAGTCTTTCTCTTGAATCAGCGCGTAGCGTGCTACAATTTTTTGAGCGGGCAAATACCCACGTGCAGCCGATGCCCTCAGGCTCTGTAGTGCGCGTTGATTATTTTTAAGTACGCCATAACCATAAAGATACATACGCCCCATATAATCTTCTCCCACAGCACTGGGCGAAGCATGCATGAGGTCTTCTGAGGCCTGAATGTAATGCCCTGAACGATATGCATGAATGCCCGTACTTGCGTAAGCTAACGGTGTATTCATCGCGGCGATAAGACAAAGCCATGGCGTGATTGCTCTTGTAGAACTCATACTAGAACTCATGGAGCTTCTCCTTAAATAATTTTTTATTATTTTATTTTTTATCTTGGAATAATGCCGTAGTTGACCACTTCGCGCACGGCTCCGTTCCTCGAGTTACCATCTACAATCCAGTAATTGCCGCGATTGTTCATACCGTATTTTACGCGTGCATATTCACACACGTTAACACTCTCAGCACAATCCACAATTTTCCCATGACTCGTTTTTCTATCATCCATCGTGCATATGTATTTCATGCGCTCGCTGCTGGATAAAGCAGCCCAACGATGCGGACGAATCACATGATTTAAATAAACACTTTGACTGCTTTCCGACTGACGCATCTGATATAAGTTGATGGCGTGATCGGTTTTGTTATACATGAAGTATAGTGACTGATCATCACCTTCGCTGCGTGGTAAAATTTGAAGGACGTTTAAATCAAATTTATACCCCACATCTCGACATCCTAGCGGGTTTTTAATATCATCATCCTGATTTGCCGCAGAGCAGGTTTCATGAACCCCTAATAATAATGCTGACGCTATCAAGCACGGTAAAATTAAATTTTGATGAGTGGTTCGCATCATGTTCTCCCTACAGAATTAACCGTCCGAACAATCACTTTGGTGCCTTTTTGATTGTTTTCCTCGGTTGATATATCAACAAATTCTTCGTTTAACCATTTAGCGTCCCGTGTGAACATCCTCACGCAACCGTGACTTGCGCGATACCCCGGGACATCATTCGAGCCATGCATGGCAAAACCTTTATGAAAGTACATGCAATAAGGCATAGGTGCTCCCCCTCGGCCAACTGGAAACACATCGGACGAACAATGCGAGTTTTCCTTACTAAACATCCTATAAATGCCGGTCTGCGTACGGCATGCTTTATTGCTGTCAGAGCATTTGTCACTGCCGGAGGATATCGGCCCCCAATTAAGTAGTTCGCCTTGTTGATTATAGGCACCCCAAGCTAATTTATCTTGATCAACGATAATTTGTTTTTCATCGGCATCAATTTTTTTGGGAAAAGGCGAGAGATCAAGTAGCGTTAATTTTTTTAAATTTTTAGGAATAACAATCACTTTGCCAGCCCAAAGCGCGTTATAACTTCGATTTAAACGCTGAACAAGATCACGGTGTCGTTCATCAGGAAATAAACGTTCCCATGAATCACCGCGTTGTGTTTTAATGCACTCAAACTGCGGTTGATTACAAAGCCCTGTTCCATAATAAGGTGAATCGCCAGCCCAAGCCGTTCCTGTGGCACAGAGGGCGCCGAGCAAAACCATGGTATGACTAAACTTCTTCATCCGATTACTCCATATGAATACATTTACTTATACTATCGGCTGTGAGATATAAAAGTTTAGAAAGTTTAATTTATGATTTTTTAGCTATGAAAGTGTTCATATATACGTGTGGCAAGTGCGTCATTGATGCCCGCGACTTTTGCAATTTCTTCGCGCGAGGCTTTCGCAAGTTCACGTAATCCCCCAAAGCGATGAAGCAACGCTTGATGACGCTTTTCACCCACCCCAGGTATATCACGTAATGTGGATCCTAACGTTGTTTTTTGACGTTTTTTTCGATGCGCAGTAATCGCAAACCGATGCGACTCATCACGAATGTGTTGTAATAGGTGGAGTGCAGGCGACTCGGGTGCCCAACTCATCTCTTGAAAGTCATCCGCCAGGATTAAACGCTCAAGACCTGCTTTTCGAGCAGGGCCTTTGGCAACGCCGAGTATTTTTACATGCTGAATACCCAGGGCATCGAGGGCAAGCTTCGCCATCGACACCTGCCCTTGACCACCGTCAATCACCGCAAGCTCGGGCAAAGGTTTGTCCTCATGTAATAAGCGCCTAAAATAACGAGTGACCGCTTGCTCCATTGCTGCGTAATCATCGCCGGGCGTAATGCCTTGAATATTTAAACGCCGATACGCTGATTTGCATGGGCCCTGCTTATCAAACACCACGCAAGAGGCCACCGTATCTTGGCCTTGTGTGTGGCTAATATCAAAACACACCATACGTGAGATGGATGTTAAGCCTAGCGCTTGTTGTAGTGCCTCATAACGCTGCTCTATTAATAATTTTGATGCGCGTCGTGCTGCAACCGCACGCTCCAAATTATCATTTGCGAAATCTATCCAACGCGCTTTGGCACCCCGTGGATTAATCTGAATTTTACACGCTTTTTCACGTCGCGCGCGTAGGGCCTCTTCCCATACTGTTTGTTCTTGTACAGGATGATTGGTCAAAATTAATGCCGGTATTCGCTCGGGCGTATCAAAATAATAATGCGCAATAAATGCCTCAAACACCGCTTGTTCTAAATCCTCTTGCTCTAAGCCTGCTTTGGGCAAGGTTGGGAAAAATACCTGACTATCCAGCACTTGACCACCACGTACCCCGACCCATTGCAGACAAGCAAACCCAGGACGAACATAACTTACCAGGACATCGGCGTCTCCTTCACGCAAAGTCATGCCCTGCTGTTCTTGAATAAGACGTAAATGCTTCATTTGATCACGCAGTTCCGCTGCTTCTTCAAACGCCATTTGTTCAACAGCCTCGTTCATGCGTTGACCGAGCTCGTTTAAAAGCTGCTGTGACTTTCCGCGTAAAAATTGCGTTGTGTCGTGCACGGCTTGCTCGTAATCAAGTTGAGAGATTAAACCTACACACGGTGCTCTGCAACGTCCAATCTGATATTGTAAACACGGGCGCGAGCGTGTGGCAAAATCCCCATCACGACAGTTTCGAAGCTTAAAAACTTTTTGAATTAAGTTAAGCGTTTCTCGCACAGCATTCACGCCCGGATAAGGTCCAAAATAGCCTTTTTCTTGAGGATTTTTTTTGGTTCGTATCATACTCAGACTGGGATAATCATGCTTCAAACTCACGTATAAATACGGGTAGGACTTATCATCTCGCATGAGTACATTGTATTTAGGACGTAAGTTTTTAATTAATTGACTTTCAAGCAATAAAGCCTCGGTCTCGCTTCGTGTCACGCTCACATCAATGCTCACGATTTGACGCACCAACGCACGTGTTTTACTACCTTGACCTGAGGGATTAAAATAACTTTGTACACGCTTTTTTAAACACGTGGCCTTGCCGACATAAATAACCTTGTGATCACCATCGCGCATTCGATAAACACCAGGCTCCAAAGGTAGGTTGGTGAGCGTAGCTTGTAATTCAGCTGAGATGTTCATGGTGTTTAAACGCGCCATATTTCATGGCCAAATGCGTGAGCTCCACATCATTTTGAATGCCCAGCTTTTCGAACATACGATAACGATAGGTACCAATCGTTTTAGGGCTCAAAAACAAACGTTCTGCGATTTGATTGACGGTAAGGCCTTCGATGATCATGAACATCACTTGCATTTCACGTTTAGATAAATCATCCAGCGGAGATATATCGGTTGGATTCAAACTCTCGAGCGCAATTTTTTGAGCAATTTCAGCGCTTAAATAACGTTGACCTTGAGATACTTTACGGATAGCCGTCACCATTTCTTCGGCGGCTGAATCTTTGGTAAGATAGCCCATCGCGCCTAATTGTAAAATACGGGTGGGAAGTGGATCGGTGGTTGCAGCGGTTAATACAATAATTTTGATATCTGAGTGGCACTTTTTTAAACGCCGGGTAACTTCCCAGCCGTCCATGCCGGGCATTTTCATATCGAGGAGCACCACATCGGGCATGTAGCTTTTGGCTTGTTTTAGCGCTGCTTCACCGTTTTCAGCTTCTGCAATCACCTGGATATCAGGCAAATTATCCAGCAAACGCCGAATACCCATACGAACCAATTCATGGTCATCAACAATGAGTACTTTGATCAAGCCACACTCCTCATAACGAACGTAGAGTTGTACATGAAAGATGCAGCGATCCTAGCAATTCTCGTGATTGATTACAATGCCAGAAATTTAAATTCACTTATAAACTTAACACGTTATCCGAAGAGCACGCCAAATTACCCAATGCAAGCAATCCAGCAAACGCTGCTGCAATCAAAATGGGAACAAGCATAGGGCCTGCACCACAAAGCGCACAAAGAAACACCGGTTGAACCGCTATATTAAGAAAGGTTGCTCCAATACCTGCGGCCAAAAATGCAAGCCCACCTATTTCTGCTGCTGACAAAGCAAAGAAAACTGAGCTCAGGCCATAGTCTCCACTCTTCCAAGAATCGGTTGCTCTTTCTAATGTTGCACCCACGAGATAGCTGCCGCCAAAAAATGTTACAGCGCCTCCAATGGCACAAGCACCCATCACACCCAGTGCACCCAATGCACCGCCTGCAGCAGCTGCACTGGCAGGAGCAACATAAGACCCAATATAAGACCCAACATATCCAACAGCCGCCCCCGTAAAGAATCCGGTGGGTATTCCCGTTACATCTCTCATGCGCAACACCTCAATCAAAAAAATGCATTATATCACATTTAGTTCAAAAAAAATACACAAAAATTAACAGGCTAAAATATGTATGTTCGGATTGCCTTCATCTACAGCAAAATACGGCGCGTATTCCCCTAACGCTCGAGCATGAGCCATCAAACTAGTCCAATCGTCTTCGACAAAGTGATATAACGTTTTATAGTTATCAATCACAAAATACACGGGTTGAAGCCTATCAATACGATACGGCATACGAAAAATGGCAATCGGATCAAACAACACCCGCATGGCATCATGACTATCAACACTGTATGGCGTTTCGCCAATCGACGATAAAATACCCCCGCCATAGGCTTTCACGCCCTGGGGTGACTGAATCAAACCAAACTCCACCGTAAACCAAAAAAAACGTTGCAACAGCGGCCAGTCCGCTTCTGGAAATGTTAAAACCCGCTCGGCATAGGCTTGGATAAAATCAGCATAAACAGGATTCATGAGCATGGGGCAATGCCCAAATAATTCATGAAAGATATCAGGTTCGGTGACGTAATTCAGTTCTTCGCGTGTTCGTATAAACGTGGCTGCTGGAAATTTTTTATGCGCTAACAACTCAAAAAAAGCACGTGCCGATATGAGTGCTTCAACCGGTGCAACCTCCCACCCCGTCGCGGCTCGCAGATGCGCACTGACCTCAGGTAATTGAGGAATGCGCTCAGAAGATAACGGTAACGACGCAAGGCCTTTGAGAAAAGCATCCGACGCATGACCTGGCAACAACGCGGTTTGACGTAAAAATAACGTCTTCCATACATCATTTTCTTCAGGTGAATAGGCAATATGTCCGTGTTTATCCGGTATGTGCGCAACGTAACGACTTACAAATTCCATAAGGACTCCTTTAAGACTGAAACAGGGATCGAGGTTTCAGTTCCTTGTGTGGTTTGACGTGGTTTTCCTTTCCAAGCGTGGCCATACAGCACTTCGTAGGTTAAAGGATACTTTCCTTCCGGTGTACGCCTTTGCTCAACCATGGCTTTAAATTCAGCCCAATGCTGTTTGCCCGTCAAGCCCAGATTGCGTTTGGAATTAATATTACGAACCCCCTGTTTTTGAAGCGATCGTAACAAATCAGGCCATGATTTATAGCGTAGTACAAGCTGCTCCATATCAACAACCGGATCTAAAAATTGTTCGGCCAGTAAAATATCACCCACATCATGCATATCTAAAAATTCATTGGCATGCGCATAAGGCTCATCTTCAGAGCGTAATTCTTTAAACGTATCAGGCCCAACGGTTGAAAACATCAAACAACCCCCGGGGTTCATCACGCGATTGACTTCACGTATGAGTGCCGGATAATCAACTGACCAATGAAACGTTTGGTTTGAGAAGACTAAATCAAATACACCGTTTGCAAATGGCAGGGCATGCATATCTGCACGAAGCCATTCAGGATGCGATCGCCAGCCTTGCTGTGCTTTCGCCTTGCTCACCATCGCCTCGGCAAAATCAATTCCCACGACCATGGCGTTTGGATAGCGTTTTTTTAATTGCTTCGTTAATAAACCCGTGCCACATCCTAAATCCAACACATAACGTGGTTCGATCTTAAGATAAGACAAACGTTCAAATAATTGGGATCCTATCGCTCGCTGCGCAACAGCTGCTGCTTCGTAGCCAGCCGCACATTGATGAAAAGCATTGCTAATTTCTTTAGAAAAACTCATGATACCCATCAGGAAATAAAGCCCAAAATCCAACAAGCCATGGAACGTATGAGCACATTAAGCTATAAATTAAGCTATAAAATAAGCAGTATACCACATCTTTTACGTCTTAAAACGCCGTGTGCTTTATGCCGCCGCCTGCATCAAGGGCAATATTCTGTATGTTCTTTTTGCGAACAAACCCTACCACGCCTTGGCCCGGCCTGCACACATTGTGCAACGCCGTTAGCTAACACGAAACTACACCTATGCAATCCGTGCATCAAAAAAAAACCTGCGCTTGATCAGGTGTTTGCTACCTACCGGTTTGAAGAGCCTCTACGAACACTTTTACATGATTTCAAATACCGTGAAAGCTTGCATTTAACTCAGTTTTTAACCCATATCATGGGTAAAATACCACAAACCGAATGCTTAATGCCCGTGCCGTCGCATAAAAAGCGCTTACGAAAACGAGGGTTTAATCATGCCGTTATTTTGGCTCAGCATCTAGCAAAAAAAATTCAGCGGCCTTGCTTGACGTCACACATCAAAAAAATCATCGACACGCCCTCACAAGCCAAGCTGGATGCTCCCGAACGCCGTCGTAATCTTCAACAGGCCTTTCGCATCAAACCCGTGCCTTATCAGCATGTGACCTTAGTCGATGACTTAATCACCACAGGCAGCACAGCCAACGAACTTGCCTTTCAGCTTAAAGCACAAGGCGTTGCACGGGTTGATTTATGGTGTATAGCCAAAACCTGCCTTGTGTAAAAAAACAAACTACACTTTTTTCACAAACTGAGATTTTAGTTTCATGGCACCCACACCGTCTACTTTGCAATCAATATCATGATCGCCCTCAACCAGACGTATATTTTTTACTTTAGTGCCTACTTTAACCACGGATGAAGAACCTTTGATTTTTAAATCTTTAATCACTGTCACCGTATCGCCATCGTGAAGCACTTGTCCGTTTGCGTCTTTAACCACAAGCTCGTGAGGCGTGTTGTCTTTGACCGCCTCGACCATCCATTCATGCTCACATTCAGGACAAACAAATAATGTACCATCTTTATAAGCATAATCTGACTGACATTTTGGGCAGGGAGGAACTGTATTCATGAATTAATCCTATTAATTAATTGATTGATTAGATACTATAAATTTATATTTTTTTATTATACGCTCTTATTATGCCAACTTTAAGCTTTCTTCAAACCCTCGCTGTTTGGATAGTCCCAGTACTGCTTGCGATTACGCTGCATGAAGCCGCACACGCTTGGGCTGCTCATCGTTGTGGCGACAGTACCGCTAAAATGCTTGGTCGCCTCAGCATGAACCCTTTTCGGCACATTGATCTAGTGGGTACCGTACTGGTGCCTCTTGCGGTTGCCGTGATGAGTAATTTTCAATTTGTGTTTGGATGGGCTAAGCCTGTGCCTATTAGCTGGAATAATCTCAAGAAACCACAACGTGACATGGCCTTGGTTGCCGCGGCCGGCCCGACGTCGAATTTTGTCATGGCACTGCTTTGGGCTGTATTGTTAAAAATAGGGCTTATGCTCAATCCGACGACATCTGTACTTGCATTATACTTCGTGCTTACCGGCCAAGCGGGCATTTTAATCAATCTTGTGCTTGCTTTTTTAAACTTACTTCCTATTCCACCGCTGGATGGTAGTCGTGTTTTAACCTCTTGTCTTTCACCCAAACATGCCTATCAATACAACAAATTAGAGCCGTACGGATTTTTTATTCTTCTTGCGTTGTTATTAACCCATATTTTAAGCTGGATACTCAGCCCCCTGATTTATGGAGGCATGAGCATCATCGCCGTTTTGTTTAATTTAAGGTAGTAGGTTATGACATGCCTTGTTGATTGAGTCCCTTGATACGTTTATCAATCAATTGACTGATGCGCTTAGGAATTTTAGCTTTGGGGTGTTTATCCATGACTTGCTCAAGAACACGATCTTTATGCTTTAAGATAAGCTGACTCATATCTTTCATTCGCTGGGTAAACGAACCTTTTTTGATCCCTAATGCTTCCTCAAGAAGCGTAAACTGATTCAGTCCCATTTTTGAAAAAGTATATCGATCACCAATTTTAAAAGAAAAATCTTTATGTAAGCTCTTATAGATCGACGTACATAAAAGATCATAAAATGGAGCAAGCTCGTTTTTATGTTTAACCCATAATAATGAGAGATTCTTAGAGTGACTATCGTTATTACCAATCAGTAAATTAAAACTCACCCAAGACAGAAGTTGTTGCAACGCTTGCATACGTTGAGTTGGGGTAACATGATGAAGTAACAATTCATAATTTGCTTTAATACTTGGCCCACCTTTAAATTCATATTTTTCCTCGCTAACAATCCCCTGTGCTTGGCAAAAATCCTGTTGATGCAGCCTGTGTACAATCCCTTCTTTATCTTTGGTGCGATCGTATCGCTCTGTAACAAACAAAGGATATGCACCCTCTAAAACTTCACAAGAAGCAACATTCAAACCAACAGCACGCGCCAACTCCATGCAGTAGAACTCATTATATACAGATTCTTTAATACCGTGGCGAAGAATGGGTGTTTTGATAATATGAGTCGTCGGCGCTCCATGTGAAGGTAAAAATAAATAGCCATTGTTTAAAATAGCTGCAAATTTGTCTTGTGCTCCGGCTAACGAAAGATACCCTGGTTCCATATGAGACACCACTTCAACAACCGATCTTTTTTTACTGATTGCCTCATAAATATTTTATATATCTATTTTTTTAAAAACAGTAGCGTGAGGTTTATATATAAATAATTCATCTGATGTAACAGTAACAGCACCAGCACAATCTTGACCAAAGTGTTCTAAAAATTCAAAAGATCCATAAACTTGATGCTCACGTTCCAATACGTCGCGCACATCACCTTCGGGAAGAAGATTTTCAAAAAAAGACAGCGTAATTTTATTATTAAACGTTTGGGTAGATAATGGCATGGCCAAACTTAAGGGGAAGCTATGCTTGCCGATTTGCCACTGCTCATTATAAGAAAAAGAAGAAATTAAGTTATCATCACGTGAAAAAATACCTACGCGCTGATTTTCATAAAAAACATAAAGGGATTTCACGATTCCATCTCAAGTACAATTTTAAAACCTAGCACTTTAGACATTTTTAATAGTGTTGACAGCTGAACATCGGATTGAGCAAGCTCAATACGACTAATACCATTATGAGAAAGATTACAAAAGTCAGCCAATGATTTTTGGGTTATTTTTAATTGATGCCGCCTCATTTTAAGTACTTCTGCTAATTCTTTCTTACTTTGAATAATACGTGTCTCCATAAGTAAACCCTATATATTCCCACTATAATGAGAATTATAGCTCTTTCGAGCATTTTTTCAAATTATTCTCATTATAGTGAGAATAATTCCTAGACATCAACAGCAAAATCAGCATTACTGTGCACTTCTTGAACATCATCGAGATCTTCTAAAGCATCGATCAATTTTTCTAACGTCTCGAGTTTATCTTCTGGCAATTCAACTGAGGTTTGTGCACGCATGGTAAGTTGTGATTCTTCCACCTCAAATCCAGCCGATTCAAGCGCAGCAAGAACTGCATGATAGCTATCCGCCGGCGTGACGATTTCCAACTGATCCCCTTCTAATAATACATCATCCGCACCCGCTTCAATTGCAACATCCATCGCCCGTTCATGCTCAGCGGTTGGTGCTAGCAAAATTTCACCTTGTTTATTAAATAAATACGCGACTGATCCATCCGTTCCTAAATTTCCACCATATTTGGTAAACGCATGACGTACTTCGGATACCGTACGATTTTTATTATCGGATAAGCAATCCACTAAAATGGCGACACCCGCAGGACCATAGCCTTCATAGCGCATTTCAATCATTTCAGCGCCGTCGAGATCACCCACACCACGTTTAATTGAATTATCAATCGTATCACGCTTCATGTTTGCTTTAAGTGCTTTGGTTACCGCATCGCGGAGACGTGAATTCGAGGCTTCATCGGGGCCACCTTGGCGTGCAGAAACCGTGATTTCACGAATGAGTTTCGTGAAAATCTTTCCTCGCTTTGCGTCTTGCGCATTTTTTCGATGACGAATATTCGCCCATTTACTATGCCCTGCCACGTACAAACCCCTTAGTGTAGATAATTTTTTTTGAATTATAGTATGCTTTAAACATAAGATATAGATATATAAGAGCACGCTATGGAGCGTAGCATGATGCTAAGCGGATTTGGAAATCATCATTCAACAGAAGCCTTACCTGGCGCACTACCCAACAATCAAAACTCACCTCAACAGTGCCCACACGGCTTGTTTGCCGAGCAACTCAACGGTAGCGCTTTCACCCAATCAAGGCACGCTAATCTGCACAGTTGGCTTTACCGCCTTAGACCCTCAGTCGATCATCATGATTATGTGCTTTATTCAAAACAACCCACACAACCATACTCCGCGACGCAACCGCCCAACCCGCTGCGCTGGTCACCACACCCAACACCGGATGCTCAGCATGATTTTATTGACGGGCTGTTTCATCTGGCGGGTAATCAAGGCTTAAATACCTATTTATATCAGTGCACGCAATCGATGGGTCAAAAAAACAGGTTTTTTAATAACCGTGATGGTGAATTATTATTCGTGCCTTATCAAGGCGAAATGATCTTACGTACTGAAATGGGTGTTTTAAACATCAAACCCGGTCAAATTGCTGTGATTCCGCGCGGTATAAGCTTTGCTTTAGATATATTACATCAACATGCCGCCGGTTATTTATGTGAAAACGGTGGTGCGCCGCTTAGGCTGCCCGAGCTTGGGCCTATGGGCGCTAACGGCTTGGCTCATCCTCGACATTTTATGTATCCATCGGCATGCTTTGAAAAAACAGAGGCGAATCACCATGAACTGATCTGTAAATATCAAGATAAATTATGGGTGTCTCACAACAACACATCACCATTAGATGTTGTTGCTTGGCATGGTAATTATGCACCGTATAGCTATGATTTAAGCTTATTTAATACCATGGGCACGGTCAGTTTTGATCATCCCGATCCCTCTATTTTTACCGTACTCACCTCACCCAGTCATACACCGGGTGTCGCACATCTAGATTTTGTTATTTTTCCACCACGTTGGATGGTGGCCGAGCATACGTTTAGACCACCGTATTTTCATCGTAACATCATGAGTGAATTGATGGGGCTTATCGCAGGAGCATATGATGCCAAACAACACGGGTTTTTGATTGGTGGCGCAAGCATTCATAACTGCATGACACCCCACGGACCCGATGCTGATAGCTATCGCCTAGCCATACAAAAAAAACTTAAACCCGTATGTTATAAAAACACGCTGGCCTTTATGTTCGAATCGCACCTGCCTTGGCTTGTAACGGAGCAGGCCTTGCAGCATCCTATGCGGCAACTGGATTACACAACGTGCTGGACATTTTAGGGTGAGAAGCGAGCGCGAGTGCTGCAAACAACAAGAAAAAATAACCGGTGCCTGAATAAAGCAGCAATGAATCAGTGAAGTTACCGACCAACATCGGTAATAAAATAGCGCACCCAAGCGCGCGCGTCTCGGGTGTACGCCAACAGCTCACACATAAACTACCCAGCAGTAAAACAAATAAAAGCAGACCCGTCATACCCAGTTCAGAAGCCACCATCCAATATTGACTATGGGGCTCCAAAAGCTTAGGCCGAGATTCACTCCATTCAGGTACAGGATTTTCAACGTTAAACAAATGTGAAAAACTCCCGATGCCATTGCCAAACCACGGATGGCGCTTAAATAAATCATATGCATAGGTATGAAATTGAAGACGAAAACCAAGCGAGGTATCCCTTTTATGTTGATGGTATAACGTCCAATCATCCCGCACCTGATGCGCTAAGAATTGCATGGTCGGATTGATAGCATAAGCACCTACCAACAAAATACACCCTACACCGGCTATAATAAACGCTTTTCGCCAGGAGAAGAGCTGAAAAATCCATAACGCAGCCAAAAGTGCATAAGCGATGTACGCCATCCGTCCCGTGCCTGTAAACAACACTTGGTAGCTCAGTAGCAATGTTAAGCATCCATAGGCCATGCGATAAACGAGGTATGAAGCATGGTAGGCAAAATAAGCGGCTAGATAGGCCGCAAACGCCATCATGTACCCCGTCATAATGTGATTACGGAACATTTGACCCGGATCATCGCCCCCGTAATGCACCACCCCCGCCGCTTTTAATAATAAAAGAACGCAGGTGATCACCATCGCTAATAAAAATGCATGAAGTACCAAATAACGCGTACGTGGATCGCGCAATATCAGCATAAAAAACGGTAAACACAGAAGTTTGCTGTACTTTTCGAGCACGATCCATTGCTCAGATAGCGTTGCTGTGCTCCAAAAGCATGCCAATACTGAAAACATAAAAAAAACAAACGCGCTCAAAACCACAGGTTGCTTAAAAAAATTTTTTAAATCAGCATGACGCGATGCATCTAGCAGCACGAAGATCACACTCAAACCAACCCCCACGCTCCTTAGCGTTGAGCTGATAGGAATCGTAAACGCCGTAAGAATAATAAAAAAAGACGACCACAACGACAAGCTTCGTAAGCTTTCTGAATTTGTCTCAACCAGATTGGTCAGGGTAAATTTGTTTAATGCCACGATAAAAGCTCCCCTGTGCGTTTAAAATTGCAAGTATAAAGCCTGAGCGGCCATCTAAAAACCCACGCTGCAGCAGATAACAACGCAAAAACATCCAGATCCCACCGAGACATGCGCGAGATAGGCTCATACGTTTTTTTTCATCCAAGCTAATTCGTGCAGAATACGACGAATAACGATTCATTTTTTGAATGGCATGGCTTATATCTAAAAACGAATCATGCAGCAAAGGCGCTTTTAACTGCCCTATGCGTGCACCCGCTGGCAATATAATTTTTTCGTGCACTAAATCATCACTAAATCTTGCTCCTGCGCGTTTAAACAACCGTGCATGTCGCGTTGGGCTCGATGAATAGCGCAATGGTTTGCCATAAAAGCATAAACGAATGGGCACACGATACGCATCATGCTTATCTTCGTGCATAGTTTTAAGAAAGATTGCTTTGAGTTTTTCATCCACCCACTCATCAGCATCCAGATGAAGCACCCAGTCACCGGTGGCTTTGGATAAAGCGCGCTGCTTTTGAACACCGTACCCCTTCCAATCGGTATTAATAAAAACATGCGGCGTATAGGTTTTTGCAATCTCAACGGTTTCATCCGTACTGCCCGAATCAAGTACTATGATTTCATCAGCCCAACGCACCGATTCTAAACATCGTGAAATACGACGTGCTTCATTCTTTGTAATAATCACAACACTGAGCATAAAAATTTAGGCACATCAAAAAAATAACAATATAACAATTCTACATCAACAGTAAAAAAATAATAAGTCGGTTATTCCAAAACGTCAGCAATTCTAATTTTAAATTTTTCAACATAAACTTTGCCCTCCACAGCCCTCGTTTGATTTTATTTTACGCAATATCATGATAAGAAAACTCTCTGAATGGTCTTAGTTCTTAAAAAAAATAGGCCAAAAGAAGCCGTTTTAAAAAAATCGCCTT
>Ga0100402_1003455_pt1 | contig 17181 bp, 6 predicted proteins | sample CryGeyme20150102_FD_80419 | JGI IMG/M metagenome (GOLD analysis project Ga0100402, IMG submission 80419) | Groundwater microbial communities from Crystal Geyser aquifers in Utah, USA - Crystal Geyser metaG 2015-0102 | ecosystem: Environmental > Aquatic > Deep subsurface > Groundwater | place...
ATGGAACCGCGAGAACGCTTCGAAAAACCTGCCGGAGATCCGCCGACTGCTGAACGAGGGGCAGTATGAGGCTGCGGAGAAACTGGTGAACCAAAGCTTCACCAGCACGGGCGGCGGCTCGCGCGGTGGAGCCCGCGGGCCCTGGGGTTGCTTCCAGGAACTGGGCAACCTGCGCATCGCCTGGAATTCGAATATCGAATCGGTCCCCCTGCAGGATTGGAAATATTTCGAGATCGATACCTCGCACATCGACGACCACCGCCACGCCATGCGGGAAGTAAGGGAAATCGTCGCGCAAGTGTCTCAACCGGGAACCGACACCACGGGTTGGACGGACTACCGCATCGTCGATGGCAAGGCGGTCGCAGGCGACCGCAACTTGAAAAACAACCAGCGGTTTATGCTCCACTGTGAAATCGAGCTCAGCCAGACCCAAGTCGATCAACTCGGCATCCTGAATATCGGCCCCCGTGCCCGCAGCGGAAAAGTTTACGTCAATGGCAACGAGGTGGGCGATCTCGCCGGCTGGCAAACCGCCGGACACGACGAGTTCAATGCCAATGTCAGCCAGCACCTCAAGCCCGGCAAAAATCTCATTGCGGTGTACTGCAGCCAATACCGCCGCCGCGGGCAACTCCCGCTCAAGGCCTCGCTCGGGCCAAAGACCCAAGTCGGCAGTTACCAGCGGAGTCTGGACATCGCGGAGGCCATTGCCACGGTGCGCTACACCCAGGATGGAGTCACCTACACCCGCGAGGCCTTTGCCAGTGCGCCGGATCAAGTGATGGTTTTCCGCTTCACCGCGGATCAGCCCGGAAAGCTTTCCTTCAGGGCCTCGCTGGATCGGCTGGAACGTTTCCAGACCGAAGCCGTCGGGCGCGACAGTCTCCTGATGACCGGAAACACCCGCGCAAACGGTGACAAAGACGGCATGCAGTTCGTCGCGCGACTCCAGGCGCAGGCCAAAGGCGGCAAGGTCAGCACCCAAAACAACCAACTCATAATCGACTCGGCCGACGAAGCCATCCTGATGCTTGCCGCCGGCACGGACTACATGGGCTTTGCCGGGCGGAGAACCCCCGACCCCGTCGCCGCCACGCTCAAGGACATTGGAAACGCGTCAAACAAGCCCTATGCGCAACTGCGGGCGGATTCGATCGCCGACCACCGCAGCTACTACGACCGCATGGAATTAAGCCTCGGCAATGGCGACCCCGAAGCAGCCGGGCGCGCCAAGGGCCCCACCGACGAACGCCTCGACTCGCTGGCCGCAGGGAAATCCGACCCGAGCCTCGCCACCCTCTACTTCAACTACGGGCGCTACCTGATGATCAGTTCTTCACGCCCCGGCACCATGCCGGCCAACTTGCAGGGCCTCTGGGCCGAGGGCATCCAAACCCCGTGGAACTGCGACTACCACCTCGATGTCAACGTGCAGATGAACTATTGGCCCGCCGAAGTCACCGGCCTGGGCGACTGCCACACGCCCCTCTTCAAGCTCATCGAATCGCTGCAGGAACCGGGGGCCAAGACCGCCAAGACCTACTATGATGCCGACGGTTGGGTCGCCCACGTCATCACCAATGTCTGGGGCTTTACCGCCCCCGGCGAGAGTGCCTCCTGGGGCGCCACCGCCACCGGCACGGCCTGGCTCTGCGACCACCTCTGGGAACATTACGAATACGATCGCGACAAGGAATATCTGAAATGGGCCTACCCCATCATGAAGGGGGCCGCCGAGTTCTTCGTCGATATGCTCATCACCGACCCGGACACCGGCTGGCTGGTGACCGCGCCCTCCAACTCGCCCGAGAACAGCTTTCTGACCGCCGACGGCCAGCAAGCGCGGATCTGCAAGGGCCCGACTCACGACATGCAACTGCTGCGTGAACTCTTCGGCAAATGTATCGAAGCCTCGCAGGAACTGGGGACCGATGCCAAATTTCGGCAAGAACTCATCGCGATCCGGGCCAAGCTGGCCCCCAACCAAATCGGCAAGCACGGGCAGATTCAGGAGTGGCTCAAAGACTTCGACGAGCCGGAGCCGACCCACCGCCATGTCTCCCACCTCTATGGCTTGCACCCCTCCGACGGAATCACCGTCCACGGCACGCCCGAACTGGCCGAAGCGGCCCGCGTCACGCTGGAGCGCCGGGGCGATCGAAGCACCGGCTGGTCGATGGCCTGGAAGGCCAACTTCTGGGCCCGCCTCCACGATGGCGACCGCGCCCGCAAGCTCTATCATCTTTTGATCACCCGCGGCGGACGCAACCTGCTCTGCCAGCATGCCCCCTTTCAGATTGACGGCAATTTCGGCGGCACCGCCGCAGTAGCGGAAATGCTGATGCAGTCGCACAGCGACACCATCCAACTGCTCCCCGCCCTCCCTACGGCCTGGCCGGAAGGCGCGGTCCGGGGCATGCGTGCCCGCGGCGGCCATCAGGTCGATTTCATCTGGCAGGACGGCCAAGTCACCCACTACCGCATCCGTTCGATCAATCCCGGCACGGTCAAGCTGCGGGTTAATGGCGAACTCAAGACAATCGAGACACAAGCCATCCAATGATACACTTGCCAAGCCTACTCCGCTTCACGCTTCTTAGCCTCGGCCTGTTTCTCGCGGGAAACATCCAGGCCGATGTGGTGGGACAACTACTCGGGCCCACCGGTTTGAGTGGTAAAATTCAACGAAACAGTTTTAAGGTCACACAGGTCGATGTGGGCTCGCCCGCAGACGGGAAGATGAATTCGGGCGATGTCGTGATCGGAGTCGCCGGTAAACGCTTCAGTGGCAAAGTAAAACACCAAATGGCGGCGGCAATTGACCAGGCTGAAACAAAGGAAGCCGGCGGCCGACTCGAATTGTTGCTGAGCGGCGATAAGCGCGTCGAATTGCAGCTGCCGGTGCTGGGGGCCTACAGTCAGATCACACCCTACAATTGCCCAAAGACCGCATTGATCGTGGAAAATGCGGCGGAATATCTGGCCGGACGCATAAGGGACGAACTCAGGGAAAAAGGAAAATTCAACTCCGGTGCCACCCACAGCGCATTGCTCGGTTTGTTGGCGACCGGCGATCGGAAATACATTAACCTGGTGTCGGAGGCAATTGAGGACAGCCGCCTGCTTGATCCAGACAAGAAAAGCATCAATGCACAACTGGAAGGGAAAGATGCGATGGGCAAGGTCGGCTGGTCTTGGGGCTACGACTGTATCCTGCTGGGCGAGTATTATTTGCTAACCGGCGACCGGACCGCCCTTTCCGCTCTGGAAACCTATTCGCTGGCACTGGCCCGGGGGCAGGACGCCGGGGGGCTTTGGGGCCATCGTATGGCAGTAGACGGACGGCTTCCCGGATATGCGCAAATGAATCAATCCAGCCTGAGCTGCTTCATGGGCCTGCTCTTTGCCAAGCAATGCGGCATTAATCACCCCGATTTGAATGCCGCGATTCAAAAAACCTATGCCTACTATGCCACCTACATCGGCAGAGGCGGCTTCAACTACGGGGTGCATCTTCCGGACCGCAAACGTTTCAACAACAACGGCATGAGCGGCTCGGCCGCCATTTGCATGGCTTTGCTCGACAACAAGGCGGGCATTGCTTTCTTCTCCGGGCTGAGCGCGACTGCCTACAACACACTCGAACAGGGGCATGCCAGCAATTTCTTCAATCCGCTCTGGACTCCACTCGGGGCGAGTTTGTCCGGCCCCGAAATAACCCACCGCTTCTTCAAAAATTCACTTTGGTTTCTGACCTGCTCCCGCGCCTGGGATGGAAGCTTCCGCCGGGCGGGTAAGGAAGGGGGCAACGAGGGATCTCAGACTGGCGTGGCCTTGTTGACCTATTGTCTCCCACGCAAAGCACTTTTTATTACCGGTAAGGAGCAGGACCCCTCCCTTTGGTTGAAGGGCGAGGCCGCAAGCAAGGTAATTGAGATGAGCCAGATCGACTACGAAACAAAAGACGTCGATGCCTTATTGGAATTATTCGATTCGCCTTTTCCCCAAGTAAGAGTCCCAGCGGTATGGAGCCTCCGGAAACGTTCCCCCGATTTCATTCCCCGCATCGTGACCATGCTGGAGCGCGGGAACAAACTACAGAGGCTCAGTGCGCTGGAATACTTTGGCTACCAATGCCCATTCGATCAGGCACAGCCTCAGCTCGAAAGGATCGGTGCGATCCTTCGTGATGCCAATGAGGATCCGGAAATTCGGGCGAACGCCGCTTCCACCCTGGCGGCACACGGGGCAGCCGCCTACGCGTATTACGAGGACATGCTTCGGCTCATCGTCGAAGACGAACCGGGGGACCTGTTTCGGGACGTGGACCAGTCGGTCGGCCGGAGTCTGAACGAGTTGTGCAGCCAGCCCTACGCCGCAGGCTTGGTGCGTGACAAGCGACTCTTCTATGCCGCAGCCCGTAAGTTAATGGAGCATAAGCGCCAGCATGCCCGGTCAGACGGGCTCAAGATGATCTCGGAAATCCCCCTTGAGGACTTCCGTGCTGTGGTGGATAAAATCGTCACGGTGATCGAAGATACGGATCGCAGCTACCACTCCTACCACTCCTGGCAGCTTACCATTGGTCCGGCCATCAAGATCCTGGCAAACTTGAATATCGAAGAAGGCATCGACTACGCCGCTGGCATCCTCGACCGTGACGGAGGCAAGTGGGGCTTTAAAGTCCGCATGCTCTGTGCCACCCTCCCGGAATACGGCGGAAAGGCCAAGACCGCTCTGAGCAAACTGGAACGGGATGAGCGCGTAAAACAGCTTCGAGAGGGTCGATTTCGCGGCATGTGGGAAAAAATGGTCCGCCGCATCGAGGAGGACCCCTCACCCGAGAATCTAATCAAACTTGAGGAAGCACTAAGAGCTTCCGGTAATTGGGATTTCAAACTCTAACACGCAGCGAGTCATGAAACGACGAACCTTCATTCAAACTGCGGGCGGTGCGGCCCTGGCCGGCATAGCGGGCACCGACTGCATGACACCCGGCGCGATAGTCGGCACGGACCTCAACACACTCTTTGCCAGTGACCGCCCCGATCTCCTCGTTCTGGCGAAACGCGTCATGGAAAAATGCGTACTGGATAAAGTGCGGGCACCACAGCCCCCGCTGAAACGCAGATGGATTGCCCCCGGCGGCCCCCACTACCTTGGGCAGTGGATTTGGGATACTATGTTCGTGGTCGACCTCATGAGCCTGATGCCGGAGAAGAGGGGCTTGATCCGCGAGGTCTTCGGCAACTACCGGGACTTCCAGGAGCGCTGGAATGAGAGCGCCCCGAAATACGCCCGGGACATGATCACTGTGGCGATCAAGACCGAGCCCCAGCCTCAACGGGAATTTTCTCAGATCCCCATCCTCGCCTGGGGCCTGGAACGCGTCTATCAGCGCAACGGCGACAAGGAGTTGGTGCGCCAGTGCATCGGCTCCCTGGAAAGCTGGCACGACTGGTATTGGCGCGAGCGCGACCTGCACGACAACGGCCTCATCACCGTGGGCGCTTACACCGGGATCCTGCAACACGCCCGCTGGGAGACCTTCGACTACGAGTGCAATATGGACGACCTGAACCTGACCATGCATCCCACGCGCAAGCGCCTCGAGGAAGGTTACTGGTATGGCGATATCTGCGTGCCGGGTAATAACGCCTATCTCATCATGGGCGAGCGCAGCCTGGCCCGGCTGGCCCAACTGGTGGGCGATCACGAGATGGCCGCTCGCCGCCAGAAGCGGATTGATAAAGGGGTCGAGGGCATGCGCAAGCACCTCTGGGACGAGGAAGCCGGCACCTTCCTCTCCGTCCAGCGCGACACCTTGGAAAAGATCCCGGTGGCCACGATCGGCAGCTGGATTCCTCTCACCGCCGGAGTGCCCACCCGGGCAATGGCAGAGCGGATGGCGCAGGTGCTGGCTTCACCCAACTGGCAGACGCCCCTCCCCATTCCCACGGTCGACCGGATGGATCCACGCTGGCAGCCCACTGCATTCTGGCGGGGCGATGTCTGGCCCTCGCCGAATTACCAGATTGCCTCCGGCCTGGCCGCCTACGGCCATAGGGAACTGGCCGCCAAAATCGCCGACAAGACGGTAGCCAACGCCCTCAAGCATGGGCTTAGCGAACACTACAATTCCATGACCGGCGAGGCTCTCGGCGTACCGGATTACTCCATGGCCGCCACCATCCTCACCATGATGCTCGACGGCCTCACCCGCCAGCACAAGGTCTCGCTCCGGACCTGAGGCCGCAGCAACTCCTCATCCGTCAACGATCAAACGATTCCATTCCCAGCCCATGTCCTGTATCCAATTGGCCCTGCTTCTTAGTGCACTGCCCCTCCTGGCGGTCGCCTCTTCCAAACCGATCCGGCTGGTCATCCTGGCCGGTGACGAGCTGGTGCTGGAACAGGGTCAAATCGACGGGCGCACGGACGGGGAACTCGATGCGTTTTATCCGAATCCGTCAGCCAGGCAAGGTGAGTCGAAGAAGCATGCCGTGGCGTCCGTCTATGCAGGCGCTTATGCGCCGGACAAGGACTACGACCAACTGGAGCCACTCACCAGCGGCTTGGTCGAGCTGGGCGAGCAGCGCACCCGTCAGATCCAGCCCGGCAAACGCGGCCGCGAGCCGGTGCCCTACACGCCTTTTCCCGAAGAGGCGATGCAAGCAGATCATACCACCGTCGTGCGCGGCTGGGTGGACGTGCCTTATGCGGGCCACTACGAGTTCCGGGCCGGGAGCGGCGCGTCGGCTTTCAATGTGACCGAAGTCAACGGCCGCGAAGTCTATCGCCGCGAGACAAATCAGGCGGAGGCCACCGTCACGGCGGTCCGGCTGGAGCCCGGCCAGCGGCATGCCTTCCGCACCGTTTTCTTCGGGAAACCCGGTCACGACTTCCGGGTGCCGCTGCTCGACACCCCCGGTGCACTGACCACTGTGGTCGCGCAGCAGCCGGAATATGCATTTTTGAAAACGCCCGCAGGCGACTGGGCCAGCCGCGACGACGTGGTGCTCTTCGACGCCCACCCGATCCATAACAACACCGAGAGCGCCGGAGCCTTGCTCACGGTGGGCGACCGGGCCTACGGCGGACGCCAGCCGCGCGGCATGATCGGCATCGAGCAGACCCTCGGCCACCGGCTCGGCGATCATTGCGAGGCACCGGTCCTGTTGCTGCGCTTCGCCACCCGCGACCGCTACAACCCCCGCTCGCTGGCCCACGACTACCTGCCGCCTTCCAGCGGCGGCGGTGCGGCAGCAACTCCCAAGTGGGACGTCATTCATTTCAACTGGGGTGTCTGGGACATGGCCTACCGCGACCCCAAGCCCGGCGACAAGTGGCACAGCGACAAATACAAGGGCAAGCTCACCACCAAGCTGGAGGATTTTGAAGCCAACCTCCGCACCTTGGTGGCCAAGATGAAAGCCACCGGCGCCACCCTCGTCTGGGGCAGCATCACGCCGATGCACCCGGATCTGCCCGGTCGCTTCCAGCAGGACCCCGCCCGCTACAACGCGGTGGCCGAAAAAATCATGCGCGAAAACGGCGTCCTCATCAACGACCTCCACGCCGAGTCGATCCGTCAGGGCTACCCCAAGCGGGCGGATGTCCACAGCACCGGCGACCTCGCGCCCAAAGCGATCGAGGCGATCGAGGCCGCGCTGGCCGCCCACCCGAATCCCGGCAAGCCGCTGCCACGCGTGCTGCTGATCGGCGACTCGATCACCGGCAGCTATCAGGGCAAGGTCATGCAGCATTTCGAAGGCAAGGCGAATGTTTACAAAAACCCCGGCAACGCCGAACATACCGGCACCGGACTCAAACACATCGACACCTGGCTCGACCCGGATACCTACCTGATGAGCGGCCAGGAGTATATGGAGCTGGTCAACGGCGTGAAAAAAACGCTGGCCGACATGGACCGTTATTACCCCGGCTATCAGGGGCAGCCGGTGGAGCTGGCCGGACTGGTTTGGTTCCAGGGCCTCGCCGATGCGGGCGCGGCCCGGATGGCGGACGAATACGACGAACATTTACCGCATCTGATCCACGACCTACGCCGGGATCTCACCGCGCCGGACTTGCCCGTGGTGGTGGCGGCCCTCGGCTGGGAGAACCGGCACGCCAACACCGTGCGCGCGGCCCAACTGGCCGTTGACGACCCCGCCAACAAGATCCGCAGCATCGACACCCGCCCCTTTTTGCGCCCCGCCGCGCAGTCGCCCGGCAACAACACCAGCCACTATCATAACAACGCCGAAAGCTTCCTCGAAACCGGCAGTGCGCTGGCTGATACCTTAATCCAGCTGTTGCAAGCAAGTGCTCAGAAATCGCTGCCAGCAGTTGTAGATTAAACTGTCCACCGCCAGTCGGGCATCAAACCACAACGATTTAATAACTAGTAAACATGATAAAGCAACTGAATCGACAATTCCTATACCGCCTCGAACTGGGGCTTGTTCTAATATTTTTGGGCGGGGCTAAGCCCTTGCAGGCGCAGCAGGACGCGGCCGCTCATGTGCTTTGGTCGGACCGCCCGCTGGCCGTCCCGGCCAGCGCAGCCGAAAATCTAAGGCAACTGGATACCCACTGGTCGCAAAACGTCTATCCGGTCGGAAACGGGCGACTGGGGTTCACGGTATTCGGCGACCCGGAGCTGGAGCGCATCCAGTTCAACGAGGACTCCCTGTGGGTGGGGAACGAAGACCATACCGGGGGCTATCAACCCTTTGGCGACATCTACATCGAGACCGGCCACGAGGCATTCAAAGACTATCACCGCTCGCTGGATATCAGCCGCGCCGTCCAGACGGTGAGCTATACGTCCGGCGGGGTCGCGTATCGGCGGGACTACTTTGTCAGCTATCCCGCCCAGGTGGGAGTAATCCGCTTGACCGCCTCCGAGCGGGGCCAACTTTCCGGCACCATCTGGCTGGACTCCCTCCACCGCTCCAAGTTTGCGGCCAATCAGGGGCACTCGCCGGAAGCCATGGCGGCGATCCAAACCATGGCCAAAGGCAACACCCTCACGCTGAAGGGAGAGACGAAAGACCTTTTCTGGTGGCCTGTGATCGTGAATAAAGGGCTGCGTGGACGAGAATACCTGAGCAAAGAGATCATCAATCTCGACTACGAAGCCCAGGTGCGCGTCTTGCATGAGGGGGGCCGCATCACCACCGACGGGGACAAAGTTGTCTTTGAAAACTGCGACAGCCTCACCCTGCTGCTGGCGGCGGATACCAACTATCTCAACCAACGGGAGCAGGGCTGGAAGACCGACCACCCGCATGCAAAAATCACGGCCCAGCTCGATGCCGCCTCCGCCCGTGGCTACGATACGCTGCTGGCCGGGCATGTGGCGGATTACAAAAGTCTCTACGGGCGTTTTTCCATTGACCTGGGCAAGGCAGCCGCCGCCAAACGCAAGCTGCCAACGGCGGAACGGGTCGCCACTTATGCGCCGGGAACGGACCCGGAACTGGAGGCACTGCTCTATCGTTATGCGCGCTACCTGATGATCAGTTCGTCCCGTCCGGGCTTCGGAACCTTGCCGGCCAACCTCCAGGGCATCTGGCTGTTCCACATGCGCCCGGCCTGGCTCAGCGACTACCATACCGACATCAATCTGCAGATGAATTACTGGTTTGCCAGTCAAGCCAACCTCTCGGAGTGCTTCATCCCCGTCGCCGAGTGGATGGACTCCATCCGCGAGGTGCGAAAAGAGGAGACCCGCAAGGTCTTGGGCGTGGAACGCGGCTGGCTGATGCGCTCGGAAAACGGGATCTTCGGCGGCTCCACCTACTATTGGCAGAAGGGCGACTCCGCCTGGATGTGCCAGAGCCTGTGGGATCATTACACGTTCACCCAGGACAAAGAATATCTGAAACGATACGCCTACCCGATCATGAAGGAAATCAGCCACTTCTGGCAGGACCATCTGAAGGAAATCCCGGACCCCGCCAACCCGGATCGGACCGTCCTGGTGGCACCCGACGGCACCTCCCCCGAGCATGGCCCGAAGGTCGATGAGGAAACGGGAGCGATCACCATCGTGGAAGGCCATATCAACCAACTGGACGGCGTCTCCTATGACCAGCAGATGTGCTGGGATTTGTTCAACAACACCATCGAGGCGGCCACCGTCCTCGGCGTGGACGCGGACCTGCGCGAAGAACTCCGGGTCAAGCGGGACAAGTTGCTCGGGCCTCAAATTGGCCGCTGGGGGCAGCTGCAGGAATGGATGGAAGACCTCGACGACCCGGCAAGCAAGCACCGCCACGTCAGCCACTTGCTCGCCGTCTATCCGGGCCGGCAGATCCACCCGACGACGACACCGGAGTTTGCCGAAGCGGCCAAGGTGAGTGTGCTGGCCCGGGGTGACGGCCCGACCGGATGGAGTAAAGTGTTCAAATCCTGTGTCTTCGCACGTTTGCTGGATGCCGAAAACGCCTACCGGCGAGCGGCGGATGTGCTGCAAACAAAAACCTACGGCAACCTCTGGACGACCCACCCGCCCTTTCAGATCGATTGCAACTTCGGCTTTGCGGCCGCCGTCAACGAAATGTTGGTGCAGTCCCACATGGGCTACATCCACCTGCTCCCCGCTTTGCCCGCCGCCTGGGCCGATGGCAGCGTAAAGGGGATGCGGCTGCGCGGCGGCTTTGAAATGGATATGGCCTGGGCAGACGGAAAGCTCGTGAGCGCGCAGATCCGCAATCTCTCCAGTGAAAGCGGGCGCTGCGAAGTCCGATACCAGGGCAAACGACTTACTTTGCAGATCCCGAAAAACGAGTCGAAGGATTTACCGCTGAATTAAGTGCAGGTATCTATGAACAACACGTATCAACTCCCCGCCTTTGCAAGGGGACAGAACACATCGCCGTCCGGCGATGCGTTCAGGGGTGGTTTCGGGCAGCTGAGGCCTACCGCACCGAACTGAAGGACATCAGGCCGTAGTGGTGTGCTTCAGCCACCACCTCGAAGGGTAGAGCGTGACCAGAAAAAACGGCGGCACGCCGCTACGGTTGCCACTCACCTTGCAGACCTAATCATTTAACAGTCGTTCTAAAAACAATTTCACGAAATCATGATCACAAAAATAATCCCCCTCCGCGCGGCAAAACTTTTGCTGCTGAGCACACTCGCTGCGCTGCATCTGCATGCCGCCGTTCTACCGGTCGATTTGCCCGCGCCCGATCCGGGCGACACCGGCCGCAAGGATAAACCGGTCAAAGTTTACATCGTTTCCGGGCAGTCGAACTCGCTCGGCTTCGGACGGGTCGAGGGATCGACCCCCTACTATTCCTATGTTTTTCTTTCCGCCGATCCCTCGGTGCAGGCCTTGGAGGTGGATTTCAACAAGAGCAACGCCGCGCTGCTGCCCTTCGGTGTCTTTCAATCGGCCGCCGCTGATGCCGTCCCCGGCGCACTTGTTAAGGGCGCTACGGCCGCCACCGTCGCGCTCGGCAGCACCCAGGCGACGATCCCCGCCGCTTCCGGTGCCGGTCCGGTCGTGGTCGAGGCCTCCATTGAAGTGCCGCTCAATGGAATCTACCAAATCCACCCGGCCGGGGCCGCCACAATCACGGTCGATGGCGCGGCCCCGGACCCCGAAAGTGGTGGCGTGACGCTGCAAAAGAATAAGCGCTATGCCCTGCAAATCACCTATCCTGAAGGCGGCGGCTCCGCCGCTCTCTGGCTCGAGAAAACCGACCTCGAAGGCATGGGCGATCTCCGCTGGACGGTGGAAAAACTCGGGCGCTTCCCTTACATGCTGGACGATCAGGGCGAGTGGACCGAGCGCCAGGATGTGATACTCAACGACGCCTACATGGGCAAGGGCAAAAGTGCGCCGCTGAGCACCCCCGCCACCGGCCAGGCCTTCGGCCCGGAGCTGGGCTTCGGCTACGTGATGGGGGCCTTTCACGACGAACCGGTCATTGTGATGAAAGCCGATATCGGCAACCGCAGCCTGGGCTGGGACATCCTGCCCCCCGGCACCGAAAGCTGGACCCACGAGGGAAAAACCTACCCGGGCTATCGGGAGTTACTGGATAAAGACGGCAATGTCGTCAAGTGGACCGGCGGCAAGGAATGGTATGCCGGCAAGCAATACGACGACTACACCGCCGCCATCCGCGCCGTGCTGGATAACTTCGACGAAAAATATCCGCAATACGCCGACCAGGGATTCGAGGTCGCTGGCTTCGTCTGGTGGCAGGGCCACAAGGACGGTCCCAACCCCGGACATAATGCCCGCTACGAGCAGAATCTGGTCAACCTGATCCAGGCCTGGCGCAAAGAATTCAACGCGCCCGACGCCAAGTGGGCCATCGCCACCGTCGGCTTCAACGGCGCGGACATGCAGGACCACTACGTGCAGATCGCCGAAGCGCAGCTGGCGGTCGCCGACCCCGTGCGCCACCCCGAGCTGGCGGGCACCGTCAAAACCATCGACACCCGCCCCTTCTGGCGCCCGGCTACCGTCTCGCCCAAGAACCAGTATTACCACTACCACCACAATGCCGAGACCTACATGCTGACCGGCGACGCCCTCGGCCGCGCCATGGTGGAACTCTACGGCGGCGAGGTCGCGTATCCCGACCCCGCCATGGATGACTCGGTCGCCGCGGTACCCGAGCTGCCACGCGCCAAAGATCCCGAGCTGCTGGCGCTGCGCGACGCGCTGCGCCCCATCATCGAGGACAAACTGATCCCGAAATTTGTGGCCGATGCCCCCGGCACCCCGCGCTACCGCCGCGGCGGACTGCCGATCGAGGACATGATCGCCGGAAGGATATCGGGGAGACCCAACGCCAATTTAACCAGCCAACATGACCGCCTGCTGACGCTCTACGCGATGGGCGGCAACGAGGCCTACGCCTGGAAACCCGTCGGACCGGAGATGCAACTGGCCGAGTGGCACTACCTGAGCTTCGATCCGCCCGAAAAGAAAACCGATTTCAAGGGCGACCGCTACCGCGAGGTGACCCTGCCGCAGGGTTCGGAAGACTGGACCTCCCCCGCATTCGATCCGACCCGGGCCGGATGGAAGACCGGACAGGCCCCCTTCGGCCAGAAAAACGGCGAACTCAAGGCCCTGCGTCAACGCTCCGGCCACCCCCACTGCGGCAGCCATATATCGCCCAACACTCTGTGGGAGAAGGAAGTGCTGCTCATCCGTCAAAACTTCCAGCTGCCGCAGTTCGAGGTCGGCAAGCGTTATCGCCTGATCGTCGGCGGCGGCAACCACAACTGGTCCGGCGAAGGCTTCGCCCTCTACCTCGACGGCGAGCTGATCGCCGAAGCCACCGGCGGCAATTACAAAAGCGGCGGCGGCCCGCGCGGCGTCTATCTCTTCGGCGAGCTGGCCGAAAAAGTTTCGGGCCGGGACGTGACCCTCGCGGTCAAAGCCTTCCTCCGCCAAAACGGCCACCGCAACAAGCCCGCCCCGCCCAGCGGCCACCTTAGCGTCTGGCTGGAAGCTGCCGAGCTACCGTCCGTGCTGGACGCGATCCCGCTGGACGCTGAATAACTATCTTAATTTGTTTATAGTCTATACCGGCAAAAGTTATAGCTCATCTCCAGTAAATAGATTCTATCACCTCACTAGTCTAAACGCCAATCAACTGCCTGGCGTAGCAACTGGCAGTCCACCCACCCAAGCCCCTCCAAAATGGATCAAACATACCTTAACATTACCCGACGCTTCCTCCTGGCGGTCGGATTGACTTATGCCTGCTTCGCGCAAGCGAATGCTGCCGGTCTCAATAACACGACGTCGGCCTATATGACCATCCAGCCCAATACAACGGGAACTCATCTGGTCTTCACCATTTCATGGGCCGCCCCGGATACGGACGAGGACGCTGACGGCGCGGCGGATGCTTATCTCCCTCAATATGGTAACGGAACGAGTGCACTCTTCGGTATTGCCAGCAATTTGGAGGGTGGAAGAGTCAGAACGCCTGATAGTAGGGAGGTTCAATATATTTATAATGGTATCAACACCGAAGACGAAGTCCAGTGGACGGATCCGGTAAATTACACCGTGGGCGATACCAATCCGACTGCAATTTCCAGGGAGTGGAGGAATGTCGGAGGCCTAGGTGCAAATGTGTCGACAACCAATATCCAGTCGTATGGCTCGGGCGAGACCGGCGTCACCGGCGTCTTCAGCAGTAAGCCCGACGGCACCGGCGCCGCTACCGGCACCGGTGTGGGTGTTGTCTATGACTGGAACAGTGCGTCCTCCACGGATGTCGGCTTCCTGCTGTCCGGCGTCAGCGACACGCCGAACACGGGCTATGTCCAAGTTCTGATCCCTTATCCGACAACCACCTGGCGAAACCCGACGACCGGTGCTATCGACTTCGGCGACCACACATACGATGCCAGCCACCCCTTCCTCACGGGCAATCTCATCGGTCCCGCAGGCGACACCGACAAATTCATTGAGGGCATCTACACGGATAACTCGGCGATTGAGGTCACCGTCACCAGCGACCCGAACTACACCCCCAAGCTCGCCGTCCCCGGCGACTTTGATGGTGATTTTGATGTCGACAGCGACGACCTGACACATGCGGTCAACAACTTCTTCGGCACGGGGCTCGCCGGCTTTTGGTATGCGGAGGGTGATATGGATGCGGATGGCGATGTGGACAATGCCGACCTTGGCGCCATTATCGGTGCCTTCACCCCCTCGTCATCCAGCGGCTCCGCCGAGCTGACCTACGACGCGGCCACCGGCAACGTGACGCTGGACGCAAGTGCGGCAGCCGGATCGATCATTACCTCGTTTCAACTTGAGAACGCTGTGGGCGGCTTTGCGGCGGGCAATTATACCGGGCTGTCCGGAGGCGATTTCGGCTTTTACTACCAAGAGGTCGCTCCCGGTACGCTCGGCGACAGTGACCTGAGCCTGGCCGGATTCAGCGGCGTCGCCGACCTTGGCAACGTATTCCCGACCGGACTCAACGAGACGGAGCTGCAGGACTTCCTGACTACTGCGGTTTACACCGGAACTTCCGGCTCGGCTCAGCAGGAGTTCAATCTGGTCGTCGTCGCGGCCTCCTCCCCCTTCATCGAATGGTCCGGCGGCTCCGCTGCGGATGATGACGACAACTGGGATGGCGTGGTCAATCTGATCGCGTGGGTGCTCGGTGCCGCCGATCCCGACAAAGATGCCCTCGGCCTCCTCCCAACTCTGGACAATACGGATCCCGATCATTTCGTCGTCACCTTCGACCGCAGCGATGCCGCCGGGAACGACAGCAATACCACCATTGAGATTCAATACACTTCCGATCTAGGTGGTGGCTGGACCACTGCCGAACACGGCGTCAATGGCATCGTGATCGACGACAGCAGCGTTCCCGCAGCCGGCCTAAGGACTGTCGTGACCACCATCCCGAAATCGCTGGCCGTAGAGGGCAAGCTCTTCGCCCGGGTCAAAGCCACACTGGTGACACCCTGAGCCACCAGCCGACTTCGATGAACACCTCTAGTGATTCATTGCATGCAGCGCGGACTTCATGCAAACAAGTGAAGGTAACCAAAGGCATACCTCATCCGAAAAAACGAGTTGAGCATCCGAGTTTGACAAAGAGGGACGATCTCACTGATGGCGGGAAGAGCTTGGATGCAAAATCCGGTTTTGCTTTGATCGCGAGTTTGTCGATCATGGCTTTTTTGGTTTTGATCGGAGTGGCACTCTTTTCATTGTCAACTGCGGCCAGTAGAAACGCGCAACTTGTTGCGGCTCAAACCAAAGCAAAGGCAAATGCTCAAACGGCGCTGATGATTGCCATCGGCGAACTCCAGCAATACGCGGGAGCCGATACCCGCATCACTGCAAGTGCCGATTTACTCGACGAGGATCTTCCCCTGGTGACTGGCGTCTGGCGCAGCTGGGAAGGCTCGGACCACGAACCAAGCGGCAACCTGGCAGGACGTCCGATCCCACCGGACTACCCAGCCAAAGAGTCTCACGAATCAAATGGAGGACGCTTTCTAACCTGGCTGATTTCAGGCGAACCTGCGGACCCCACGGCGAGCCCTATCGACCAAATTACGGATCGGGCCAGCAAGAATCCGGATGTTTTGCCAGGCGCGGTGCCACTACTGACTAGCGGCCTAACTTCTGACGCAGCGGGCTCACTGGAAGCTGACGATCCACGCGGCCAGGTTCACGTCGTGCCGACAGAACTCTCTGAATCCGGGCGATATGCCTGGTGGTGTAGTGGCGAGAACCAGAAAGCCCGTCTGCCGGCACCCTACTCACCGGAAGATAGTGTTGTCGGCTGGTCCGATCTGCTGCGGTCGCATGCTGTGGCGGATCCGGAACCCTTCGGCCTGGATGACTTGCTGGCTAATCCCGCCACCGCGGATAAAATCCACAACCTTGCTTCAACCGCTTTAATCCCGGATACAGTCTCCAGCGCGGCACTGGCTTTCCACGATCTGAGCACCTCTTCGGTCGGGCTGCTGACCAACGTCGCCACCGGCGGCTGGCGCAAGGACCTCTCACTGCTGACCGAAACTTGGGAGGAGCAACCACAAGAGGACTTGGCACTCTTTCAGCTCTCGCAGGGTAAACACCAACTGTTCAACCGCGCGATTATCGATTCAACCCGGCAAATCCTAGATGCCCGCAGAGGATCCAACACACCCGAGAACAGCCTTTTTTATCATTGGTCTGACTATAGATATCCCTCGAATTCCAACGCCAGCAAACAGGTCTTCCACCGCCGTGGACCGGTAAGCAGTTGGACCGGCCTGGCCAATTTTGCCACGCTGTATAAAGATATCAGTGTGATCGGCGGCCGACCCTCGATCCAGCATCAAAGCTGGAATTACTGGGATGCCACCGGCTTACACCGCACCTGGGTGATGCCCCAATTTGCCCGCGTTCAGGTCATCGCGTCGCACTATGCCACCGCCAATAACGCAACCCCCGGTAATTTAAAACCTGCGGTTTTGCTGACGCCAATTGTCACGCTCTGGAACCCCTACGATGTGAGAATTATTCTCATGGGAAGCCTTCATGTCCGAACCGGCGGGGGGATGCCCATCGCTCTGAAATACAACATCCCCGGTGCGATCAACTCAGACCACTGGGCGATCCAAAAGCCCGATGGCAGCGCTTATGGAGGGAATCACCTGCAG
>Ga0100402_1003460_pt1 | contig 17154 bp, 13 predicted proteins | sample CryGeyme20150102_FD_80419 | JGI IMG/M metagenome (GOLD analysis project Ga0100402, IMG submission 80419) | Groundwater microbial communities from Crystal Geyser aquifers in Utah, USA - Crystal Geyser metaG 2015-0102 | ecosystem: Environmental > Aquatic > Deep subsurface > Groundwater | place...
ATAGCGATGAGGTCCCACCTGATTCCATCCCGAACTCAGTAGTGAAACTTATCTGCGCCGATGATAGTGTGGGTTTAACCATGCGAAAGTAGGGCATCGCCAGACCCTTTCATTTTATTTATACTTAACCTACCTGATTTCTCGACAAAATTGAAAAATTATAATACACTTATTTTATTATCTATTAAGTAAAAAAGGTGGGTTATGAGACTTTTAATATCTTTTATGATGGCCATGTTGTGTTTATCATTGAGTGCATTAAGCTTTGCATCTGAAAACACAAAAATAGAAGCCGATCCTGTGTCAGTCAATGTTCATGTACAGAATTTTTCTATTGATGATCCAGAAAATGTGGTGATTCAATTACGGTATGTTGATAAAAAAATTAAGTATTTTGCTTTACAAAACAATGGTAAGCAAAGTGTTAAAGTCACATTGTTTGAAGTTTCCCATTTGTTAGAACCTCATCAAGATTTAACGATCCCTGTACCTGATAGTAAGTACGTTGTTGTTGATATTGCAAAATATGATTCCAATATTGCCAACAGCGCTAAAGCAATCTATCCATCCAAAATTTATTTGTTCAAACGTCAAGCTGATGGTGTTTTTACATTATACTCAACTTATTAGAATACAATTATTTTTTAATTGAAGTGAGGAAACTCATCTATGCCATTTAATCTTGATTTATTGACGACTTTTGGATTTTATACGGCGATACTTGCAGCTATTTATCTTTATCTCAGCATTCATGTCATATTGATTCGAGCTCATAAAAAAATAATCATTGGTGATAATAATGATTCTTTATTAAAGCGTGCGATTCGCGCTCACTCGAATTTTTCTGAATACGTGCCTATTGCAATTATTATGATTTTTGTTGTCTCGCAACTGACAGTTCCAATGGCTATCAGTAAAGTTAAGCCTATGAGTGGTCTCACTCATCTGCTATTTTTATTATTAATCTTAGCAAGAGTTTGCCATGCCTATGGCATGCTTGTTCAAGAAGCGATGCGTAAACCTAAACTCTATATGCGCCAAGTCGGAATGTTTTTAACGTTCAGTGTCATTGGCTTAGCAGGCTTAGTTTTAATTTTAAATTGGATCTATAGTTTAGCGTTACAATTTAACTAAACTTCATCAAACTTGGGTAAAACTTTAGGCACTAATTGATGTGGCAATACTTGATATCGTGGTAAGCCATTGTCATAGGGCGGATAAGCTTCGCCTTGGATCAAGGGACTCAAGTACTGACGTGCAGCTTCAGTAATATTAAAGCCATCTTCAGTAATATAATGTTTTGGAAGCGCTTGCTCTACATTGGCAACTTTTGCCAGAGGAGCTTCGCCTATCTGCCAGCAGTAAGGGTTATCACTTGTGCGCTCAATTGTCGTCATAATTCCTGATTTACCTTGCTTAGCAAATTCGATGGCGGCTTCCCCAAGCGCATAGGCTTGATCAACATCAGTTTGAGAAGCAATATGTCGAGCTGCGCGCTGTAAATAATCGCAAACTGCCCAATGGTATTTATAGCCTAAGTGCGATTTAATCATTTGTGCGATAACAGGTGCAACTCCGCCCAACTGCTTATGTCCAAAGGCATCGGTTAAACCAGATTCAGCTAAAAAACGCCCATCAGCGTGGCGTAGACCTTCAGAAACCACAATCACGCAGTAGCCATTTTCCTTTACTTGAGTTTTTACTTTTTCTAAAAATTTTTCAGGATTAAAGGCGACCTCAGGAAATAATATAATATGTGGAGCTGCGCCAGGGTAGGTTGCCGCAAGGCCACTGCTTGCTGCTATCCAACCCGCATGTCTTCCCATCACTTCCATGATAAACACTTTAGTTGACGTTTCAGCCATTGATGCAACATCGAGTGCTGCTTCAGCGGTAGATACCGCAATATACTTTGCTACAGATCCGAATCCAGGGCAATTGTCAGTGATTGGTAAGTCATTATCGACGGTTTTTGGAATTCCGATACAACGAATGGGGTAGCCCATTTGCTCTCCCATTTGTGCGACTTTATGTGCAGTATCTTGAGAATCGCCGCCACCATTATAAAAAAAATAGCCAATGTTATGCGCACGAAAGACTTCAATGAGGCGATTATATTGCGAGCTATGCTGCTCTAGGGATTTCAATTTATAGCGACACGAGCCAAAGGCGCCGCCTGGGGTGTATTTTAAACTTGCCACTTGAGAGTCAGATAAAGCACTTGTATCCACTAAATTTTCATTTAGCGCACCTAGAATGCCATTTAAGCCAGCGTAGACATGGCCAAAAGTTTCAGGGTATTTGCGTGCAGTTTCAATTAAACCGCAAGCTGAAGCGTTGATCACAGCAGTAACACCGCCCGATTGAGCGTAAAAACAATTTTTCATAGCCATTAAAATATAGTCACTATAGTTTATCTGAGTGGAGCGTTGATTGTAGCTTAAATAATAATGTCTGTGCTAGACTAAGGCTAAAATTCAAATTGCAAATTCGTATGAAAGTTTTTATTTTGGGCATCTGCGGTACGTTTATGGCAGGAATAGCCGGGCTTGCGAAGGAAATGGGGCATGTGGTGGCGGGTTGTGATGCTAATGCTTACCCACCTATGAGTGATGCCTTAATTGAACTTGGAATTGATATATGTGAAGGATATGATTCACAAGCATTGCTTACCTTCAAGCCCGATCTGGTCATCGTCGGTAATGCTTTATCGAGGGGCAACTCATGTATTGAGACGCTGTTGAGTGCAAAACTTCCTTTTACCTCAGGGCCACAGTGGTTGGCCGATTACGTCTTACGTCAACGAACGGTGCTTGCGGTTGCCGGAACTCATGGAAAAACCACAACGGCTTCAATTTTGAGTTGGATATTAAACGCGACGGGCAATAATCCAGGTTATTTAATTGGTGGAATAGCAAATAATTTTGCTCGATCTGCTGCGTTGGGGACGGGATCGTATTTTGTCATTGAAGCAGATGAATATGATAGTGCTTTTTTTGATAAACGGCCTAAATTCTTACATTACTACCCTCAAGTACTGATCGCTAACAATCTAGAATTTGATCATGCGGACATCTACTCCGATTTAAGTGCGATTGAATTACAGTTTCAATATTTATTGCGGACAATTTCAAGCCAGGGAGAAATCATTGTCCCGCAGGCAGATTCAGCCTTGAGTCGTTGTATCCAGCAAGGCTGTTGGTCGAAAGTTACTTACTTTGGTGATGGGGCAGAGTGGTCTGCTGAAGGATTGGCTGCTGATGCCAGTGAATTTGTCATTTATCGGGAAAAACAAAAGTTAGCAACAGTTCATTGGCCGATGTTTGGCAGCCATAATATGAATAATGCTTTAGCAGCAATCATTGCAGCAACTAAGGTTGGGGTGTCAATTGCTGATGCTGCAGCTTGTCTGAAAGACTTTCAAGGCATCAAGCGCCGTTTAGAAGTGCGAGGTGTCGCTAATGGTGTAACGGTTTATGATGATTTTGCACACCATCCCACAGCTATTGCAAAAACTATTGAAGCCCTGCGTCGCAGAGTGGGCCAGCAGCGAATACTGGCAGTTATTCACTTTGCATCTAACTCCATGTCTGCAGGTGCTCATCTCACTGGCATTGCCAAGACAATTGTTCAAGCGGATTGGATCATTTGTGCCAATGCGCCAAGCTTTATTAGTCATGAGTTTTCAGATTATCAGCAGCCGCTAAAAATGGTTAATGACACTGAAACAATAATAAAATTAATTGTTGAAGAGGCAAGACCTAGCGATCATGTTTTAATCATGAGTAATAAAGGGTTTGATAATATTCATGAAAAATTGCTGTTGCGCTTGAATAATAATTGAGCTAGCTAGTTGTTATATCTTAGTTTTTAAACGCGATTCGTTATAATGCTAGGATAAACGCATTTAAACCTATAGTATTCGCTTGCATATGTGTGTAAATGATATGTTTATTGTATGTTTTAGTGATGATCAAGATCCAAGCGTCGAGCGCGCCAAAAATATTTATTATTGGATAGTTTAGCCTTATCAATTTTTGGAATTTTGTCAAAGGTAGAGACTGGAAAGAAATTGAATAGTATGCTTAAGAAAATCAAGCTTGGTTTTCCGATTTTTTAAACTTGCTTAATGGCTTCTCTTCACACAATAACCTATCACGGATATTTTTCTGCCCTTTTTTCTAAAGCCTTTCCACAAGGCTGTATCCATTGGATCCATGATTGAAGGCAATTCTTCCAGAAACTATTATCCTCCTCAATGAAGGTCAAATGTTACGCGGCTTAAAGCGGCAGAGTGTTGCTAAAAGAAAGCATGGTCTATTTTTCTGCATTTTTAGCAAAAGCTGTTTTTTTATAGCTTATCCGAAATTTGCGTCTAGTCTATAAGAAAATTTATGTAAAAGATGATATTAGTAATCTTGACATTAGAAAAATATTATGGGCTAATAGATAAGACGTGTGAAAGCTGCCGAGTCAAGTCACATAAATAATAATTTCAAAGGAGATCCAACGATATGGATAATGTCACAGATAAAACTGATCTAGAACTAACCGATCATGAATTACAGTTAATCCATGGGGGAAATCAAGAAAGCATTGAAGATTGGCACGTCCAGCTAGGAATTTTAACTATTTTTTTAAATTTTCCTGGCATTTCAGAGCCTTTAGAAGTTGCAGGGGCTAAAAACTATTTTAAAATGATAATTAATAGCAGTACTTGCGATTATAATATCCGGAGTAAAATTGAGTCCTTTCTGGAATGTGTCGAAAAAAACAAGCATTTAAATATACTAATGAAAAATGATGGGAGACCGAAGTCGGAGGATAGAGTTAAGGTATTAGAACGAAACATAAAAAGCAGTCTTAATGCATTTGATTCTTCTTTGTTAAGTGGCATAGACTTGAATGCTTGGATTCGTGACCTTATGATGCATCAACATATGTCTAAGGTATTAAATTTGAGTCCGGAAGAAATGAATAATAGACTTGATAGTGTTACTTATGCACTTACCGGCATTAATCCCAAACCGCTCTATAGTTCTTTAGAAAAAGGAGATTGGGAAAAGTTCATCGCTCATTTGACTCATCTTGAAGGTGAAAATTATAGTAGTGTAGAGTTAGAAGGTTGGTGGCAAGATAGATTTCTAGTCTTTCGGGTAAGAATAATTTTAACCATGCTAATTGAGTTAGAAAACACACCACAAAATATTGCTCCTTCTGATCAAGTTAAAGATTACAGATATCTATTATATTCTGAATTTACTTGTACGCTTGAAGCATTACATGTTTATAATTTTTGTCTAAATACACAAAAAATATCAGATGAGAGAAAAAGAACAGAATTAAATAATCAATTTGCTAAAAAACTTTGTGACCATATAAAAAACTTACCAGAAGGTAAAGTCTTTTATTTTTGTCTTAATTTACCGGAACATGCAATATATATAAGTTTTAAAGTTCTACAAAGTAAGATTCAGGTTAGAATAGATAATTTAGGCTATGGAATTAAAGATCGTCATGAAATAGACAAAATTGATAAAATAAAGTATATATACCCTTATTTTGTAAAACAAATTAGCAAAAACTCATCTGACGACAGCCTTAAAAATTATTTAACAAACTTGTTAGAAATTTCGAGCACACCGGAAAATAATGATGATGAGCAGTTGGATAGATTACTAGAAAAAATTTATAATTTACGGTGTAAATCTAAAAGTAATCTCAAGCGCACAGACCTCAGGTTTCCTGAGCAAAAAGTTGGAAATTGTGTGGTTGCTGGTTTCCAAGTTGGATTGAGGGCTAGATTAAAGTCAGATGATAACTTTGAGCGATTCTTACAAAAAGAGATGAGTATCCTGGGTAGTATTTATGTTCCGATTAGTAAAAGGACTTTATCCGAATTGTCCAAACCATTAATCACATCATTAACGAGAATACCTCAAGAATTATGGGAGAGCTTAAAGCAAAAGTATATTCAAATATCTGATCAAGAAACTACTGGCGATAAATTAACTCGTATTCAAAATAATAATATCCATTTTCGATTTAGTTTCGATAGTGCCGACCATAGACGTTATTATACTGAATTTGATATGAATATACTTTTAAAAGAGTATGTTACCCAGACTAAACTTGGAGATTTTTTACCTTTGGCTGTTGATGCAGTACGTGCAGAAATGCTCGAAGAAACTATATCGAAATTACCCGATTTAATTAGTATTGGATTCGAGCCAGAGTCTTTCAAACCGCCTAGAGAAATATCGCATCAACGAGTATTGATCCCTGTTTTACTAAGCTCTTCTGAGTGGGTACTAATTATATGTGAGAGTCAAAGAAAAAAAGAGAATCAGATCAATGTGTGTGTTGCTTCTGTTTCTAAAAAAGAAAGTTCATTTAAAGATAATATTAATTTAATATTTAATAAATATTTTAATAAAAAAATTGTAATAAGAAAAATAAATTTAAAGGATGAGAAATGGCAAAATATCGATATACACGATACTGGCCCTTTAATTGCTTGTTTTGCCGAGCTTGTAGCAGAACCTAAAACGTTAAACTTTGAAGATAAGTTCGAGTACGACAAAATAAAAACATACCGAGAAAATCAAGCTTCAAAAATAATTAAATCTAATAATAACAGTGAAAACACTATCGATGAAACAGAGTTAACTTTTGGTATAAATGAATTAATTAAAGATTGGCATTGCAATAATTCAAGCGCTAACTGCTTGTGGATTAATGCTCCTGCCGGTTATGGTAAAAGCAGGCTTTGTGGTTATTTGGCTGGAAATAATAAGATCAAGCATATGGATGATAAAATTGTTTGGATTAAACTAAGACATATAAAAGTTTTTTCGCATGAGAGTAACTTTAATAATAGCTCTGAAGTTATTGCTTATCTACGTGATATATTTTGGAAAGGTAACGTTGCCCAGTCTGATAGAGAAAATTATTCTGAATGCCCTTGGTGGTACGCTCAACTCACTGAGAATAGTTTAAAAAATGATGATATAACTTTTATTTTTGATGGATTTGATGAACTATCACTCTATGCGCAAGCAAATTTTGTGAAATTTATGCAAAAAATACTTGAAGAGCGCAGTTTAAACAACCTTCATATGATAGTCACATCAAGACCTCAATTTTTCTTTGACTTTAGTATCCTAAAAGATAAAATTATCCTCAGGAATATAGCGCCACTAAATGCAGATGAGAGAAATGAATTTATAGATAAATTTTATAGAGATAATTCTAATGCCTCAGGTACTATAAAGAAATTCTTACAAAGTAGGCCGGGATGGGATCAATTAATGGAGACCCCCTTTAACTTGGAAATTCTATGTAATGTTTGGAATCAGAAAGAAGCTTCTAGAGTTAACATTAATACAGTGACTGAATTGTACCTTCAAATCTTTGATTTCATGCTTAAAAAAGCTTTTATGAGAGATCTGAGATTATTGACGGAGGATTACTCTATTAGCACTTCTAGTTGGCGAGGACATTATAAAAGAGCTATTTCTATTATGAGCGGAATCGCTTATCAATTGTTAAGTCAAAAGAAGCTTCGTTTTGAAAAAGGTCTTCGTTCCCTTATCAAAGATTGTGACGAATCAGTAAAAACTAATATTCAGAATATCGGTTTGCTCCAACTAAGTGATGATATGGTAGAGTTTCCACACAAAACATTTTGTGAATTCATGTGCGCTTACTATATTGCTACAAACCTTAATAAAGCAGATAAAAAGCAGCAGATTAAACGCTTTATCATGCATTATAAACATGATCCTTACTTTTATAAAGTATGGTCTTTCACGGCAGGCCTATTACATAGTTTAAATAAACCCTATTTGTTTAAATTTTGGGAAGTGTTATTACAAAAACCTTGGGACTACACTGGAAAACGTCAAATACCATTACTTGTGAACTGCCTTGAAGAAAGTCAATTTAGCGCTAAGCTTCCTTATAGAGAAGAACTCTATAAATTATTAATCAATTCTTGGCATTGCTTCTTAGATGATAAAAATTCACATAGAAACAGTTTATTTTCGTCATTATTCAGTGCCACGCCTTATTTACTTGATCATCCTCTAAAAGATCAATTTCATCAGGCCTTTATAAGCAATAATAACAAATGGAAATTATTGAAATCAGTAGGGCGTCATATGCTCCGCAAAAATGAATCTGATTGGTTGCTTGGTTCAATTTCTAATAATATTAATGTTTTGCTGTCAAATTCTGAATCTGAAAATCAGTATGAACTTAAACGTGACATTGAAGGTTGTTTAGCTGTTTTTTCTAGAGCTGAAGTGAAACCTAAGCAGGTGGACGAATTAGTTGAAAATGTTACTCAATGGGCTGAAGACGCCAAAGCGAGCAAACACTCTCAAATTATAAAAAAATTGCTAGATATTATTGAAAAATATTTGCCTATAAGTTCTCTTGCGTTTGAATTTCTAGAAAAATGTGTTCAATCTTTATTAAATGAAATATCCTCAAGGAATCCTAGTATTCCAGAGCTTCAATATAAAGCACTAAACCTTTATTTAAGCGTAAAAAAATGCCCTAACATTACGTTAAATGAAAAATCTAATGTTTTATATCGAATCTATAGAAATCTTTTTAAGAATGAAAAAAGTCACTCTGCAAAATCGACACTTTGTCCTAAACTAAATTTTGTTGATCTTGTAAATAAAGCGGGAAGTTTAGGCCCAAACGAGGAAAAATTATTTAGTATGTTTAAAGTTGGTAATGATGGATTGTTGATAAGTGATGATGAAGTAAGTCCTAGCTTGTATTTAATTCCGCTTCATCAACAAGGGCCTCGCGAAAAAATGACACGATTTTTAATTGAAAATATGAACCGTTACTCTATAAGGTTTTATCGGCGTGAATTACTGTGGTATGCTGAGGAACAAGGTTTTGCGAATGTAAAAACAAAACTTGGCATACGTCTAATTGAGCAAATTATTCATATGCAGCTATATGATAAAGCTCCTGTCTTTATGGGTAATTACCCAAGAACAGTGTTGTTTTCAATTTTAGATGAGAATACAATTACTAAGTTCATTTGTGGCGCCAGTTCAAATGCTGTTATCGATTATTTTGAAATTCTTAATGGGTATTTGTCTGCGAATAATAAAAAAATTGATTATGTTAATAAATTAGTTGTAAGTATCAATGATAAACTACTGTTGCGCGGATTTTCCTTTGGCGATGATGTGCAGGAAAAGTACTCTAAAATTAAATCACATTTAAGTGAATGTATTAAATATTATCAGAGTAGGCATGAAAAAGATGAAACTTTAGAATCGAGACATCAGTATAACTATTTTTCTAGTCATAGTATGTTTTCTGCAAATAGTGATGATGAGGAAGATAATTTAACAAAAATTATAAAAAATTTATTAAATCTTAGTCCATATGACGAAGTCAAAAATCAGTTATTAAATGATTTTAGAAATATTTTAGTAGATACATCCATACACAAATTAGAATTTTTCATTGATGAATGCTGCATTTCAGTCAATAGTCGTGAGTTCTATTTCAAACCTTGGCACAGTAACATTGTTAGTCAAATGTTATCAATATTTAAAGATCGCTTGTTAGCGGTAGGTATCCCTGAAGTATTATTTAGTCTTCATAAAAATCATAGATCTAATATTGATATTAGTAATACTATTGATGAACAAATGCAACTATTGAAAATTTGATCTTTAAGGTCTCTCTAGTATTTTCGCTCATAATATATACCATTGCTTTAATGAATATGGCACAGCAATGGTTAGTGATTGACACTGAAACAATAATAAAATTGATTGTTGAAGAGGCAAGACCTGGCGATCATGTTTTAATCATGAGTAATAAAGGATTTGATAATATTCATGAAAAATTGTTGTTGCGTTTAAATAATAATTGAGCTAGCTAATTCCTATTATTAGGCTTCAAATAAAGTACGCCACCGCGCCATTCATTGTGAGAGCTAATCCGCTTATAACGCAGGCTCATGGGATATTTAATCTGATGTATTTGGTATTGAGGTAGTTTATCAATTAGTAAGTGAGTGGCTGGGGTTAAGTTACGTTTGATTTGTTTGTAATCTTTATGCTTCCAAAAATGATGCTTTCGTGGCAATTGATAATTAATCGTACCCATCAATAGCGGTAATGAAGAATCATTAAATTTAATGTGAGTTGGCCAAAGCCTTAATATGGCAATGACGTTATGGTCGCCGATTGATTGGTACATCGTTAACACCGATTTTTTACCATTATTTAACTTAGGAAGGTACGGTAATTGACGACCTTTTTCATCAGAAGTCACACTATATATCGCTGCGGTTAAGTTAAACTTTGGAATGGTTTTCCAACCTATATTTTCTAACGCTTGTTGAATATTTTCTGGGGTATCAGCCCACTGTAGATTAAATAGTTGAATAGCTTTGCCACTTCGAGATAAGCGAAACATAGGCACTGAACTTGTATCTGAAGTCCACCAATCATTGATGTTAATGGTTTTTTCGGAGGTTGAGATTTGATGAGAAGTGATTCGGTGAATCACATCTAAGTGTCCTCTAAGATCGACGAAATTGCCTAAAATGATAGTGATGATAAAAACACCCATCACTAAAGTTTCAGGTATTCTAGCAGTCGCTTTACGGCAATATGATATGGTCACAATGCTAGCGCAAATGAAGCCCAGCATGATCCCCGCTATAATGTCTGTGAGCCAATGTACATCTAAATACAACCTTGATAAACTAACCAACAAGCAAATGGTGGTGACTAGGGTAAAAACTCCTATTTTCCACAGCTTGCTTAAATCACGGCACACTAATACGCCCAAAAATCCATAACAGCTGATACTCAATGCGGTATGTGCGCTAGGAAAAGAATTTTTGTTAAAGGCTAATATTCCTGGTCTGGAAGAGTCAATACAAAATTTTAATAGCCCTGCTGCGAATACGCTTAAACTGATAATAAAAATCACATGCAATGCAGCCCAATAACGTTTTTTATAGAGTAGTAACAAACTGGCTAACCCCATTGCTACCGATAAAATATATTTATTGCCTAAGTTAGTTATGACTGCTGCAATATCGAGAAAAATTGGATGAGCAAAACTTAGACCAATGTTATAGCAAGCATAGTTGAGATTAGCCCAAATACTCGTGGTATTTACCGAAATTGAAAACCATATGAAGGCTGCAATAAATACGAGAGTCAGCATGGCTAGAGTCAGTTGACCATGTCTCCTAGGGTGGCGTGGATCAGCTAAAAGTGAACATAATGGCTTCGTTGCGCGATGCTCTTTCATGAAAATCCAAAATTTATGAAGCATTTTGTCTATCAATGAAAGTAATGCATAAATAATCATCTTGAATAACCAAGCACTGAGACCAATAGTAATTAACCCAACGACTAATATGACCACAAATCGGGTCGTGGTTTGAGGGTCTAATTCTAGCGAAGCATAGCCGATAAGCATGCCAGGGAGCATGTAAAAGGGCGCCCATAAAATTGCTGAGAACACATTTGAAGAAAAAAAGCGCACTCCAGGCATGCGCATCATGCCAGCAATCACTGGAATCATAGGCCGCACAGGCCCAACAAAGCGCCCTAAAAACACACTTTTCCCACCATGAGATAAAAAGAATTTCTCACCTTTATTTAGAAATTGAGGGTAACACCGGAATGGCCATATTTCGCGAATATGGTCATGAAAGTAATAGCCAATGCGGTAGCTAAGGCTGTCGCCAACGATAGCCCCAAGTATTGCAGCTATCATGATGGCCCAGAAATCAACGATACCTGCACCAATTAAAATACCAATGGCACTCATCATGATCGTCCCAGGGATTAGTAGCCCAATAATAGCAAGTGACTCAGTGAGCGAAATAATAAAAGTTCCAAGCCACGCAAGCTCTGGATTACTATGAATCCAGTCAATGATTGGTTTTAAAGTATCAAATAATTCCATAAATTTAACTTACCTTGCCGCCAGCTGCTTGTAGGTCGGCATGATACGACGAGCGCACCAGAGGGCCGCTCGCAACATTTGTAAATCCAAGCTGATCGGCTATTTTGCCAAACTCTTCAAACTGTTTCGGGGGTACATAGCGTTCAACAGGGGAATGATAAGCTGTGGGTTGTAAGTATTGGCCTATTGTTAACATGTCTATATCATGGGTGCGCATGTCTTCTAGAACCTGAATAATTTCTGGATCAGTTTCACCTAAACCTACCATAATGCCTGATTTGGTTGGAATGTGTGCATATTGTTGCTTAAATGTTTGTAGTAGCTGCAGTGACCAAGCATAGTCTGAGCCGGGGCGCACTTGTTTATAAAGTCTAGGGACAGTTTCTACATTATGGTTAAACACATCGGGTAAACTTTTGCTCAGCGCATTCAATGCTTTTTCCATCCGACCGCGAAAATCAGGCACGAGCACTTCAATTTTGGTTTCAGGAGAGTAAGCACGTATCGCCTCTATACAATCGGCAAAATGTCCCGCACCGCCGTCACGTAGATCATCTCGGTCTACTGAAGTAATCACGACATATTTTAAGCCCATTGATTTTACTGTTTCAGCTAAGTTTTTAGGCTCATTTGGGTCGAGTGGGTCTGGGCGACCATGCCCTACGTCGCAGAATGTACAGCGACGGGTACATTTGTCCCCCATGATCATAAACGTTGCTGTTCCATGACTAAAACACTCAGGTAAATTAGGGCAGGAGGCTTCTTCACATACCGTATATAGGCGTTTTTCGTGAATTTTTGCTTTTAGTTCATTGACCGCATTGTTTGCAGGAATTTTGACTCGTATCCATGGTGGTTTCGGTAGGCGCTCAGCAGTTTTTTCTATTTTAATCGGAATCCGTGCCATTTTATCGGCACCTAATTGTTTACTTCGAGGATCAACTTTGCTCATTATCCAACTCACTAGATATTTACATGTGTGTTAAGTATAGCGTAAAAACCATTTTGAATATAAGGTTATTCTTTATTTGATATTTGTTCAAGTATAGCCTCGATTAAGGGTTGAGAAACTTGTTCTATTGTAATGTCAGGGACCAGTTGACTCAATTGAGTGATCGCTAAATTAGCCATGCCACATGGGTTAATGCATGCGAATGGATCAGTATTCATTGCAATGTTAAACGCGAGCCCATGATAAGAGCAGCCACGACGAATGCGTAAACCTAGCGACGCTATTTTTGCATCTTCAACATAGACTCCGGGCGCGTCCGGGCGCGCGCGACTACTAATACCATAATCGGCTAAGCAGTTGATCACGGCAGATTCAATCGCTGTGACTAATTGGCGTACACCTAGTCCCCTACGTTTGATATCTAGCATGAAATAGACAATGAGCTGACCCGGGCCATGATAAGTAACTTGTCCACCCCGGTCGGTTTGAACCACTGGAATGTTCCCGGTATTAAAAATATGTTCTGGTTTTCCCGCTTGACCTTGGGTAAATACGGGCTCGTGTTGTAATAACCATATTTGATCTGCAGACTTTGAGTTACGTTGCTCAGTATAATTTTGCATGTCATGCCAGACAGGGAGATAAGGTTGTAAGCCTAAATTTTTCAAAAGAATGGGATATTGCTGGTTCAAAATTTATTACGACTATTGACGCTGTGATTTTGTAGGTTATCATAGTCTAGCTTTGATATAAAACTGCAAGAAATTGCTGACAGAGTATTTTGATACCAAATCTAATTATCCAAGGATGATTTATGTTTAAAAATTTTACACGTGTACTATTGATCGGCTTCATAAGTTTATTTTCAATATCGGGATTAACTCTCAGTGAGGGATTTTACTCTGGTTTAGAGCTCGGTTACTCAACTTCATCTTATAATGCTAATAATGTAACAGTCGATATTCCTACACTAGGTTTGAAAGATGTTCCGCTAAGCACGACTATGAATAGGTTAAACTCAGCGTTTGCCTCTACCGTGTCAACTGCGGCTACTGACACTAGTAACGATGGTGTGGGCGGTCGGCTTTATTTAGGGTATAAATTTTACAAAATATTATCATTTGAAGCTGGATATACGCGTTATGCTGACTCGGTTATTAAAAATGTATTTCAAATTTCAAGTGACGAATTTACTACATATGGCGTGAACCAGATTATTGGCACCAATACTCGAGTAGAGCAGCAATCGCTAGACTTAAGCGGTAAAGTTTTCGTTCCAATTTTAGACTTGTTTGAAGTTTATGGCATGGTTGGATTAGCATATGTAGATACTTTTTTACCTACTCAAACGGCGGTCACCAGGATTACTAATACTAATGGACTGGGCGGTCAAAGCTACAAGCTTCAAATAAACCGTAGTCATTTCAATAATTATGAGTTTATGTATGGATTCGGTGGGGGCTATAGCTTCGATGATAGATTTATCATGGGCATCACCTACCAACAAGTCCAACCTCAATCGAAGAGAATTGAAAAATCCTCGCTACTCGCTTTAGACTTCATTTTTAGCTTCGGATAGTGATTTTAGCTTCAATGTAAAAAAATTGTTCTTTATGCTGGAAATTTGTACAGTTGTGGATCATACTATGGGTTAATGTGTTAAGTATAAATTAATTAATCACAGTAATTCACAATACATTCAATGCAAATTTACAGGAGAATTAAGCATGTCTTATTGGTTTCAAAAAAGTGTTCTCATAGCGTGTACCACTTTGTCAATGATTAGTGTTCCATTGGCAGCAAGTGCTGAATGCAAAATGGGATTGTTTGGCGGCCGGGTCTGCACGAATGATGCTAAGCCAAACCCACCTAAATCTAGCAATGTCAGCAATGATAAGCATTTTAAATATACAAGTCACCGACCAAGGCCTAAGCCTCACTTCCCAACAGTAATTGAGACGAATGGTCGCGATACCTTTGTGTTTGACCCTCAGCAAGTAGCATGGGCAGCTTATGATGCCGATGGCCGTTTAATCAAAATGGGGCCCGCTTCAGGGGGTAAAGCATGGTGTGCTGATATTGGCAGACCTTGTCGCACGCCTGCAGGCCAATACACAGTCTATCGTAAAGGAAGCGCATCGTGTAAATCATCTAAATACCCTATTGGAAAAGGTGGTGCACCAATGCCATATTGTATGTTTTTCCATGGCGGTTACGCAATACACGGTTCAGGACATGTCCCTACTTATAACGCCAGCCATGGTTGTGTAAGGGTTCTTCCGTTGCATGCGAAATGGTTAAGTCAAAACTTTATTAAAAATGGCACCCAAGTCATTGTGTTGCCTTATAATTAAATAAGAAACAATGAAATATTAAAGTGAATCAACAGATTTCTGCCATCTGACTAAGATGGCAGTTTTTATGTATTAATTAACAGAATTATAAAACAAATAAGCTATGTTTATTTTCAGTCAACGCACAATAAAGCTCATCTAATTGTGCTTTGCTGGCAGCATTCACAGATACTGTCAAGCTTAAAAAATTTTGATTCTTACTCATATTTTGAGTGATAGCAGATTCCTTTAGATCAGGAAAAAATCGAGAGAATACCGCTAAAATGGCCGGTTCAAATTCGGGCTTGTTGTATCCCATGACCTTAATCGCAATACTGCACGGAAAAGTCATGATTTCAGTTGCAAAGTTATTTTCCATTAATGTTAAGCTACCTCATTATCATCAGTTGCACCATGTATGGTCATATGTATGCTATCTGATAAGCGATTAAAAAAACCACCTTTATTTACAGATTCTTTGGCAATTAAGTCAGCTTGTAAGAGTTGCTCACTGCCAAGCTGGATGGTCAGGGTTCCTACTGTTTCGCCTTTTTTATAAGGTGCAGTAAGGGGTTTAGGTAACTCTGTTAAAATTTTTAACTCTTTATATTGTCCATTAGGAATCGTAATTATAATGTCTTTGGTGACGCCTAAAGGCAGAGTTTTAGAATCACCTTTCCAAATACGAGCCTCATTGACAGTGTCATTGCTCTTGAAAATATAGTGAGTTTTATAAAAACGGAAACCGTAAGTTAACAGTTGCTGTGCCGCCTCTGCGCGTACAGCCTCAGATGGCGTGTTCATAATAACGCTAATTAAACGCATATTATCTTTTTTAGCAGATGCAGCTAAGCAGTATCCAGCTTCGTTGGTATGGCCTGTTTTTATTCCATCTACATATTGGTCTCGCCATAATAACCGGTTACGGTTAGGTTGTTTGATATTGTTATAAGTAAACCATTTTTCAGAGTACCAAGGGTAATATTCTGGAAAATGGGTGATCAATGCATTGGATAAAATAGCCATATCATAAGCAGTTGAGTAATGATCAGGATCTGGCATGCCTGTACAGTCACTGAAGTGAGTTTCATTCATTCCGAGTTGTTTAGCTTCAGCATTCATCATGTTTACGAATGTTTCTTCAGAACCTGCGATATGTTCAGCTATAGCAATCGATGCATCATTACCTGAGTCTACAATAATTCCCATAATGATTTCTTTAACAGTGACTGTATCACCTGCTTTAAGAAACATTCTAGAGCCTTCAGCACTTTGAGCATTGCGGCTGACTTGGACAGTTTCATCAAGCGTTAATTGACCAGACTTGAGCGCTTGGGAAACCACATACATTGTCATCATCTTCGTTAGACTTGCTGGACGGATCCGCAAATGTGAGTCGTGTTCTACAATAATTTTGCCGCTGTCTGCAGCAATTAAAATATAACTTCCAGCATCAATATTAGGTGCGGGTGGAATCTTGCGTTGTAAACTTGAGGCTATATTGGGTTCAGTAATATTGATTGATAAATCATTTTTAGCCCAACACGATAGTGAAAGGGTTTGAGCTAGAATAAATCCTAGTACAATGCTGATGGTCGATGGTTTTCGCATAGTGCCTCTAATTGTGTTTATCATTTCGCTGCTATCCTAGCATGTTCAATAGTAGAGGTAAATGTCGGCAGATTATAGATTAATTTGAATGAATTTTATGTTTGGCAGATTTAAGTACAGCTTTAAGGTACAGGGTAAACGCATCTAAATTTGAGTGTGGTAATGGTATGGACTCACTCACTTTATAAACGGCATCAGATGTGCCAAAGTTAGACTGTTTTAACTACTAACTTGAAAGGAGCAAGCCCCTGGCTAATGTTACTATACTTGGTATTGATATCG
>Ga0100402_1003465_pt1 | contig 17136 bp, 15 predicted proteins | sample CryGeyme20150102_FD_80419 | JGI IMG/M metagenome (GOLD analysis project Ga0100402, IMG submission 80419) | Groundwater microbial communities from Crystal Geyser aquifers in Utah, USA - Crystal Geyser metaG 2015-0102 | ecosystem: Environmental > Aquatic > Deep subsurface > Groundwater | place...
CATTGAGTTACGGCAGTATTTTTGCCATTGTCAACTTTAAACTTGTTTTATGAAAAACAAGGTTTTTGGTTTCTCCGGACGCATGGCAGAACATTGCCCCCGGTTTCTAATGCGCCAGTCTTAAATTTCGATTTTTTTTCTTTTTCGGAGGAGCATTTGCAATGCTGAGGACGACCGACAATAGGTCCCACGGGACTAAACGTGAACTTGATTATCATTATCCTTTTCCTTTTATTCGCTCGAATTCAAAGCACAAAATAAATCAAAGGAGGGCAAGAGATTTACTAGTACCGTACGAGTAGACTACTTATTAAGTATGGTACCTGGTAAGTATGAGTACCAGGTACTCGAGTAGTCTACCTGGTACCATACTCCCAGTAGAAGCTTCTTCCGTACTAATACTCGTACTCGAGTACATTACTACCGTCGAGTATCCCATTTTTGAGAACTACGACTACCACCTGATTCTCACACAAACTACAAGAGCTTTCATCGTAGCGCTAGTAGCTACTCTAGTTGGAAGAAGTGCAAGAAAGTGCATTTCAGAAAAAGCAATCGAGTTTCTTGACAATTCACAATTCACTCATCATGACCAAGGCTGCAAGTAGGACGATAAGATAGAATTTCCGATTTCCGACTAGAACCTCGCTGTATATGACGTCGAACGTCGGACAGCCTAGCTTGGAGATGACCTCACGAAAGATCATGTACGGTAGCTTGGACTATAGCCGGGATCGTAGGTCGCAGCAGAATTTAGATGGAAGTATTCGAAGTCTTATCTCTGAGTCGTCTTCCCTATTGAGTGGGCTGAGCCAGGCTAGAAAGATTTCAAGTCGAAGGAGGAACCCATCTTCAAGAGCCGAGAAGAAGAGCCATGGTGGAAATTGCAGCAAAGGGCTCACAAGCAAACTTCCAACTTCCATTGCTGTGATGTCGCTTAACAGTGAAACCAGAAGTCCTGCTCGCGGGGAACGCCTACATCGAAGTGCTAATGCCGCCAAGCTGAAAAAACAGCAAGTGGCCAAGATCATATTAGTACAATCGTATGCTCGCGGGTATATGAGTCGCTTTGCATGCAAGAGTAGGCTCATTATGGTAAGTTGCTGCTGGTTGAATTGATCGATAGAATAACTTAGACTTAATTGCTACACTAATAAAACACTGACGAGCTCTTCTTCGAAAACAGGAAGAGTCCAAGAAAAAGTTTTTTGCCATTCAGATTCAAGCTCAAGTTCGGGGCTTCCTGCAGAGGCAACGATACAGTAAACAAAGCGGCAGTGTGTTCAAGACCAAGCCAGAGGCTAGGCAAAAAAAAAGAAGGAGTGTATCATGCAAACGGTTTGTGACAGGGTTGGGATCTCCGAAACCAGCAAGGCGTGCTAGAGAGGAGGAGCATGTAGGAAAAAATAAGCTCACCGTGTTCACCTCAACTACTGATCAAAGCGAGTCAGAAGAAAGTGAGGTATCAGTTCGCATGGGGCAGTTGAATTCGCTTCGTGGAATGGATCGACTTTCGCCACGCGTGCCTGCTACTCAACATGATAATCGCTCAATTGGGGACTCCCAATCCGACATGGGGAGTACCATGTCCAATCTTTCCATTGCTCGACAAATACCAAATAGAAAGAAGCGCGATGAAAATGCGACCAAAATTCAGGCCATCGCACGAGGATACATTCAACGGTTGCTGTACAGGAGTCTGTTGGCCCTTGAGCAAACCAAAAAGAAATTCAGAAGTTTGAATGCTATTACCATTCAAGCTCAGGTACGAGGTTATTTGCAGCGCATGAAGGGCCCTCGGATACAACAAATCCATAATAGCGTACCATTGCGGGAACGCATTGTGGTCGAGCCAAGCCTCGAACCAATCTTCAAGCCAAACAACGCCAAATCCGTGGCCATGCACGAGCAGCTTTCGAAGGCACAGAAAAAGCAGCGAAAGGAGCGAAAGAACCCTCAAAATAGGGAAGGACGCCACACAAAAAAGGAACAACCGCAAGTCCCAGAGAAACAGCAGCCGTGCCACCAGACACAAGAAGAACATATTATTGCCGAGGGAATTGATTTTACAGCGACCCCGTCGGCAGCAAAGTGACTCAGATGGTGTGCCAGTGAAAGAATTGAACATTCGGAAAGCCAGACGACAGGATTCTTCAGCAAGCATGCACCACCACCACCACAACAGACAGAGAGTATTCCACAGCGCCACATGCCATCGCATTTGAGGAGAACAACGACGACAAACGACGGTGATTGTCGCCCAACAAAAGATGTTGGGAACTTTCCTCCGCGGAGAATCATGCTGCAAATGAAGAAGAATCCTCGAAGTCAAATGGCCCATTCCAACGCATTTTCCGTAGTAGACCCTCCTGACAAACGCCACCGGAAGTTGGTTGGTTCCGAAAATTTCGAGTCGGAGTCAGATGTCGGTAGTCTTATGAGTGGCCTGTCTCAAGCGCGCAAAGTACCCGATCGCCGCCGATTTCCTCCTCCTGGAGGAGGACGAAATTTAAATGATCAGAGCAGCAAGACTGCCAAAACAATTGCAGCCACAAAAATCCAGGCTATGGCACGAGGATACATTCAACGATTTGCCTACCAGAGCTGGCTGATCATGGAGGAGTCCAAGAAAAAGTTCTTTGCTATTCAGATACAAGCCATTGTCAGGGGTCATTTAGCAAGAACACACACATTATGACACGGCAGTAGTGCGCCATGGTTTTTTTGTTCTAAATAAAATAAAAGTCCCTCTCTGGGTAAAAATGTAATAAAAATGACGTGGGCGTTTTGCTTTTTACTAAATTCATTCATATAAAAACTGTGGCGGGGTGTGAGTTGAGTTTTTCATTACATTTCTGTCTGCCCTGTTAAGTGTGCGTGCAGCCAATCGATTTCCCAAACCTTGTGACGTATACTGGTTGAGCAACACTCAGAGGAGGGATGGATATATGTCCCAAACCTCGAACACATTCAGAGGTTATGTGAACCATGTTTGAAGGAATGACCGTGCGGTGACACGGAGCAACAAACATTGTGTTCGTACACCTTCAGAAAAGAGAGATGTGCATCTCGCCTCAGAGTCCTCGCAATATTTTCGTTTCCAAGTAGTACTTCCAATTTAACTCTATGACCTGTGGAATCAGAAACTATCTGCCTATTTCACGTCTGAATAGAACGTGAATTATCTTTCACACTCTTTAGTGTCTTAAATATAATTCCCCGAAAAGGGTTACGAATCTACGGATAATATACATTGATTGGTCTAGCTGCTCCCATTTCCACTAGGGATCGTCTAGGACTTCTTCCATTGCTTTGACTGTAAACTGCATTTGTGCGGTAGGTTCAGTTTTCAACCATCCTCGACTTTTTCCAATTATTCTACCATGCGTCTCTGCCACCGTAGTATGCATCATAATGAGTTGTTTATAAGGTTTCTTGCGCTGTCGCTGCCATTGATCTTGGCACCAAGATGTTTCAGGTGATATTCTTGACCACGAATCTATGCCACCTTAACGTGTATAATTGTGATTTAATTGAAAGATTCCTTGCGGTATCACGCCATTGATCTTGGCATCAAAAAAGTCTAAGAGATAGAGTGGCAGTGATTCATGACTTCAACTTATAATTATACTCTCTTTATTCGGAGAACCGAAAGAACTTAAAACTAACCATATGCAGAAATAATTTTTCTTGTTGTCGATGACTTCATGAAATAATTTGTGCTTTGGAATCAACGTTGCTTTCGTCTTGACGCATCAATGTCGGATCGATAATCATTAAAATAAAGTTGATCTTGGCTTCATTATTTTAAACAACCGACTGAATTTATCGGAAAATTCTAATAACCTGAGATGAATTGTACTCTATTATTATATTGCAAAATCTTATAAGCACTTTTCTACTTCTTTTCACAAAATGCTCATCTCAGGGAATTGCAACTCGGTATATCCATATATTTTTATCAACTTGACAAAGATCATGTTGATTATAACAATCGAAAGTTAGTGGCGTTTGGAAATATGAAGTGATGACTGAGTTTACTATCATTCTAAAAAAATTGAAATATTTTGTTTGTACTTTTGACTTCACTTTAAATTTTTGTCAGTCCTACTGGCGTATTGATTGCGGGCGCGAGGGGGAGGGAGGTGCATGTTGCTTGTTGCTGCCGTTTGCGCACGTTACAAATTTAAATTCTATGGTTTGAGAATTAGCTGTGCAGGAGTTGTCAGAATCAATGGACAGATATACCCCGCGTTTACGTTGCTAACAAGAAGTTCAATATATTGAGACGTTACTTGGGTGACTATACCACTGATCAGACTTCTTCAAACAATTGAAGGCCCACTGTTGGCATTCTGGGTCATGTTACTGCTCACTAGACTGACAAAAGCATTACTTAAAGCGCCGGTGCAGCAGTTGCATGCCGAGACAACATGTATGATATGAAACTGGTTTCAGTGCGTTTAGCAATAGTAAATGGACGGGTTGGTAGGTAGGAGATGCTAATGCTCTCCTTGTTTTTCGACGGAATCAACTGAACTATAAAATCACCCAAATAATACAAAATAAAGTAGGTTACCTTGCAGAATGCGGTCAATTTTTGGAAGCGGTACAAACTAAAAAAGTCACTATTCAAATAAATAATTAAAGAGTGCCAAAATTGATGAGAGATTTAGGATGAAGCTGAACCAATTTTCCAAATCCGAAAAATGTGAAACATGGTTGTTGTTCTGTTTGTTAGAAAAGGCTTGCTTGTGTTTGTTAAAAGAAAAAGAAAAAGAAAAAAAAGAAGAGTGTGGGTGTGTGTGGGTGTGGGTGTGTGTGGGTGTGTGTGGGGGTGGTGTGTGTGGTGGGTGTGGCTGTGGGTGTGTAGGGTGTGTGGGGTGTTTGGGTGTTTGGGGTGTGGGTGTGTGTGGGGGTGTGTGGGTGTGGGTACGTGTGGGTTTGGGTACGTGTGGGCACACTGTGGGTGTCGTACGTGTGTGGGTGTGGGTGTGGGTGTCGTACGTGTGGGTGTGGTGTGGGTGTGTGCGGGTGTGGGTGTAAGTCCTCCACAAAACACAAATAGTAGTGAGTGAAGTAAAAAAAAGCTTCAATAACAAGAGACTTCAAAATCATTTGAATTTTTTCATTTGTATTGTTGTTGTTGTTAGTGTTTTTCGTTGAACCTCAAAGTTTTCTGAAGAGCAGCATCATGTGTCGTCGTTTTTGTTGCTTTCTTCTGTGTTCAAGCGGAGCCCAAGCGCAAAATATGATGGGCGCATTGTTGCTTGTGGGCAACAAAGGCTGTTCAACGTTTGAAGCACAACAAAAAAGTAGTAGCAAGTGCAGAGCTTGGTTTCTAAACAAATTTCTTTTTGTACAGAGGGCGGCAAAAAAGGTGTACAAAGATTATGCACGAAGGACTAACCTTGGAGAACGACAGACGCTAACTTTAAAGAAAAACGGCCGCAAAAGGTTTGGAGAATCGGGGGATTGAACCCCGGACCTTCCGCATGCAAAGCGGACACTCTACCACTGAGCTAATTCCCCGCTCTAGAATGTTTAATAGGAGGAAAATTCAAATATAAAATATTATTTTTGTGTAATCTATGACTTTAAGTAGTACTACTAGCTACGATTACAACAGTAGTAGACATACAGCCAGTACTGGTAGCTACTCGAGTACGTTCTATTAAGTACTAGTAGCTACTACTAGTAGACCCTACTAGATCTAGTAGTAGTGAAAAATGTACTGGACGATAGCTAATATTATGGTCACACGGTACTTGACTAGGCTACTACAGTACTTAATCATAATTAAGACTGGCGCATTAGAAACCAAGGGCTAGTCTGTTGTTGCCCGGCAAACACAATTTTTTTATAGGAAGATAGTATTTTTAGTAATGCTCTATTCAATGATGAAGGTTGTTGTGGCTGATCTGATGGTTTCTCAGCCATATAAAAAAGAAGCTTCAAACTTCTTAGAGCAGTTAACAGGCAGGTGAGACTGAGCCACAAAGTAAACTTCAAAAACGTTCCATATCACAAAAAAAAAATTTGGTACCTCCAGACACAGCAGCATGAGACAGAACAAAGCCCCCAGTTTCTAGTAATGTGAAAGTCTTAACTACTAGTAGTGGCTACTACTACAGTAGTGTAGCCTAGAGGCAATAAATTGGGTGACTACTGTAGTACTCACACCAGTAGCAGACTAGAGTACATCATGTAGTAGTCTTACTGTTCCAGTAAATGACTGTTAACATTTATGTTTGTTTAATACTAGTACTAGAAACTGTAGTCCTCTTATGGTACTCTTTTTGGTTGGTGGTATGTTTCTTGTTATAGTTAAAGCAAACCTCCTGTGTGAAAAGCAAAGAATCAATTAGAAACATACTATTAAATGACCTGTTTGAGTACTGGAAGGTCCGCAAAGAAATATGGTCCATAGTATCTTTATTTAGGTTTTGTCTTTAGTAGGTTTTAAATAAATTTACTTAAGGGCTTACAATAATACACTGCCTGAAAATGATGTGTTGAAAATATGTTGAATGATGTTGAATCAACTTTGAATGAATGTTGAATTTGGGTTGAAAATGATGTGTTGACTCTGAATAATGTGGCAAATTTGTGGCAAATTTACTAGCAAAAAGAATCAAGTCATGTTGAAATTCAGTCCCGTGTTGAATATGTGTTGAATATGTATTGAAAATACGTTGAATAATGTTGAATCGTGTTGAACCAATGTTGATTGATTCAACATGACTGAATCTGTTTCAGGATTGTGAGAAGGTAGGTACTACATAGTAGTACATAATAGAGGGTTACAATGATGTTAATAGAGGTTTGGGGGACATTTCTGGGGAGAAGCATTAACTACCAAACAAGAAAATCACAACAGCCTATCAAAACACTAACACACACATTCAAGAACACCCATCACTATGCCACCTTGTAGGTATTCAAGCCTGTCTCTGGATCGAGATTCAATATAGTATCGGTAAGCTTTTTAGGGCCGGGTCCACTCCTAGTGTAGTACATCATCTTTACTTGTCCGGGCTGGGGATCTTGCCCCGTCTTGTCTGTAGCAGCTAGTAGGCCCGCGTCTATTTCAAATGCTTTGATTTCAGCCTCGAATTCTGGATTGTTGACGTAGTGCTCGCCCAAACAAGGATAATAATGCAGCATGAGAGCTCCTACTTCCACAGCATATTGATTTAAAGTAAAGAGAACGGCATTTGGTCCGGCATCAAACGTATAAGCGGCTCGAATTTGACCAGCCCATTTGTTGTACGCATGAATAATACGAATAATGCTGTGGGATACGTCGTTCATGTAGAAAATGGGAGGATAGGTATCGAGACAGGTGGCGTGAAATTGGTTGGAATCGGCCATGGTCAATCGTCCAAAAGCTTCAAAGTCCTTTGCTAAAAAAGCTCGTTCAATTTCTTCCATTCGTTGGGCCACCACAGTGTCTGCGCGATATTTGAGAAGCAACGATGTTGCCACACTCGTGCTCATGCCTGCTGTCGACGAAGTGTCCTTTTTCGCATCAGATACCACCATGATGACGGCTCGAATTTCGGGCCAATGCTTCTCATCGGCTACTTGTTCCGCCAGACTATTCTTCCATTCCTGATCTACTGATCCTCTTCTCCACGCAACAAACCCTCCATTGAGACTTCGGCAAGCTGATCCACTTCCTTGTCGAGCAATGGTCGTTAATTGCCCTGGATATTCCTCCTTGGCCCCCATGAGGAGACTCAGTGCCGCAACGAGGGCGGCATAACCCGCCGCACTACTTGCCAATCCAGCAGCCGTGGGAAAGGTATTGAAACTCGAGGCATGGATGTGCATATTTTGCCAATCCTCTTTTTTAACCACAACAGTACCTTTATCGTCTAATTTATCCGTTGCCAGAGCCTTAACGCCATCGATACAGGCACGAAATCGTTTGCTGGTGGCAGCTCCTTCTTCTTCGATTCCATTCAACCACAACCGATCGCTCTCAAAGGCTGTTGAAGAAGCAACTGTAGTTACAGCTTTAAGGTCGGCTTGATCGAGTGTGACACTGACACTGTCGTTGATCGGTGTGTTGTAGTGCGCATCGGCTTTGCCCCAATATTTGATGCAAGCAATATTGGTAGGAGCCGAGGACGTTTCCATATAAATAGGGGCAAGCTTAGCTTTTTTTTTGCTGTTTTCTTCCGTCATGGTGATAATTCTTAGTGCTGTTGATCAAAATCATAAAAGGAATATTATTACTTATTTTTACTTTACTTGCTTGAAAAATCAGATGACAATATTATAATAAAATAGCGAGACAAACAAGCTTCATTTTCGGATTGCGGAAAGGGAACAGAGCTTTCAGGCAGGACGAGCGTTTGTGAGGAAGAGAGGCAGTACTGTGACAAGTATTTAATTAGGAGCACTTGGTTTTCATTTAGGAGCATTTAGTTTTCATATTTTTGCAATTAGGAGAAATTTACTTCTATTAGAAGTATTTTTTGGAGAGTTTCAATTAGGAGATTTTTTTTTGATTTAGGAGCTTTTTTTTTGGAATTCGGAGCTTTTTTTGCCCTAAGGAGAATTTAAAATTTGTTTTCTAGAGCTATTATCTCTTTGATCTCCTCCTAGGAGCATTTTTTAACGATTAGGAGCATTTGTTTCTTTTAAGAACAACAATTGAAAGTATTTGATTTTGAAATTGCTTCTTAGTAGGAGAGCATTTGTTTTGGCAATTAGTAGCTACTAGCAGCATTTCTTTTAATTAGGAGCGTTTGTCAATTGGAAGAAACATTTGCACATTTTAGTACTCCTTAAAAATCTCCTACTACGCACTGGGGGTGGAGAAATATTTAATTGGTGAGCAGCAGTACTAGTAGTATCGTCGGATGACAGTAATTAGTACTAGCTAGTGCATCATTAGTAGTAGTACCAGGAAGAGCAGCAGGTAATATCTAGTTGCTTAGAGAGTAGTGTTTGAGGCCATACTCTCCTCCTTATAGAGTTTAGGAAATTTTTAGGAGATTTTTAGGAGATTTTAATTACTAGGAGGAGACCACTTCATGAGAGGTGCAGAGGACATTACTAGGAGAGTTTTTTTCAATTAGCTAGGAGAGGTTTTTTTTAATTACTAGGAGAGTTTTTTATGTTAAGCTAGATATTAGTAACTTGAGGAATTAGGAGATTTTATGTTTCATTTAGAAGATTTTTTTCTACTTAGGAGAGTTTAGTCAACAGTACTAGGAGCGTTTCTCCATATTTAGGAGAGTTTTAGGAGATTTATGAAAAAGAAATAGGAGACTTTTAAAAGTCTCCTACCTGGTAATCAAGAGATTTTCAATTAAATCAGCTCTTCCTGGAGAAGAAAAAATAATAGTGTGTGGCCGTTGAAGGTTAAAGGGATATATCTCTTGCCTCTCCGTGATGCCTACCGCTTTCATCATCGTCTCTCAGTTCTTAACCAGTCGTCACACTGCAACGAGCTTAAAGAAAGAAGGAACAAGAGCATGTCATGATACGGCTTTGTTCTAGCAGCAAGAGCTACGTTCGCTCGTGCCAACTTGCCAGAGGCGTTCATCCAACTACTACTACGAGTATATTTAGAACAAAATCGCATCACAACCAACGATATGAAAATTCCAGTCACATTAATACAATCACCAAACCACCAATGACGAGACCACAAGACACATCCTCGCCTGATCTACCTGAACCACAAACATTTCAAGATGATTTCTATTTCTATGGTGTCCTGATCTATCGTTTAGCCCTCGCCTACGGAGGCATTTATTGCCTTTCCGAGTACGGCTTCCAACTGACCAATTGCAACGGACCCAGTATGTTGCCCACCATGAAACCTTGCGGTGAAATTATTTTCATTGATCGATTGACACCACGACTGTACGGATTTGATGGAGGATGCTCTCGTGGCACGGATCGCGTCCAGTTGGCACGGCATCGACAACAGCAATACCAACAACAACAATCTGGTGAAGACGAGGAAGAATGGCATGAAACGGAGAGCTTTGTACCGGCCAACGAATTTCCACAACAAGGCAAATGGGGGCGATTTTGGCGCAATATACGAAGTGGAATAAGTCATGGTGATATTGTCGTGGTGGAACATCCTCAACGTGAGGGGACGGTTTGGTAAGTGTGCTTTGTTGCGGTGCCTGTCTTTTCTTACCGTACAGTGATCTGCATTGGTATCGCTCACTCATCTACTCATTTCATCTCAATATATTATAGCAAACGAGTGGTTGGACTTCCGGGTGACGAGATTATTCTAAAAAACTCTCACTATAGCATTGCCTCGCATTTCAAACACGGTTCTCCCAAAGCATCAAGGGCTGCTCGGAAGAGTCTTCTTCGTGTGCCAGATGGTCACGTTTGGTTAGAAGGTGACAACAGTGCCAACTCTTTGGATTCGCGGAGTTACGGGACAGTCCCGGCTGCTTTGATTGTTGGTCGAGTGCCCTTTCGAATATGGCCCTTGCGTGAAAATGCCATAATGGAACGAGGGTTACGACCTTCAAACAAGCGGCTCGGGGAACCCAAGTGGGGCTTTCAAGGAAGTACTGTCTTACCAGCGGGATATCGCGGAGAAAGAATCATCAAACAATATAGTGGCGCAAATTGTAAAGAAAGTTAAAGCAATCCTCCTACACTAGTATGCTGCCAACAGCAATCTCTTCATTTCTAGCAAACGTCAATCTCAACTAGATACAAGAAAGTGCTACTATCTCTATCCCGTATATTCCTTTTAGACTATTGCATGCCAAGCAACACCGCAACTCTTCTCGTTTTCATTGATGCATGCGTATTGCTTTTCGCATGGACGGCGGAAAATTGCCAACCAAAAGGAAACTTTCGCAAATGTTCAAGATGATTGGCAACACTTATCTGAGCTTGAGGAGACCGGTTCCCTTGTTGACAGCGTAAAAGGTGTCGGCAAAGACCAAAGATAAGACAGCCATCAACTTCATGACAATGTTCAAGGCAGGTCCGGAAGTATCCTTGAAGGGATCTCCAACAGTGTCTCCAACAACGGCAGCCTTATGAATGTCAGATCCCTTGCCCTGTAGTTCGGAATCAGGAGAGGCTTTTTCAATGTATTTCTTCGCGTTGTCCCACGCACCACCAGAGTTAGACATGGAAATCGCCAATTGGATGGAAGCGATGAGACTGCCTACTAGAAGACCAGACACGGCAGTGACACCAAAGATGATTCCGGTAAGAAGAGGAGTAAAAATAACCATGGCTCCGGGAGGAACCATCTCTTTCAAAGAAGCCTTGGTAGAAATGGCGATGCAGGCATCGTAGTCAGGACGCTCGGTGGGGTTGGCATCCAACAAGTGGGGCTTTTCGTCAAATTGGCGTTGAACTTCCATCACCATCTCCATCGCAGCAGTTCCCACACTCTTCATGGTCATGGCGGCAAACGCAAAAGGAATCATACCTCCAATGATGAGGAAAGCAAAGGTGACAGGGTCCAACATATTGACACCATCGGCAAAGAGAGTATCCTTGGAGGAGTGACGGATACGAGTAACAAAGGCTCCAAAAAGGGCGAGAGACACTAGAGCGGCAGATCCAATGGCGAATCCCTTTCCGATAGCGGCAGTGGTGTTACCAGCTGCATCCAAAGCATCAGTCTTTTCACGAACACTGGGGTCCAATTCAGCCATCTCAGCAATTCCCTGTAAAAATGAAAAAAAGGCATATGTGAGGTTGAATTGCGCAAAAGATCTCCGAAAAGATTTCTCCAAATCACAAACATTTCGACCCAACTCACTCCAGCATTATCGCAGACAGGTCCGTAAACATCGATGGTCAACCCAGTGGCCAAGTTGGACAAGAAACCAATGGCGGCAAGGGCCACTCCGTACATATCACACATAGAAAAAGATCCGTAAACGACGACGGCAAGGACCAAGACAGGAATAATAGCAGACTTATATCCCAAAGCAATACCGTAAATCATGTTGGTAGCAGCTCCAGTCTTGCAACTGTGGGCAACCTCGCGGACAGGAGCGTAAGAATGGGAAGTATAGTATTCGGTCACAAGTCCGATGATCAAACCGCCAACTGCGCCCATGACAACACAAACGCAGGCTTCCCAGGGATGAAGGTGGAGCGTCTTTGTTCCAACAGTGCTGTGAAGGGTGAATTCGGAGGGAAGGAAAAGAACCGAAGCAACGTAGACGGCTGGGATCATGAGGCAGGTGGTACTGATGAGCTGAAGCTTGAGTGCTTCTTCGACATTGGCTTCCGATTTGACAGTTTTAATATGTGTGGCAATGAAGGAGCAAATTAAGCAGATAATGAGACCGACAGCCGAAATAACAATGGGAAAGACCATGGCATTCCATCCAGCGGCGGCACCAATTCCACTACCGATGACAAGAGCAGCGCAGGTAGACTCGGCAAAAGATCCGAATAAATCCGATCCCATACCAGCGACTAAAATTTCGACAGAAAGAAAGTATTATGTAAGAAACAACATCAATGAGCCAAGCCAGTTAGACAGATAATTGCTTACCATCTCCGACGTTGTCTCCAACATTATCAGCAATAGTAGCGGGATTGCGAGGGTCGTCTTCAGGAATTCCGTGGACAACCTTTCCGACAAGATCAGCTCCGACTGTGGTAGATTTTTGCGTCGTTGTGAGATGCCGTTAATACGAAGGGAAAGAAGCAGCAGAGGAAAAAGAGAGAACACAAACAGCGGAGCAGAAACAATTTTAAAAATGTGACGTACCATCAGCAGCCTTGGTGTAGATACCACCTCCAACACGTCCGAACATAGCAATGACGGATCCTCCCAAACCGTATCCAGTGATGCACTCGTTGAGGTAGATCCAATCTTCGGGTTCCTTGTAGTGAACACGGTAAGCAAGCATGGTTAAGTAAAGCATGATCATTCCAAGACCGCAAAGCGCAAATCCCATGACGGCTCCGGCCCGGAAGGCAGTATTGAAGCAAAGAGTCCATCCCGACTTTTGAGCGGCAAGGGTGGTTCGAACATTGGAAAAGACGGCGACCTTCATTCCCAAATACCCACTGGCCATGGAAGTAATGGCACCCAAAAGGAAGGCAATGGCGGTGAAAAGTCCGCGGGCCGCATCCCATCCGGTTCCCCATGAAACAAGGACCAAAATTACGAGGGAAAAAATGCAAATAAAGACAAAACAGACTTGGTACTCGGCCCTCAAGAAAGATTCAGCTCCTTCCACGATAGCATTGTAAATTTCTTCGAGGCGCTTGAGAGTCTCTTCGTCATTTCCTCCGGTAAGGTTGTCCGATTCAGAAGCCTCGCCACCTCCACGGATGGTGATTTTGGCAATGATACTGTACTGGATGAGGGCCCAAAGGAGACCGATGACACCTGAGGTCAAAATAAGAATGGTGGCGGCAGACTATCGGGCGCGAGAGGTGAGGGTTAAGATAAAAATCAAAACAAGGCGAATGCTTCAAAGCAAAACAAATGCAACGGAAATTTAGAAAGCACTAGTTCGGTGCAGGCACGATCCCAACACATGACGGTCTTGCCGGTCTAATGATAGCGAAGGCACCTCTCACAAATCAACTGCTACAACTCACTTCACTTTGCAACACCATGATTAGACACTATTAATATAATTCACAAAAGGTTACTTCCAGAAGTTAAACTATTTAAACTAGTTTTGTACTGATACTCTTGTAACTCTTTATTATTAGTAAAGAGGAAGATTGAAGAGCAACCTCTATTGGCTGCCGACAGGAGCTACTCGAGTAGTCAATTCGCTTCTAGCCACTGTACGTGGTACACGCAACAATGCTGGAGTTAAGGCCACAAGCGGTGGGTATTGGTACGTCATCAGACACTTGACACTTCAAGCTCCACTTCTCGATATCTTTGGATTGGAGCTCGAAACCGTTATATCCTTGGCACAAAACAAGTACTAGCTACTACTAGTAGTAGTCTCTAGTAGTACTAGTAGACTAGTGTGCTCGAGTTTAGTTGAAAACTTCGTGTTCTCACACACTCTGATGAGTAGTCACTCTTCTACATCATGGTACCAGGTGCTAATAAAATTCATGGGATCCAACAAATCTTTCTGAATAATTTAAGCCAACCAGTCAGTGAAACATAAAAGTGTGCGTTATGCTATGCTGAATTTTCAACAAGATCGAAGCTTCACGGAGAATCTCGTAATTAGTTCAGCTGGTGTCTTTCCATATTCGTCTGAAGCAGCGCGCTTTCTAGACTTGATAAAGAACTTGCCTTAACTATAGTTTCGGGTCCACGTCCGAAGTTTCACTGGGATTGACCTTGCGACTGGGTGAGCCAATACCTAAAAGGCGGATCCTGAGGTGGTCCCTGAATCCGTATATGACGTACTCCGTACTAAAAGAGTTCTTTTAACTACCAGAACAAATAAATACAGAAAGTTGATAACCGTGCCTTAAAAGAAGGATTTGATGGAGTTCATCAACTCTCTCTTTATTTCCTCGGAAAGATCCAGAGTTTGATCAATGGTAGCCAAGGCGTCTGGTGCATGCTTTTGAACGTGCTCTAGTAAGCTGTCCAAAAGCTCCTGTCCACTTTCGGTTCCAGCCAGTTTCCCGCTGTCTACAGCGTTATCCAGATATCCGCTTGAAGCCGCCAAGAGGGCGGTACAAGATTCTGATAAAGTGCGACCCCCTCGCCCAACTTCTTGGTGCATGGCAAGAAGAAGAGCACTTCTCCGTCTTATCTGCTTCTTGGAAGAGCTGGTGACTTCGGCGCCATCCATATTTGCCGCCTGGGACAAATCCAGCCGTAAACCCTCGGCAATTCGACGCAACGCGGGAGCATCAGCCCGAGATTGCGTATCCGCTCCGATGCCAATGCGTGTAATGCTCCGTTGAGGATCAATTGGGGGATTTTGACCAGCTTCCCGCAATGTTTCGTCGAGCCATATCTGTCCATCTGACATGCTGATAAGATCATCAATATGCTGCAGCACTAGTCGGCGTTGTCCTTCCGAAGCTGAAGGAATAGGAATATCGATCTTTCGTAAGGTAGCGGCTGTCAGAGGAATGCCCTTTTTCGTCAGCAGTTCGATACGAGCACGCACTTTTTCGCTGCCTCCTTCAAAATCCTTTTCGGAAAAGGTTGTGTCTTCGTCACCTGAAGCACTTGGGAGGTGCATAAGCAATAAGAGTGTAAGGCTTCCGCCACCGCGGCTTGCCTTGTACTGAGCAGATCGTTGAACAATTGAAGAGAAGAACCCTCTCATTTCCGAGGAGGCTCCTCCCTCGCGATCGCTCTTGACAACAGACTCCATTCCAAAGATATCTACCAAAACCCGAGTTGTTGCATCCCAAAATTTCTTATGCTGATCCAAGCTATCAATAATGACAACCGTATTCATTCCTTGTTCAATAGTATAGGTTTCTGCAATAGCACAGGCCGTGGCTGCCATAGCAGTTGCCTCGGCCGCTCTTGCAGCCTCCTCCACCTTATCCTCCTCTGCCAGAGACGATCGCACCAGATGAATTTTCTCCAGTAACCCAGCGTCTTTTAATCTCTTTGTGACATCGACGCTATCGTCAATAGCTGCATAGACAAATTTTGTTTTCTCGTGCTCTCCGGATATGCGACGTTGTTGAGTGGAAATGAAATCACAAATCATACCCCTCGCAGCTGATACATCATCTGCTATCAATAGCATGTTTTGGCCCTGCCCAATCGGAGCTAGAGTATCGATCATGGTATTGCCCGTAAGCATCGGATTGTTGATTAAGGCAATATCTTTAACCTGGGGAATAGGAGCAAAAATAGGACGACCCGAACTAATTCGAAACATATCCACGGCATTGTCGGTAGCCGTGTCATCAACAGGTGATCCATCCCAACGAACCACGTTCTTCTCATCTCGTACTGAGATCCTCGCCATTTCCTTGAGAACGGATACTTGTCCATCTTGAAGGCCCATCGTTTCCACGCCGTTGTACACAAACGCAATCGGAGGCCGATGGGCTACCACAACACCTTTGTGCCCATCCGGAAAGACTACCTTGTGTCCCGTCAAGTCGCCTCCTTTTTTATTGTAAGATTAAGTGTGTTTTGCGGGGTTAACAAAGTTAGTACGCGATAAAAATTAAAAAATTACTCAATGATTGGAGTAATTAATAAAACAGAAAGCACCTACCGAGATCGGATTTGAATTTTTCCTCTACAGGGAGGTCAGCGGGGCTCAAAACACGCTTGTCGCTGCTGATACTGCTCACCGCTTCAGTTAGACTGTCTTGGTCGATTTGCACAGCTGTTAATCCACCATTGAAGAAGGATGCAATGGTTCCTTTGGCCAGGGTAGGTTCGGTGGCGATTGGGTTCCCAATAGGAAGTGTGGCTTCGCCTTCTGACATAATGGACGCCAGCTGCAACGTTGATCCAGACGAGAGATTCCGGTACTGACGGAGCAGTGAGGGAAAAAGCAAACGTGGAGCCCAAGCTTCGGATGGATGTGGCCCGAGACAGGAAACCATAGCGATAGCCGGGATTGTGGATTTTCGAAGCTTCATGTTGGTATTTTTGGCGTTGGATGTGCTTCGGAGAGATCGGGGAAAACGACAAAAGAGATTTGCTATTGGTGGGATATTTTTCAGAGTTGTGACAGAGGCTCGCGAAATCAGCATGGAACCTGGCAGACTCAGGACGAAAGCTAATCGCTTTGGTTGTTGGTAGGAAAAGATGCTGTGCAGAAAAAATAAAGTTGAGAAGAAAACGAACATCGAGAGTGCAACTGTGAAGATTGATGATGACGAGTGGTTGAGGATTTTTTCGCTCGTTTATCGCTGCTGGAACGAACCTACTACAGCAGCACACTAGCCTACTACTATTTTGATTAGTCTCTCCTCTACTAGCTAAGAGGAGCTACTACTACTAGCTAGCGTCGGCTTGCGATCTGACCTGAGTGTGCTGTGTAAGCGTGACCTGACTACTTGGTAGTGACTGCATGATTAATAAAAAAGGAACAAATCCATCCAAAATCCAAACACATGTTACCACCATTCCCGGGATATGGATTTATCCCGGGGCTGTGTTTCCAAATTTCCGGGATATCCATATCCCGGGCTTGTTTGACGCTTTTCGAATCACCAATTCCGGGATATTGGAAAATC
>Ga0100402_1003467_pt1 | contig 17130 bp, 10 predicted proteins | sample CryGeyme20150102_FD_80419 | JGI IMG/M metagenome (GOLD analysis project Ga0100402, IMG submission 80419) | Groundwater microbial communities from Crystal Geyser aquifers in Utah, USA - Crystal Geyser metaG 2015-0102 | ecosystem: Environmental > Aquatic > Deep subsurface > Groundwater | place...
ATAAAGTTACGCTACTCTGTAGCTTTTGAAATTTATTTTTTATTATCATTCTACAAAGGTTACGCAACTTTGTTGCTAGGAAAGGACTATTTTAGATTTTATAAATGTCACTCATGTTAATTGCTGAATACTATTTTTTTAATCAGTCCAATTTATAAAATCTGTGTTCCATACAAGTCAAAAAGAAACTCCTTATTTTCATTAGTTGAGAATAAGGAGTTTTGTATTTAATTCGCCCCATTTGGTCGTTGAAGTCTGTATCTTTCCAAATTGCTGCGCTGTCCTGTTGGAAGCTCCAAATACACTTCAAAATCAAGATAATTAGCTTCGGCAAAACGAATACTTTGTCTATAAAAAAGCTCATCAAAATCATTCTCAAAGAAAATTCGTCTTCCATCTGTTCCGAAAGTAGTTACAGAGAAAGAATCACTTCCTCCATTACTTGCTATAAAACCAACTCTCAAAAGGGCTACTCCAGTAACAATATTTTGTGGGTCAATTACCTCAAATTCTTTTTGAAAAAGTGTGCGATTTTCTCCTGTATTTGAAGGAATGGTATTTAATCCATCTGGAATAGTAACGGTCAGATAATTTATAAAAAATAGAGGTTCTCTGACCGTAAAACGAATCTTGAAAGTAAATGGATTTTCGTTTGGGTCGTTACTCTGAATGCTTATTGTTCCTATATTTTCGCCTAAAGTAATGGCCGTAAAACGGACAAGAAAACGAGCTTTTTGAGTAGGTTCTAAACTATTTTGAGTAATATTCGAAACCTCAAAATTTGGATTATCACTTTCCAAACTAGAAATATTTAAGGTTGCATTTCCTTGATTTTCAATTTCGAACTCAAAAAACTCTTGAAAATCGGTTTCCAAATTACCTCCTTCTATAAATTCAAAGCCATTTTGTACTTCTTGATTATTGTTATCTCTATAAAAAACAGCAATATCTGGCGCAGGTGCAGGATTAGGATTGGCTACAATTTCGAAAAGATATGGATTTTCTTCCCTTGTAGGGTCGTTATTCTGAATTTGAATTTGTGTAGTATAGTTTCTGCCTTCTGTTGGATTAAAAATTAGGACAAATGTTGTTGTTTGATTAGGTAAAATTTCACGTTCCGATATGTTTCGAATTTCAAATGCTGCGTTTGTAGAAAGAAGTGTTCCGATAGTCAAATTTTCCTCTCCTTCATTTTTGATAGTAAAAATGGTTTCATATCGCTGCCCTACTTCTGTATCATTCAAAAGATAAGTTCCTGTTGGAGAAGGAATAAAAGTAGTTTGTTGATACACTTTTATATCTGGAAATTTTGGCGCAGGTGGGGGATTTACAATTATTTTAATAAAGAAAATAAAGTTAGGTTCATTCCAATCATTCGAAAGAATCGTAATCGGAATTTGATACTCTCCTATTTCTAAACCTTCAAAATCTAGCCTAAAAGAATCACTTTCATTTATTTCAAACTTATTTTTTAAAGGTTGAATAATTTCAAAATTGAGTGTAGAATCTGTACTTGTTGATTGTATTTCGCCTATTTTAAGGATATTTCCTCCTTTATTTTCTATCAAAAAAGAAAGTTCAAAATCTGTTTGTTCTTCTACCTCGTAACTCAAAATCTGATTTTCGGCTATTTCATTTTTTGCAGGACTATCTATTTCACTTTGTAGCGAATAAATTACTAACTCTGGACAAAGAAGTTTTTCATCATCTTGACAACTGACCAAAGAAAAGCTAAAAAATAAGATTGAGAAAGCTAGAGAATAAAAATATTTTGAAAGAATAGAATTCATAACTGATTGATTTTTTTGATGATTCTGATAAGTAAAAATGAAGTATAATTTGTCCTTTTACAAAGATAAGAAGCAATTCTAAAGAAAAGAGTTTTACACAAGTTTTAAAATTTATATCGATAGGGAATAACATTTTCTTATAATTTTTCGTTAATATTGACCAAATGTTACTAAATTGTTAATAAATTTATTCATTTAATCCTTATTTATTTTGAAAACTGTATCAAATAGTGCATTCAACTCCTCTTGATATATTTATTGTTCTGATTACCTTTTAAAATTTTACTGCTTTGAAACACATTAAATACCCATTATATTATCGTATAGACTTTTTACCTAGATTAGAAACTACATTTTTTTCAAAGAAAAAGGCTGTGTCTTTTGTTCTTTGTTTGTTCACATTGACAACTCTAGTTTTTAGTTCTTCTTTTAGTTTTGCTTTTCCAATTTGTTCTTCAAAATCTCACAATGAGCAAAAGATGTCTTCCAGACTATCTAATTTTTTAGATGCTCATGATTCTATCACGCCAGAAATGAAGGAAATTGCAATTCAAAGAGTTATTGATTTCAACAAAGGCTTTAAGATTACACCTACAAATGAAGTCAAGACGCTGCGAAGATTATTTTTTGCTGTACAAGAAACATTTTTAAAAGAGTATGTTTTGTACTCTAGTTTTTTTGAAACGATTGATAGTGGAAAATTTGATTGTTTGACAGGTTCTGTATTGTATGCTGTTTTTTTGGAAGAAATAAAACAAAAAGGAAATTTTGATTATACGTATCAGATTGTTCAGATGCCTACTCATGTTTTCATAAAAATAGCGTTATCAGATAAAAGTGAAATGATTTTTGAGAGTACAAATTTTGATAAAGGTTTTATTGCTACACAAAAAGGAATTGAATTTTATTTGCAAGAGCAAACCAAAAAAGCACAAGAAGAAACACAAAACGAAAATGTAGTTGTGCTAGATAAACAAGAGCTTAACAATTTGGTAACATTAGAAACAGCTTCTGCCTTACTTTATTTTAATCAAGGAGTTTTGTTTTTTAACCAAAGAAAATTTGGAAAATCTCTCAAAATGGCTCAAAACGCTTTTTCTTATCAAAAAAATGAAGCATTTTATGATTTAATGACACTTTCTTTAAAAGAACTGCTAAAAAATAATTCAATTTCGGAAAAAGAATATAAAATAAATTTTAAAAGGATAGATTTAGTAAGTAATTGAGTTTGAGTTTAAATTTTTGTTAAAAAAAAATTAAAATGCTATATCTTCTTAAAAGTCAAGAATTTGAATTACGATTATTCTTAATTTGTTAATAATACTGAAACGTAAAGATTGATAGGTGTGTCTTACCTTTGTGGAAACTTATATCAAAACTCTCAACTACTTTAGTTTGGAGTTACTTAATTTTCTATTTAGCAAACCTTATTTATCAATCTTATGATGAAGCATTACATCTTAAGCCTTATCGCTTTCGTATTTGCTTGTTCGGTAGCATTCAATTCCTTCGGACAAGGCTCTACGACGGCTTCCCTTAGTGGTGTCGTAAAAGACAAAAATGGAGAAGAACTTCCTGGTGCAACTGTTTTGGCAGTGCATACACCGACAGGTTCTCAGTTTGGTGCTGTTACTACACTTAGTGGTAATTACACAATTCTTAACATGAATGTAGGTGGTCCTTATACCATTACAGTTCAGTATGTAGGATATGAAGACCAAAAAAAAGAAAATGTATATCTTTCTTTAGGACAAACTCTTCGTATGAATTTTGACCTTTCAGAAGATGTGCAGACAATCGGTGAAGTAGTAATTACTTCAAATGCCGAAATCATTGACGGTGAAAAAACAGGAGCAGGTACAACTGTTTCTCAAGACCAACTCAATGCTTTGCCTACTATCTCTCGTAGTTTAGGAGATTTTACTCGTACAACCCCTCAAGCTCGTGTAGATGGAAATGGTGCTATTACTATCGCAGGACAAAACAACCGTTATAACTCTATCATGATTGATGGAGCTGTAAATAACGATGTTTTTGGTCTTTCTGCATCAGGAACAAACGGTGGTCAGACTGGTATTTCGCCTATTTCATTAGATGCTATTGAGCAAATTCAAATTGTAGTAGCTCCTTTTGATGTTCGTCAAGGTGGTTTCTCTGGTGGTGGCATCAATGCTGTTACTCGTAGTGGTTCTAATAAAGTAGAAGGTTCTGCTTATTACTTGTTCCGTAATGAAGGACTAGCAGGAAAAACTCCTACTGATGATGCTACTCTTGAACGTCAGAAATTAGATGACTTTAGTTCAAGCATTATAGGTTTCCGTTTGGGTGCTCCTATCAAAAAAGATAAATTATTTATCTTCATAAATGGAGAAATAGAACGTCTTGAAACTCCTCAACCTTTTAATTTTTCTGATTATAAAGGTACTTCTTCTCAATCAGAAATTGAAAATCTTAGCAGCCAATTACAATCTAGATATGGATATGATGCAGGTGGATTTTTGAATAACACTAAAGAGTTATCATCAAATAAACTTTTTGCTCGTTTGGATTGGAATATCAACAAAGACCACAAAGTTACTTTGCGTCATAGTTATACAGAAGGAAATAGTTTGGGGCGTTCTCGTTCTTCTGCTAGGACCATTAATTTTGGAAATAACGGTGTAGCTTTTCCTAGTGTAACCAACTCTTCAGCTTTAGAATTAAAGAGCCGTTTTGGTGATAATAAATCTAATAGTTTGATTATTGGTTATACAAGAGTTATCGATGACCGTGACCCAATCGGTGGTGATTTTCCTCGTGTTCGTATAAACGACGGTGCTGGTAACATTTTCTTTGGTTCAGAAGCATTCTCTACGGCTAACAAGTTAGAACAATCTACTTTGACTATAACAGATAACTTTAATATTTTTAAAGGAAAGCACACCATTACACTTGGAACGCACAATGAGTTTTATTCTACTTATAACTTATTTATTCGTCAGAATTATGGACAGTATCAGTTTGCTTCTTTAGAAGAATTTTTGGGTGGTGAAGATGCAATCAACTACAACCGTAGTTATTCATTAGTAGATAATGTAACTGGTGATGGTTCGGCTGCTGCTGCTGAATTTACAGGCTTTCAATTAGGATTTTATGCACAAGACGAATATGCAGCTTCTGAAAAATTAAATCTTACTTTTGGTGTTCGTGTAGATATTCCAATCTTTGCAGACCCTGTTACGAATCCAGGATTTAATGATAGCACACTCACAAAAGTTAGACAATTCTATCCTGATTTAGGAAACAGAATTGAATCTGGAAAACTTTGGAAAACTCCTATTTTGGTTTCTCCTCGCTTTGGATTTAATTACGATGTAATGGGTGATAAATCACTTCAAATTCGTGGTGGTGTAGGTATCTTTACTAGCCGTATTCCTTTGGTATGGCCAGGTGGTGTGTATAACAACAATGGTCTTACTGTTGGTGGTGTATTTGCCAGAGGTGTAGAGTTCCGTCCTGATCCATTCAATCAATATACTGCAACTGACTTCGGACAGTCTGTAAGTCTTCCTAGTGGTGATATGAATTTGTTTGTAGAAGATTTTAAATTACCTCAAGTAGTTCGTGCTTCATTGGCAGTAGATAAAACATTACCTTGGGGAATGGTAGGTACATTAGAAGGTATCTATACTAAGACATTGAATAATATTCTTTACTACAACTTAAATGTAAAACCTGCTGATCGTAATTTTGCTGGTGCAGACAATCGTCCTTATTATGATCGTCGTGATGAAATCGAAAGACCTTACGACCGTATTATGGTAGCTGATAACACAAATAAAGGTTATTCTTATAATATTACTGCTCAACTTCAAAAACCATTTGATAATGGATTTATGGCTAGTGTTGCCTATACATACGGTCGTTCAATGGTTATCAATGATGGTCTTTCTTCTCAAAACTCTTCGCAGTGGAGATATACACAGAATGTAAGAGGTAAAAATGATTTGGATTTGACCTACTCTAATTTTGATTTAGGTTCTCGTATAATTGGTATGCTTTCTTACCGTTTAGATTATCTTGACCATGCAGCAACAACAATTTCGTTATTCTATGAGGGTCGTTCGGGCAACCGTTTCTCGTATATCTATCGTGGACAACTTGCAAATGATGATACAGGTTCGGGTTCTACTGAAGCTGACCTTATCTATATTCCTAGAAGCCAAGACGAAATTGTATTTACTCCAATCACTCGTACAGTAGATGGGCAGGAAGTAGTAGTTACTCCAGAACAACAATGGCAAGCATTCAATAGTTATATTGAAAATGATGAGTATTTGAGTGGTCGTCGTGGTGATTATGCAGAACGTAATGGTTCTCGTTTGCCATTTATCAATACATTAGATTTACGTTTGTTACAAGATTTTTATATCAAAACTTCTAACGGAACAAAACATAATCTTCAACTTTCTTTTGATATCTTCAATTTCACTAACTTCATCAATAAAGATTGGGGGCGTAGCTACTTTGTAGGTAATAATAACATTAGACTTCTCAACTTTAACAGAGTAAATACAGTAAACGGACAGTTTATTCCTGAGTTTTCTTTTGGTAGCCTTAGCAGTAGAGGAGAGTATCAAACAGTATCAGAAACAAAAGATAACTTTACTATTAATGATTCAGGTATCAATAGTTCTCGTTGGCAAATGCAAATCGGTATTCGTTATTCGTTCTAATCCGATTGTATAAATCAATATATTTCACTCCAAACCCTTTCAGAAAATTTCTGAAAGGGTTTTTTGATGAATTTTTTGGACGGTTTCTATCCATTTCTATCCAATCTATCTAAATTCCTATCGAAAATCTTTTTTATTAAGTAGCTTTTTGGTTATCTTTCCAATTCAGTTTTATGTATTATAGAATATAGATTAATAATTTCCGTTTCATACTAATCATTAATCACTAAAAACTAATCACTATCTAAGTGTTTATGTGGAAACTCAATACTATCGGCAAACGTGTTTTGGCTGGTAATCTTATCATTATTATTGTTGCTTTGCTTAGTTCTACACTAAGTTTGGTTATGCTTACCCGTAGCCAAAGTATGCTTCATCACTCCTTCTCTGTCATTACTCCTTCGGTAGAGGCAATTAATGATTTGCTTTTGCTTGTAACACGCTCAAAGATGTACATCACCAACTGGATTCATCTTCCTGATAATATTGACGATAAAGAAGACTTGATTTTACTTCATACTGAGCAGTTTCCAGAAGTAAAAGATAGAATAAGTACTCTCAAAAGAGATTGGCAAAACAAAGAAAATGTTCATCGTGTAGATTCTATTATTATTGCTTTCGATGATATTCTTCAAACTGAACAGGAGGTTATGAGTATTCTCAACCGTTCGGAAGACTATAATGATGGAACAAAGAGAGAAAAAGCCATTCGGTTGGTCAATGAAATGATTATTCCTAATAGCAATGTACTTATCAAGAATTTAGAAGCCGTAGAAGCCAGCAAACTAAAAGAAAAGCAAGCCGATGGAAATTCGGTCGAACGTTCATTGAATTGGTTATACAGAATTATTCTTGTTTTGGGGCTGACAACACTGGCTATTGGTACGATTGCAAGTATTGTTTCATTACGAATTGTATCAAAACCAATCCAAAAACTCAATCAAGTATTGGCTGGGCTGGCTAGAGGTTCTATTCCAAAATCAGATTTTGGAATCCGAATAGGAAACCACGAAATCGGACAGATGACACGCTCTCTACAAGAACTTATCAAAAGTCTGAAAAATACCTCTGAGTTTGCTCGTAAGATAGGAAATGGAAAGTATAATAGTGCTTTTGAGGTATTGGGAGAAAATGACATTCTTGGAAATGCACTTTTAGATATGCGTAATAGTTTGGCAAAAGTAGCTGAAGAAGACCGTCGAAGAGCGTGGATAACTGAAGGCATAGCACAGTTTGGAGATATTCTAAGAACCAATTATGCTGATACAGAAGAATTTGCTGCTGCTATTGTTCAGCGTTTGGTAAAATATACAGAAGCCAATCAAGGTGGAGTTTTTATTATTTCCGAAACTCCTGATTCAGAAGGAGAATTTATGTATTTGGCTGCTGCCTATGCGTGGGACAAGCCCAAATATTTAGAAAAAAAAATACGAAAAGGCGAAGGGCTTACAGGGCAGGCGTGGCAAGAATCTGAAACCATATTTTTATCGTATGTACCCAATGACTATATTCATATTACCTCAGGGCTTGGAAATACAAATCCTACTTCTATTTTGCTTGCTCCATTGATATATAACCAAAAATTATATGGTGTAGTAGAGCTTGCATTTTTTAATCCTCCAGAAGCATATCGTGTAGAGTTTGTAGAAAAAATTGTAGAGAGTTTTGCCTCTACACTTTCTGCTGTTCGTACTAATCAACGTACTCAACTTCTTTTGAAAGAATCACAAGAAATGACCGAACAGATGCGAGCGCAAGAAGAAGAAATGCGTCAGAATGTCGAAGAGCTACAAGCAACACAGGAAATGGTAGAAAGAAAAAGTAAGGAATTAGAAAATCAACTCAATGCTATCAATCAAGCTGCTGCGATGATAGAACTTAACCCAAGAGGTATAATTACAGAAGTAAATGAACTTTATCTAAAAATTTCTCAATATGCAGAAGATGAAATAAAGGGACAACCTCATACTATTTTATTGAAAGATGGCTACGAAACATCTAACAAATACATGCAGCTTTGGGAAAATCTAACTCAAGGAATTGTAGTAGAGGGAGAATTCGAACGCCAAGCAAAAGATAAATCTTCGTTTTGGCTACGTGCTACCTATTATCCAGTTATGGATGATTACAAAAACTTGGAACGTGTTATTCATATTGCTACCGATATTACAGAACAAAAACTACAAGCACTACAACTAGAAGAAACGCTAGCCGAACAAGCAGAAGCCGTCGAACAGATGCTTATGCAAGAAGATGTCATGCAACAAGCCATGGAACAAATGCAAGAAGCACAACAAGAAGTAGAAAAACGAGAAAAATTACTGGCAGAAGCACACGACGAACAACAACAGTATATCGAACAAATGAATTCTCAAGAAGAAATGATGGCTATGAGTCTGGAAACAATGAATGAGAGCATAGAAACGCTCACAAAAGAAAAAGAAGAAATGGAACAAAAGCTAATCGCCTGTCAGAAAAAAATAGAAGAGTTAGAGAATAAAAAATAAAATAACCTTTAAGACCACTTAAAATAAGTGAAAATATATCTTCTACAACCCCTTACTTTTTGTTTATATTGATAATGAATCTTTTAGGTTGTACCTTTGCACAAAATTAAGTAGTAGAACTCTAATTTGTTGATTTATAGTTTTTTAACCAACAAATTAGACGAACAACTTATTTCCTCTTTAAAATAAAAAATAGCTTACTTGTAGCTTACTCTTTAGAGTGAGTAAAATAGTACCGAATGCTTTAGCTTTCGGATAAAGTATAAAATTATATTAGATTTTGTTCCTCTATGAACGTATTGATTGGTCAAATAGGACATTTATTTGTCATCATTTCCTTTGTTACTTCGATTGTGGCTGCGATTGCTTATTATTTTGCAAGCCAAAATAGCGATTTAACTTCCCTTTCTCCAAATACTACGAACGCACAAGAAATACAATCTTGGAAAAAAATGGCTCGTATTGCTTTTGCTATTCATGCTTTTTCTGTAATTGGTGTGGTGGTGGTTCTTTTTTCGATTATTTATAATCATCAATACGAATACCATTATGCGTGGAGTCATTCGTCGAATAATTTGCCGTATTATTATATGATTTCCTGTTTTTGGGAAGGACAAGAAGGAAGTTTTTTACTTTGGATTTTTTGGCATGTCTGTATTGGTGCTGCAATTATTCTGCGTTCAATTTTTGTCAAGCATAAAAAAGATAATACATGGGAAGCTCCTGTAATGATGGTTTTTGCTACTGTACAGGCATTTTTGGCTTCAATGGTTTTGGGTGTAATTGTTCCTTTTATTGAACTCAAAATTGGTAGTTCGCCTTTTATATTGTTGCGTGATGCAATGGATGCGCCTATTTTTCAATCTCAACCTGATTATATTCCAGTTGATGGAACGGGGCTGAATCCACTTTTACAAAATTATTGGATGGTCATTCATCCTCCTACTTTATTTTTAGGTTTTGCGCTTTGTCTTGTTCCTTTTGCTTTTGTGATTGCTGGTTTATGGAAAAAAGAAACTACCAAATGGCTCAAACCTACTTTTGCATGGGCATTATTAGCTGCTGCTATCTTAGGAGTAGGAATTGTAATGGGTGCATATTGGGCGTATGAAACACTCAATTTTGGAGGTTATTGGAACTGGGACCCAGTAGAAAATGCTGTATTTATTCCTTGGTTAGTTTTGATTGCAGGAATACACGCCATGACAATGCAACAAAAACGTCCGTCAATGGCAAAACTTTCAGCTATTCTGATGCTTTCTAGTTTTCTATTGATTTTATATTCTACTTTCCTTACTCGTAGTGGAATTTTGGGAGATACTTCAGTTCACTCATTTACTGATTTAGGACTTTCAGGACAATTACTTATTTATCTTTTGTTCTTTACTATTGGAGCAAAGGTTTTATTTTTTATGAATTGGAATAATTTTCCAAAATCAAAAGAAGAATCTAGTTTTTATTCAGGTGAGTTTTGGGTTACACTTGGTGTTGTAGTTTTAGGACTTTCAGCATTGCAAGTTTTAGTTCCTACTTCAATTCCTGTTTATAATGCGATTTTGGATAATTTAGGAATGGATTCAAATGTTGCTCCTCCATCTGACCCAGAACATTTTTATACCAAATGGCAACTTTGGTTTAGTATAGGAATTGCTTTTCTTTCTGCAACAGCACAAATTTTTTGGTGGAAAAGAATTGAAAAATCGAATATCAAAGATAATTTTCTTATTCCCTTTATTCTGACAGCTATTATTACTACTGCAATCATTGCAATTGCTCAAATAAAATTGACTGTATCTCAAGAGTACACCGATTTTTATTCTTTAGTTATTGCAATTATTAAAGCAAAAGAAATTCCGTATATAATTCTAATTCTGACTTCGGTCTATGCGCTTGTCAGTAATGGAATTTCTATTGCAAGAACAATAAAACTAAATCCAAAATTAGCTGGTGGTGCGTTGGCGCATATTGGTGTTGCGCTTATGTTTTTTGGGATTTTGTCTTCTTCTGGTTATGATGATATTGTATCGATGAATAGGTCAGGACTTTTATATAATAAAGAATTTTCTGACGAAGTAAACCGAGAAAATATTTTACTTTTTCGTAGTCAGCCTGCCAAAATGAGTAAATATGTGGTTACTTACAAAGGGCAATACTGGGATTCTCCAAATTTTCCGACGTATGTAAATAAAGAAGATGTAAAAGGAACAGCCTACTCACACAAAGTTGTTGCTCAAAAAGATTTGATTCATAACGACAAAGTCAAGGTAAAAGCAGGAGATACACTCCGAATTTTTGAAGAAAATACCTACTACAAAATTGATTATGTAGATACACTCACAAAAGAAACTTTTACGCTCTTTCCTCGTGTTCAGCAAAATCCTCAAATGGGATTTGTTGTAAGTCCAGATATTTCGCAAGGTGTAAAAAGCGACCTTTATACACACTTGAGTAGTCTTCCAGACCCAGCCGAACAAAGAACATGGTCAGAAGCAGAAATGAAGACTTTATCTCCAATGGATACATTTATTGTAAATGATTTTGTTGCAGTTTTGGACGGTGTGCATCGTGGAAAGCCTTTGGCAGACGAAGATTATATGGTCTATGCCGAAATAAGAATTTTGGATAGAGAAGAAACTTATACGGCAAAACCTGTCTTCCAGATAAAAGGAAATGAAGTGCGTGGTATTCCCGAAATCATAGAATCGGCAGGGGTAGAATTTACAATGATGAATATTGACCCAAAAACAGAGCAATTTACTTTCAAAATCCGAACTACACAAAGAGATTGGATAATCATGAAAGCCTTAGAAAAACCGTATATTAGTTTGCTTTGGCTAGGAGTAACTGTAACGACTTTAGGTATTTTGGTGGCAATGTGGAGAAGATACACAGAAGCAAGAAAAGTAAGTGTTTCTAAAAAATCAAATTCGAAAAAGCCCAAAAATGAAATGGAATTGGCTTAAATGTAAAAGTGTGTATCTCAAATTGTCGCATGACAAAAAATAAAAACAGGGTTAAAATCCTGTTCAATTAAAAAAACTACTCTAAATTATAAATTGGACAGGTTTTAACCCTATCGATTACCCACAAGTCTGAAACAGATTTTTTAAAGTAAAATAGTCAAAATATTGAAATTGAGTAGGGAAAAGGCTTGCCTTTTCCTAAACATATTGTGTATTTAGATGCAAATACAGGAAAGGACATGTCTTTTCCCTACAAATAGGCCATTATTCAAAATTTACTGTTTTTTGTCTTACAAAAAACATGTGGGTAAACGATAGGGGTTTTAACCCTGTTTCGTGTATGTTAAAGTAGCCAAAAAATTGAAAAAACGACATTTTGAGATACACCTTGTAAAAGGTATTTGTAAAGGAAACTAAAAACTTTATGTAGCTAAATGACTTTTCTTCTTCATAACAACTATAAAAACGAATTATTTTTATCAAAAAATGACATTTATGAAAAATACTTTTTTTATTCTTACTTCCTTTGTACTGCTATTTTTTACAGCCTGTACTTCTTCTAATGTCGAAAAAGAAAATACGGAAGCATTTGTCGTGAAAAAAGAGGGTGCAAATACAGAAGAGCTACCTAAAAAAGAAGAGAGCAAAATAATGAAATACTCAGATTTGGAAGAAAGTCTTCAAGGAGGAATTGTAAATGTAACTATTGAGGATGAAGATTTTGCTGATAAGGATTATATTTTTGAAACACTTCGCACCAAAAATGTCATTGAATACAATCAAAACACAAAAGAGGTTACTATTAAAGTAGCCAATTATCAAAACACGAATACAAATTTGGTTATCAAAGCAATAGGCGATAAAAAAGGGCGTTTTTCTGTCGGAACAAACGCTCCACGTTCTGCGACTATTATAGTGTATTACAATAATGGACTTATAAATCTCAAACGTTCTCTTGAAACAGGAATACTCAATATTGATATTTTTGATGAAGAAAAAGGATACGCAAGAGGCAGAATAGAGGGCAAAACAGAAAAAGGCAGCCCTATTGAGGCTACCTTTTCAGTGTACAGTAACCAGTAATCAGTTACCAGCTAAATGCAGTTATCAGTCAATGAAAATAAAATGAAATACGAATTGGCATTTTTATTTCCTAATCCCCAATCTCCAATCTCCATTTCCCAAGAAATTACGCATTTACCATTGCTTCTTTTTCTACCAAATAACGTTCTGCATCAAGAGCAGCCATACAACCTGTTCCTGCTGCAGTTACGGCTTGGCGATAAATTTTGTCTTGAGCATCTCCAGAAGCAAAAACCCCCGGTATATTAGTAAGCGTACTATCGTTTTGAGTAATTAAATAATTGCTTTCGTCCATATCTAATTGCCCTTTGAAAATATCTGTGTTTGGTTTGTGTCCAATAGCTACAAAAAATCCTTGAACGGCAATTTCATAACTTTCATTTTTTTGATTGTTGAGAAGACGAACCGAAGTTACATTTTCTCCATCGCCTAGAATTTGTTCTGTCTCTGTATTCCAAAGAATTTCAATGTTTTCTTTTGTCATGACACGTTGCTGCATAATTTTAGAAGCACGAAGTTCATCACGACGAACAATCATATATACTTTTTTACAAAGTTTAGCTAAATAACTAGCCTCTTCACAAGCCGTATCTCCACCACCAACGATAGCAACAGTTTGTCCCTTAAAGAAAAAACCATCACAAACGGCACAAGCAGAAACGCCTTTTCCGTTGTATTCAGCTTCTGAAGGCAAACCTAACCATTTTGCAGCAGCTCCAGTAGAAATAACAATCGTTTCGGCTTCAATTTTGATTCCAGAGTCATCATAAGCGATATGAGTTCCACCAGTTTTGCTAAATTCTACTTTTTCGATAACGCCATAGCGCAAATCTGTACCAAAACGACCTGCTTGTTTATCCAAGTCTTGCATCATCTGAGGTCCCATGACACCGTCAGCGTAACCAGGAAAATTCTCTACATCATTAGTGATAGTAAGCTGTCCCCCCGGTTGTTGCCCTTTGTATAAAATGGGTTCTAGTCCTGCTCTAGCTGCATAAATAGCTGCTGTATAACCTGCTGGTCCTGAGCCAATAATAAGGCACTTTGTTGTATGTATTTCTGACATAATTCTGTTTTTATTTTTGGTTGTTAATAGAAAGGTATTTTATTAGATTTGACTTCTTTCCCCTTTTTATCAACTTGATTTTTAATGTAAGTTACAAAACAAACGATTTTTTATGAGAAATGGTTTTGAAACTTAAAAATAAGCATACTTCAAATATCTAAACCTTGGCTTTTGATGTATTTTTTGAAATTATCTAGGTGTTTTTTGCATTCAAGATAATCTAACTGCCTTAATATTTCAAACTCCTCTATATCTTCCTCCACTCCATCATATCTTGCTGTAAGAGAATATTGAAACAATTCTTTATAATTTCCCCAAGCTCCATTACTAATCCTCATTACAGGAGTCCAACGACTATTTGGGTTTACATTTCGTTCTATATCATTATGAGTTTGTCCAATTTCAATATTTCTCTTATCTGCAAGAGCTTGTAAATAATGAAGTGCAGTATAAAAACTAACTGTAATTTTCCAATCAAAAAACCGTTGAGGAAACTTGATTTCCATTTCACTCAAAAGTTCTTGGTTATGTTTAGCTTGTTCTAAATGGTTTTGCATCTAAATTTAATCTAAATTTATTTTAGTAAAACGATTAAACTTTTCTATAAAACTTAAAGGTATAAATTGTATTAAGAATGATTGTTGAGTTTCTTGTTCATATTTCTCTAAAAAGTCAAATACTACGCTTCTGTTTTCTGTAGAATCCTTTTTTAAAGCAATATAACAAGTCTTTACCTTGCCATATTTTTCTTTAAACAAAACAGTATCTACCAATTCTTTATTTTGTCTAAAAAAACTGACTATTTTTTCTTTATGAAGTTCAGATAAATCAACCGATTGATTATCATTATAATCTGTTTTTGTGGCATTATAATTATATAAAGGTACTATTGAACCTTCGATATGATATACTATTTTAGAACTAGTAGAAGCGAGTTTTCCTTCTGAAATCGATTTGCTTTTCATTGAAGCCTTTTTGTCTAATAGAAGACGAAACATTTCAATATCAGAAATATCATTACTTTCATCATTTGGAAAAATATCATCTATTTCTTCTTGAAGTTCGATTAATAGAGTTTGTAGTAATGGAGTAAATGCTTTAAGACGATTTAATTTATTCTTAGTTATTTTCATAGTATGTATATTTTTTTTATGTCCGTCAAAAATGAGCGCAAAGTAAAAGTTTAGTTCTTTTTTATTTAAACGCTCATTTTTTAAGAATAGTTTTATACTTAAAACTTCAATTCCTCTCCTTCATAAAACTCTAATACTTTTATTCTAAAAATAAACTCGTATTTTGCTCTAAGCAAATCAGCTTGTGCTACCGAGAGATTATTTTTTACTACTGTATATTCTGTGCTGTTGGCTGCCCCTGCTTCAAGTCGTTTTTCCATTACTCTAACGGTTTCTTCTAGTGCTTTTACTCTTCCTTGACTAGCCTCAAAAGAGGCTTTTGCTGCACGAGCCGAAATATAAGCCTGTTCGATGGTTTGATAGAGTTGAGTACGCACCAATTTTGCATTGAGTTGAGCATTTTGAGTTTGGATTTGCGCTCTTTGAATGCCATTATCCACTTGAAAACGATTAAAAATAGGAATTTGAAGACTTAACCCTACACTATATCTAAAAGATTCATTGAGTTGATTAAAGAAGCCAAAATTTTCTGTACCAAACTCTACATTTGGACGAACTACATAATCTATCGGAATTCCTATATCATTAGCAATATACCCTAATGTATCAACTCCTGAAATAGTGGTAGTAGTAGGATCAAAACGAGTTCTTTGATTACTTGTATAGTTACTTCCTGCACCTGCTATTAAAGAAAGAGTCGGAATTCGTCCTGCCTCTGCAATATCAACACCTTTTTTGGCTACTTCAATGCTTACATCTGCTCCTTTTATATTCGGCTGTGTCGTTTCTGCAATTTGATAGATTTGATAGGGATTTTTTGAATCCAAAATAGCTGAAGGATCGCCTACTTCTGGCGCAACAATCTCAAAAGTTTCAGTAGGTGGAAGTTGCATCAGTTGGCGAAGTTGTAGTTTTGCTAACATCAAGTTATTTTCTCCCAAAATTATTTGTTGCTGGTCGGCTGCCAGTTGTGCTTCCAAGTCATATAGATTCGCTCTAGGCAAAACACCTGCTTCTACCAGTTTTTGCGTTCTGTCATATTGCGCTTGTGTACTTACCTTTTGACGGCGAGCATTTTCTGTAATTTCTTGATTCAAGATGACTTGTAAATAATTACTAGCAATATTGAGCATCAAATCGTTTTGAGATTGTCCGTAATTGAGTTTATCAGCTTCTACTTGCATTTCATTTTGTGCAATCGTGTTTTTCAAACGAAAGCCATTATAAAGAGTCGTCGAAGAACTTAAAGACAAATTATTGGTTTGGATACGCTGATTGACAAAACTATTTGAAAAAGGGTCAATCGAACGTCCCCAGTTATAATTATGCGAAAAAGAAGCATTTGCATTCGGTAGCCTGTCATCTTTAGATTGCTTTAAAGCTAATTCTGAATTATCAATGCCGAGTTCAGATATTTTTAATTGAATATTCTGACGCAAAGCATACGCAATACACGAATCTAATGACCATTTTTGAGAATTTAGACTACTTGTATCTTGAGCGATTGTTTTTTCTGATAAAAAAAAGAAAAAAAGACTAAGAAAAAAACTAGTCAAGACTAGCTTCCAATTTCTTTCAAATTGCATATCTTTCATAATTGATTGAAGTTCTTTGATGATATAATTCTTTACTAAGAAGCCAAAATAAATAAAACACTTTTATTTAGAGCTATTAAATGAATGATTGATTTGTTAAACTTTTTAAAAGAAAATTACAATTTTGTTAATATTAATTTTTACAAGTCAATAATTTTTTAGGGTAAACGCACGAAACTTTTTATACTGCTTTTAGTGTGTTTAAACAGACTTTAATTATCAGAGTAAATTCAATTTACAAAGTTAAAAACTAGCTTGATTTGCTTTAAACGAGTACA
>Ga0100402_1003477_pt1 | contig 17092 bp, 19 predicted proteins | sample CryGeyme20150102_FD_80419 | JGI IMG/M metagenome (GOLD analysis project Ga0100402, IMG submission 80419) | Groundwater microbial communities from Crystal Geyser aquifers in Utah, USA - Crystal Geyser metaG 2015-0102 | ecosystem: Environmental > Aquatic > Deep subsurface > Groundwater | place...
AACAGTTTACTGTAGATAATCCATTTATAAGAGACAGTACTTAGGTGTCTATGGCCCACTGGTCGGGGATTGGTATCCCCAAGACCAACGCCATAGCACTGGAAGTCAGTTACACACACAATATGCGGGGAAATACAATGCGATCATTCAGACTGCATCGTCGCAATCAGGCAGCCGAGACACTAAATGAGCGAGTCTGCAGATTCTTTTTGGAGCTCAATACAACCTCCGCCCCAAAGTTGGAGGAGGGCTACGACCTGTGGAATGGGGTGGTCTTTCGTCTGCGAAGCAAGAATGTATACGTCCAAATTACGAGCCTGGAATTGGACTTGAATTTGTTCGAGAACACAGAAGTCAAAGTCTTTACCAAAGTGGGAGAATTTACCAACAGTTCAGACCTCTTTGCCTATCCGGACGAATGGCTGGAAGTGACACAGCCCTCGGCAGTCGCCAGGACTACTTCGGAGCGTAAGACTCTCATCATTCCACCCAATGAATTTAATACCATTGTCATGGAACCCAAAGAGAGCCGATTGGTCTATATAGCCTTTCCGTCGGAGGATCAATTGGTCGCAGCCGCCAACGAAGGGTTCAAATTTAATCAAGCGTATGCCAAGTCGGATGCACTTGCTTCTCATGTAGGATACGGAGTGGTGGGACAGGATTACTTTGGCGTGGCTGTTGAGAATCGACCCTTCCACGGATTGGTCCATTACGAGACGAGACTTCCTTGCGAAGATCAAAGAGATGAGTTCTTCATGGATTTGCCCTACTTTGTAGATACAGCCGATCCCAAAGCCATTATCGTATCCGCTACGACTGTAGAGGTCGGTTATACAGTAACGCGTGCCCTGGCACGAGATGCCACACTCATTCGCATGCAAAATTTTGGAGGCCTATATTACCAGAATGTAGCCACAAAGACAGAAGTCGTGCCTCACGAAGGTAGGACACGATTGGTGTATGCTTGGTTTTGTTGCTCGAGACTTTCCCCAATGTTTGTTTCCCATTTCTGACATGAACCCGTATTCCCCGAACTAGGACCGTGCCCTTTCAATTGGAAGGAATGCTCCAAAGTTGTCACCACGGTTCATTTTGGCCACAATGATCAATTGGATCCTGGTATTGCCCAATACGAAATTCTAAAATACGCCGCGAAAACCAATGTTTCGTCGTATCCTTTTGAATTGGGCTATGTCGGTAAGGTGCCGCTTCGACTGGATTATTTTATTACATTAGCAGGTGCACCCGACAGCTTTGAACTTGATAAAGTGCAACGAGCATATTACGGAATTCACATGGCACGGTTCTTGGCAGATGTTACGGGCGAGGAAATTCTTGCTGCTGATTTGGCGCCCGCCAAACGGAATGTTCCACCTCCCAGTAAGAGCAATGTTTTCGGGAACAACAATGTGCGTCGGGACTTGCAACAATCTGCTACAAGTACGTCGGCCAAAATACACACATCCATTTACGGTGCCTATCCTGCCTGGCCCGAACCGCAACATTCCGATTCCATACGAGGAGTCGACAGTATTGGGACAGCAGAAATCTTGCAGATTGCCTTTGATAATAATAGCACAGTTCTGGTGGACTACTTTACCGAAGGTTTGATCCGACCTGGTCCTATTCACGAAGATAACAGGGAAAGCTTTTTTTCTGCTATTGCAGGAATGGATGCTGAATTAGACGAGAGTAGCTTGTGGTTTCCAACCTCTGCACCAACAGCAATGCCTACCATGGACCCTGACGCCGAACCCGAGGTTTGGGGTATGCCACAATCGACGGTCAAGATTCTTTCCATCTTGATGCTGATAATTGGCAGTCTCTGTTTGGTTGTGAATATTTATTGGGAACTTCAACATCGAAAAGAAGAAAAGGAAAAGCTGAAACGGAATGCTCGTGCAGCCCAACGCAAGGTCGATAAACTCCGAGCCGAGCATTATCGTAGGATTGCTCTAAAAAAGAGAAATATTCAGAATGGTCGCAGTCTTGAAAGAGCTACTAGTGATGATGACGACAGTATGTTGGAACCAATGATCAGTTGATTATTGACAGACTCTCTCAAATCAATCAGCCCATGGAGAATTGAATTGAATTGTTTTTCCCCCCTCTCCTTTCCATTTTGTCATAGAGGTTTTTATAACCTAAATTATATACATTATATGATACTACTAGACTACTTTTTTGTACTCCTAACAACAGAAGTATTTTTTTCTTCATCATTGAGAGATTCTTCTACTACTACAGCACTAGATTTCTCCCTTCCATTCGTAGGCAGTAAGATGATGGGATGTCATTCCCTCTAATAAGTCCAATGTAGGACTCGCTTCCTTTTCAATGTACTTGGCATTAAAAGATATCATGTAGCATGTCACACGATCGGTAAAGACAGGATTCTCTACGACGTATCCACCATTGATGATACTTTCCAAGTACTGTAAAATATCATTCGCTTCAATGATATTTCCTTCCAGTTGTAGTTCTTTGGTAACAATGATTTTGGAATCCTTTTGTTGTTGTTGTTGTTGTGGTTGTGGTCGTGTGAATTGCAAATCAGGATGATCTTGTCGTCGAATAGGAAAAATAACAATTTCTAATGTATACGGAAAAACATTGTGCAAGTGTTCCATCATGTCGTAATAGTATTGAGCCATACCAGGCAGTAATGGAATGACCACTACCAAGGTAATGGAACCCTCGAAACGATCCCACGACAATGTTTTGCCATTCGGTAGTGGTGTTGATAATTCGTAAATGTCGTCAGGATCACTGGTCACAACACCGGATGGTGGTGATCCCGAAACTTTCAATCCTGAGGAACAAGTAACAGGACACTGATAATATGTTACAGCATCCAATGTACATTGATTCTTACGTTCTTCACAATCTTCTCGCGAATCGTGATCCCATGTAAAGGTAGCAGATACAGGAGTCAAAATGTTGTTGTGAAACACCATGGACAGTAGCAGTAGCAACAACAATAAAGACGATAATGATGATGATGGGATTGGGAAATCGTTGTCAACACGACAAGTCCTCTTTTTTGTGGTTCGTAATCTACTAGTTGTCGAATGTGTGGAATGCATGTTGGTGGTGTTGTTTGTTGTTTGTTGTTACTGTTAGGTTTATAGAGCTGGAGATGTTTGGAATTTCGTAGCTACGAGAAAAAGAGTTTGCGGTTGTTTACTACTACTACTCCAGTAGTAAATAATGATTTCAATAGTTGTTTTGCCTTGTTTGTGTTTTTGTCTTGCTCTCTTGCTTGTTCGTTAAGTTGTGTGTGTTTTGTGCAAAGTCTGTGTGTGTGTTTGGTGCATGCGAACGACCAGCAGGACGCTTTTCGGGGATAGATAGATCTATCGATTGTTTGCACCGTTTATGTTCCACCCGATCAGACAAAAAGGAAATTGGCATCATGATGTATGTGTGTGCGTGCATATGACAATCTACGTATGACTACTACTACAGTAGACTGCCTGTACTTGTTAGCTGTACTAGAGTAGCTAGTAGTAGGGCCTACTACTACTACTAGTAGTAGTATCATACTACCACTTGTTGCTCCTCTCTCAACCCTGCTGTGGTCGTTCACATCATATCCTCCCGCGACATACGGTATAAAAACCTCTTAACCAAGGTCAAAAAGCATTGCAGCACAACTCGCTCTGCATAATATCCTACAAAAAAAATTACGATTCCTTTCTACTGTTTTATTATCATCTTGTTTCCGAGATTAAGCAATTGAGAGAAGAAAACAAACAGACAAACAGACAAACAAGCAAGAACAAAGTAGATACAACATCTAGTACACAGTACACAGTGCACTGAGCGAATACGATGATTCGAGGAGGAGAAACTGATCCTTTAGTAGTGATCCACAATAAAAACAAGAACAACAACAATATAAACGATCATAGCGGCAATGCACGCACAGCAGCAGCATCAGCCACCACCACCACCACCAACAACAATGACATGAATGATGAATCGGATGGAAAACGCAAAAAGACAAAACGACGCATGTTTACCGTGTTTTGCGGATCCTTGCGGTTTTACTTACCATCCAAACAAACAATGGAATCCTTTATCAAACCAGGACAGCGCGTCGATGCCTGGTGTGGATTGGCACAATATTGTGTGGAATATTTTATTTACTTATTGGGACCACTGTTGATACTACTGGCATCTTCGATCATCGCCCTGTTGGTGTACTCGTATTTTACCATCTTTGTGGACATGTTACATCACTATTACAAAGATGTTTGGTACGGACCGTACATTATATTTTCTCAAACGTGTTTCGTCATGTTCTTGTTGGTGAATGTTACCACCAATTATGCACTCTGTGTCGTGACGTCCAATATCAAGGGAACATCGTACGATACAGTTATGCGAGAAATGGCACTGGCCACCGGATTTCAATATCCCGAAACACCACAAGAAGTCGAACAGTTTCGTCAAGATTACGAAGATCGGATGGTATTGCGGATGCAATGTCGACGACAGCGAGCCATTGAAGCCGCTAATCGACAAATCGATGACATGAACAATAACAACAATATCAACAATATCAACAATCACAATAACAACAATGTGACACAACGCAAAAATGTCAATCAAACTACCACGACGACAGAATCAACAGTAGGACCAGGACCAGTAACAGTGCCAGTGCCAACTCCAGTGCCAGTCGAGCCGTCACTACGACCATGGATGATGATGGGACCACTCGAATGGGGATTTTGTAATCGTACAAATCAACCAAAGCCTCCGAGAGCACATTATTGTCACGTATCCAAAGGATTGGTCTTTTGTTTAGATCATTATTGTCCTTGGATGTTCAGTAAGTCCACACACACACAAAAAAGTATACCTGCTTTGCCTTTTTTTGTTCTTTGACGTAGGAAGCTTGTGTGTGGTTCCCGCGCGTGTTTTTTTTAATAAATTCTAACACCGTACATTTTTCGGTTTGGATACAGACACGGTGGGATACTTTAATTACAGATACTTTGTCAATTTTCTCATGTACGCCTGCTTGTCCATGCTATACGGAGCAATTGTGGCATTGAAACCTTTTCTTATGCTGTCAAAACGCAAGTATCGCGAGCAATACCGAATATATAAGCAACATTTGAAAACATCCAATTCTCCCATCTTACCACCGCGCCTGGAACCATTTCTGCCCTATCCACACGAAAAAATGTACGTCACATTGACCTTCATGCTGTGCCTGGCGGTAGGCATTGCCGTGGCAATGCTCTGCTTTTTTCATATCTACTTGACGTTGACGGGCCAAACTACCATTGAATTCCACGGCAATTACACCAATTCGAGACGAGCCAAACGACTTGGTAAGAAGTGGAAAAATCCGTACGATTTGGGGAAACGGCGTAATTTTCAGCAGGTCTATGGGGACCGGTATGGACCTCTGCTTGCTATTATGCTTCCCTCGGCTCGCGAACCTTCTTTTCTCCCCATCCCCTTGCCCGGAGATCAAGGCAAGCGAGCAACGTACGCATCGGGAGAAACCAAGGCTCACAACAAGGGTGACTCTGTGGTGTGATGTGTGCAACGGTGTTTCTCGGCTCAACACGATTTTGATTTGGCTGTATCATTGGATGCTTTGGTTGGTTGGTTGGTTGGTTGCAAGGAAGATCATAAACGTTGGAGCAACGAGACTAGGAATCAAGCAGTGAGCAATATAGGCATTTGACTCCAATGCTGCATTAAATTCATGCAGCAAAGGTATGTACCTCAGTCCAGCAATAGTCGGCAACATTACAATATAGCAAGTCTGAGCCACAACGCTGTATATTAGTAGCAGTAGTGACTCGAGTAGCCTTTTAAATATCGAAATCCAAAAATTCACCAGGAAACAAACTACATTAAGGCTTTAATTTATATCGAATGAGAAGATGCGACAACGTTGCAAACATGCATGACACTTTCCGGTCCACACATGTCCTTAGTCAGAAGAGCTACGTTCGCTAGGACTTGTTCCCTCAGGCCTGTGTTGATTCCTACTACCCATAGTCCCTCATAGAATGCAAAGAGGGGAGCAATGGTCAAGGCTTGCCCGAAAGAATCCAGCAAGGCAGGTTTGCCGTGTTCAAAGTGGGCATGCGCCCAGATCTGACAGACCCAACTTGCAATGTGCAAAACTAGAGACCAGCGAAACAGCTTCCCCGTTCCCGCCCAGGATGAATGTTTGCTCTCTTTCTGATCCTGTTCTTTCAGTTTGAGAGCAGAGCCATACATGACGATATTCATGATGGGCAGATACAAAGCTCCTCCGATCGGATCAATCTTCAAGTAGAGCCAACTGTACAGGATGCACCATAGTGTCACGTGGTTCAAATTGTGCTTGGGTAGCAAGGGCAATTTGATTTCGATGGGAGCCAACTCGGCATGGACAAACATAATGCAGAGAGTCCATACCAACGTAGGGACAAAGATAAAGTGAACAAGCTGGTTGGCAGGATGACTGTGGTACATCCAGTAGAAGGAGAGTTCGTCCTGCACATTTTGGAGTTGCAAAGCATTCCTTGTGATGAGTACCATCAAGGTAAAGGAGATCACGTGTAGAGTGGCAAGGCCCAACGTCATGGTTCGGAGCGGCGGCTTTTTGTTGTTGTTTTCCTTCATCATGCCTGATTACTGTCGTTTATTGCTTTTGGTTTATGAGTCGCACAAATGCGTCAAGGCTCGGAGGTGGTAGTATCAGTAGTAGATGTTTCTTGAAAGTTGCTGCCTTCGAATCTAAAATCTAAAGTCAGTTCTTCAGTTGTTTCGGTTTTGCCAGCTTTGATGTCAAATAAATAATAATAAAGGTCAATCGTGCCCATCAAGGATCTATGAGATCTTGTTTGCGTCCAAGTTTAGGATTGAAATCAAATCGGTCCACAAAAAGAGATTCATCGGCTGCTATCCACGACACGTAGTCCATGCTTTTTAGTATGCTTTTGGCCGAGAGTGAATCCAGCTCTGCCACTCGACGCAACAATTTTTCGAGCGAAGCAGTTCTACGCCCCATCTAGCTGGGAGCCTTTTGTATTATTTCTTTTGATCTGTTGATGTGACGGAAGATTGTGACTTTCGGTAGAGTGTGGCGGTTGAGACATGAGACTCTCGCTCAACTTTTAGATGGATAACCACAAAATAAGAAGCATGCGTTGCTGTACTGCAGTACGAAAAGATGAGAATCGGGGAATTTATTTAGTATTTTCATTATATAACCTTGTCCTCTTTTTTGCTGTCATGAGTTGAAACGCTCGTCGAATCATCCATTTTTTCTCCTTGTCCAAAGACCAGGACTGGCTTACAACACCCCTGTAGTTTGTGCCTTCATGTCAACCACCAGTACAAAAGCATTGCTTGCTCCTCCCAAGGTTCGATTGCACATGAATCGACTGCATCTCGTCCATTGGCAACTAATTCTCCGTCCACCCTACTAGAGCCGTTCATTTTCTATTTATTTATTTTAGCTTAATATCAATCACAGTCCCTGATAGCATTCGCTGTTGGGTATTGTCAAACTTTTGCATGACCACATCTCTGTAGGACGGATCGAAGGGTTCGTCTTGTTTGGCACCGTTCCTGGGTGGTCCGTTGACCATGGCATCGGCGTAGGCTTTGACAAACTCTGATTTTTCAAAAAATGATTTTGTTGAAACACCCATGGCATTCAATTGTTTCTTGAGATCGCCCACCTTCATGGCGTTGGCTTTCTCGAGTTCCTGTCGTAATCGATCGGACCGAGAGGCTGTTTCATCCGATTTGGATGACGACGACGACGACTTGGAATCAGAGGCACTTTTGCCATCATTCCGATTCGTACCAGGTTCCGTACTAGTAGCTTTGGCTCTGTTTTGCGTCTTTCCGTTGTTGATGGGAGTCTTGCCTTCCGCCCGGGCTTGTTCGAGAGCTTTGATAAATTCCTTCTTTTCCAAAAAGGATCGAGTGGAGATGCCGTAACTTTCCAATTCTTGTCGAATGTCTCCCACTTTCATGCTACCAATATCTGGAAGTGCACTCAATTCCGTAGTGGTGGAATAGGATCGTGCGCTTGTCACGTGTTGACGTCGCTGTTGCGGCGTGTTGGGCAGATTGTCGTTGTTGTTGTTGTTGGGTTGTACTAGTACGTGATAGTAGGCTGCTCTTCTCTGTCGAAGACAAGAAGGTCCAGCTGCGGTAAATGCATGAATCACCTGTTTTGTGAGAGACAGTAACACCAGTGCCCAGGATATTAAAAGGGATTTCTGAATCCTCATCTTAATTCTTCTTTCTATTGTTTGGGTGTGTGTATTGATTTATTTTGTGAATTTGCTAGTTCAGGAGTTCAGGTGGTGAAATGCGACTGGTACGTTTCAGATTGACAGATTGACGAAATACGAAAGAGCTAGTGTATCAGTAGGGTCTATTCAAATCGTTGATGCTGAAGAGATGGGATAGAAATCACAGACAGAAGCTTAAGATATTAGTACGGAGTAGCAACTGCTGCTGACAACTCGAATACGATTCGTTTCGATGTTCGTTGTGTAATGATGCAGTTCGTATGATTATAAGCAAGTACCGGATTCAATGCAACTATTACTAGTAGTCTACTACTAGTAGTAGTAGTAGTCGTACTACGCTACTAGACTACTAGTAGTAGTAGTCGACTAGAGTAGAGTACTAGCTTTCCAGATCTATCTGTTTGTGCGACCTGATAGTCTAACTGATGGGTTCATCATGAGATCTTTTTGAGTGGTTGCTGGCGAACTTGAAGTGATTTAAGGTTAACGATACATAATTTGGATTTTTTTAAGTCGTGCGCGTGACTGAGATCTTTTCCTTCTTTTTTCCCAAAAACAACTCTCCAAATCCAGGAATAGAATTTACAGCTATCAGATCAAAAGTGAGCTCCTACCAGTACTCGGAGTACTAGCTAGCTAGCCTAGTCTACCGGAGTACTCTACATAATAGCTCATCAGAGAGAAACTGGAAAACTCCAAACTTCTTTGACTCTGTTCTAGTCTTTCTCCAGCATGTCAGCTCAACTACACCAACCAACAAGCACTACCAATAATATCGACACCAGAAGCAGCAATAGCAGCAGCAGCAGCAGCAGCAGCAGCAACGCCACAGGAAGGAAAAGCAGGATCTTGTTCGGCTCTTGTAACAGCCACCATCACAAACAAGTCTTGTGGAATTCAATCCTATCACGGAATGCCACAGCGTTTGTGTGGGGTGGCGATAGCATTTATGCAGATGACTACGTCAAGGAAGCAACGCCCGAAATTATTACCAATATGTACCACAAGCAGAAGCAGCATCCAGGATACAAACGGCTATTGGATACCAAAATTCCTATCCTCGGTGTTCTTGACGATCACGACTATGGAGTGGACAACGGAGATAAAACATACCGTTATCGACAGGAAAGTGGAGTAGCGTTAGCCTGTGATTTTTTAGATCTAAAAGGAAGTGCCATTTGCGATCGTGCCCAGAAGGGACTAGGCGTGTACGGAGTCAAAGTTGTGGACTTTGATCGTCCCGAGGGACAAGAGCTTATGACGGATAGGGAGGCAGGATTGGATCCGGATGTCACAGCACTGGATGCGAATGCGAAGCCAACCTTACTGTCCGAAAAATCGGTTGCCATTTTTCTGCTGGATGTGAGGTCCAACAAAACGCCCTATACGAAGAAGGGAATGTTCGAAAAGGCCGAGTATGATGGCGACTTTCTCGGCAAAGATCAATGGGATTGGCTCGAGCAGGCACTTGCTCGTTCCACAGCTTCTGTCAACATTATCGTTCAGGGTCTACAGCTGCACGCGGATCGACAAGGGCCAGTAGAAACGTGGAGCCGATTTCCTTCGTCACAGCATCGACTGTACCAACTGCTATTGAAACCAAATGTTCGAGCTCCCATTGTGGTGAGCGGTGATGTTCATCATGCACAATTGTTGCGCCAGGATTGTCAGTTTGTGGAGACCAATAAAGAAATGCGACACACTGAGCCAACCAGAACGTTATTGGAAGTCACGACCAGTGGCATGACACACTCGTGGGGGTCTGAAATCTGCGCTAGGCCACACCAACTCTTCCTCTGTCGCATGTCATACATCAAGTGGACAGCCGGCAAGGCTATGCAATTTGCTCAATGGATCAACGGAGCCAAAGTTTGGACGGAGTTGATCGATTTATCCCTACCAGATGCGGCCTTGCATAGGACAGAAGAAGGAGGAAGACCAGGAATGCAGTTTTCTCTGGATCGTAATTATGCCGAATTTGAATTTGATTGGGATGCCCGAGCTGTGATTGTTCGAATTCTCGGCCAAGAAGTGGGAGGACTGCCATTGTTGAGTAGTCAATGGTCCTTTGATAGCCTGTCTGGAAAGGTTCCGCACGTCCAGCCAGCATTGGTCAAATATAATGATTATATGGACGCCTACGAAGAATTGTTTCGGTTGGGTGGATTTGATAACACTACCCACAACGGGCAGTGGATCTGCAGAAATTACAGAGGCACTCCTAGCCCTGCTTTTAGATTGATTGGGGTCGTATTACCCGTAGTATTTGGACTTTCTATGGCGTTTGCCCCGTTTGCCATATCTCTTGTTGGGCTTCTTTGGCTTTTCAAAAGGATATTTCGACCAGTTCCCCCTAAAGCAAAGCAAGCGTGACTTGTCACATACCTTCCGATGAACAACGTCACCACTTGATGGCATAGGTCTTGGTCCCCAATGAATTGCGACGATACCGGCCCTTCTTTGTGAGGACTGGCACGACGATTAAGTTTTGCCTGGCTCTGGCTCGACGACGTTCCCAATAGCAAAACAATGTCATCCATCCGCTTGAAAATGTCGCAACGAGCCACGGCAACATAAGTACTGCTGACACGCTGTCGACAAGTGCAATACTAACAAAGAGAAACGATGTCGCTACGAAGCCAAGGGCGATCAAAAAGCTTCCTAGGCCAACTCTTCGCTCTTCCATCAAGACTCGATGCCATTCGTCCATGAGAGCATGCTGGAAAAGAAATTGTCGCATGATAAGGTTTCTGGAGTGAGGATATATGCTGGAGGAAGTCGCCATGGCTTTGGCGACCGCAATATTTCGCAGTATATTAAAGGGTGGAAATGTTGATGGAAATAGCAGAGGTTCCGGTGTGAATGGTTTGTTCCAACATCTAGCATTATCCCGCCGTGACGTTGCAATCGCTGTCAAGTATCGATCGGGGTCTTTCATCCACTGCAACAACGAACTGATTGGCTTGACATACATCGACAATTGTTTTCGTTTTTTAAGAGGCATTCCCACGGCACTTTTGCTGACTTTGATTTTCAGAGGACCCCGAGTAGCCAACTAGTATATACATTTATTTTTCAATGGATTTTTTGTTAGCTAAAGTCATATTACGATTGTAGGCTTTTATAATCATCACCATACCAACAGTTACTTACCAACACGGCCCCAATGTTTCCGATACCGATAACACTCAAAATCCACAGCAAACCACACCACCAATGACAGGCCGTGGTTCCGCCAATAACGCACGGTGCTGAACCCAGGGATAACCAATGGTCTTCCATGAAGTATCCCAGCTGCAGAAGAATGAACAGGTTCAGCAAGCATCTGCACATTGATCGTGTGACGGCTGGTCCTTGATATTCTCTCCAATATTCGCGTTCAATGCGATCGTATGTTGTTCGCAAATATCGTCCCATCATGTAATCGCTGATCAATTCTCCCACTTGTGCCAAAACGCGACGGGCGAAAATCATTGGCCCCAAAAGTTTGAGAGTGCCCGCAAAGGCTGCCAAAAAGGAACTGGTGGCCAGATAAACGATCTGCATTAGCCGAACGGCGGCAAATGGATCGATGGATACGGTAATGCTTTCTGAAATTTCTGCTGGATCGTTCGGTTTGATCTGTTGGAGTATCCGTCGTGGATTGTTCAAGGCGGGAGAAGGATGTCGCGATAGGTCCACTGCAATTCGTCCCTTCTTTTTGTGAAACCTAAATAACGACGGTCGAACTTGTTTCGTTTCTTTGAAAAGACGCTTTTTATCATTTAAATTGTCATCCTTCGAGGTCATCATGAGCCCTTCATCCCACAAATATGAGTAAGAATTATCATTGCTGCTCGGTCGAAGTCCTCGATCTAAATCAAACAGAGACATGTTATCTGAAGCGAGGACAGTCGAAACCTTGCCCAATACCAATGCCGCTACCAGTGCCAGTAGGCGCGTCATATCAGCGTGTCTATTCTTCGGGGGGCGGGGGGAGATATATGATAGAGCCGAGAGAGATAGTGTGAGAGGAGGGAAAGGTGCTGCTGCACTGTTTTTTACAGTATTAATTTTTTGTGAACGACTGCTACTGCCGTGCTTTATCGGAGGGAGTTTGTTTGTGTGACATTTTCAGGGTTTGAGTTACAACGTCATCGGCATTCGTGAATGACGTCATCGTCGCTTTGTCATTATACTAGCACAACTCTCAATCAGCAACCCTCTACTACTAGCTAGCTAGTAGTCTACTATCTCAGCAGGCCTCACCCACAACCATAGACCATAGACCATAGATCTTAGACAACTCCAGGAGTATCTCATGTTGTGGTACGGATCCCTCATCCAAGCCCCTTCCTTTGCCATTCTCCTCTCTCTGTTACCTCGCACTGCTGCGCTCTATTCGAATTGTGCTTGTTCGAGTTCGCACTCCTCGCGAATCTTGCCAACCATGGTGTTATGTTCGCATCAATTGTCCGGTAATAGTGGCCAAGCACAACAACGGCAATATACACCTGTGGAGATTTATCCGCACGACTCAGATTTGTCTACCATTAAAGCTACTGGTCGCTATGTAGCATTTAAACGGATTCATTTTATTCGTCATGCTGAGGGAACCCACAATGTGAACCGCGAATATAAAAATATTATCAATTTGGATGCCCGATTGACCGAGCTGGGGGAGAAGCAATGCAAGGATCTGGCGGAGGAATTGATCGACCGTCGCATCTTGCAAACATCCGAATTGGTGGTGACATCTCCCTTGACGAGGTGCCTTCAAACAGCCTTGCTGTCGTTTCCGTCGTTGGCCGAAGCAACCAACGAACCGAACGCTGTCAATTCGAAAGCCACAAAAATTCCATTCGTGGCTCACGAATCCATTCGAGAGACAGTTAATTATGCTTGCGACAGACGACGACGTATTTCCGAACTGGAACCGCACTATCACGAACGAATTTGCTTCCGGCATATTGAACATGATCATGACGAATTGTGGGAATCTTACGTGCGCCGCGTAGGAACACCCGAAGAGTACGACAAGCACCGAGAGAGTGCCGAATTACACACCGTGGCGAATCGAGGCCGAGATTTTTTTGATTGGGTGCGAGAACGACCGGAACAAGAAATCATTGTTTGCACCCATTCAGCCTTTTTGCGATGCATTTTAAACTGGGGACAATCGGGAGGTGTACCTATGATGATGCCACAAGCTTTAAATACACGATCTAATGAGAATAGTGGACAACAGCTAGTGATGATGTCGCAAGACTTGGACGATAGCAGCAAGTTCGAGCATCAAGCGGAAGTACCCGTGGTTTCATACTGCGGTGATGAAAGGTTTGAAGAGTATATGCGACGTGACTACGAAAATTGTGAATTAAGATCCTTTGTGGTTGCATTTCCCCACTGAAAGAATTTCGCGGGTATTACAATTCAAGTCAATGAATTGAAATTTGAAATGCTTATTTTCATAGCGTCCCTGCTGTTCTTCTGTATAGTCTATTCCATTGGCTTCATACTAGCTTGCTCCTGCCGTTCTCGTCCAGCTTCCCTTGTCTTGCATGTGTGTGTGTGTGTGTTTGTGTAACTTCCAGTGCTATGGCGTTGGTCCTGGGGATACCAATCCCCAACCAGTGGGCCATGAGCACCTAAGTACTGTCTCTTATAAATGGATTATCTACAGTAAACTGTTCCCACCAGAACTGTGCCTGAGTGGGAGTCCCAGGCATTCTTTGGGTAGCCTGTCTTGTTATTGTTATTGCCCTCGAGAATTTATTAATGTTGGTGGGACGCGGGACCCATTGGACAGCAGAAACTCTAGCTACTACTAGCTACAGTAGTAGCTACTAATACGGTAGACCTACTCTGAGTATCTACTAATAATGCTACTAGTATTGTAAGACTTGACTACTCTAGCTACCTGGTAGTACTATTATTACCAGCAGCGCTGTGGTTTTCAATAATATGTCCAGGTGGGACCATAAAAGCCGTAATATTGACAAACTTAATTAAGAGTATTATGACTAATATTTTGAGTGGCTACTGGTACAACTCGAGACTGAAAGCCTAATAAAGGCCTGATACTGTGCAGGGGTTTTGCGAAGAAAAAATACTTATTACTCTACTGTACTAACGGTTCGACGTACCTCCTGGTAGAGCTAGACTACTTGGTACTGTTAGACTATAAGTGCTGTACTAGTACCAGTACTCCTCTGGTACCTGGTAACGGTAACAAACAACCCTCCGTTCGCGGGCTTTTAGCTGAGAACGAGTACCTTGTACCTGGCCGCTCACTGGAATGGTTGGCGATAAAGATTTTACAGAAATACATAATGAAGATTAGCTTTTTATTAGTACTGGTACTCGAGTAGTAGCTACTGAGTATTTCTTAAAGTGAATTACTACTTACCAGGTACCTGGTACCAGGTGCAAATACGGTAGAAGTAGACGTACTAGCTAACTAGTAGAAAGCAGCACTCCTAGCTAGTAGGAGTACTAGCTACTAGAAATAACTAGTACTACCTACTAGTAGCTACTACTCCAGTAGTCAAGCAATAACGTAGTAGTACTACTAGTAGGTACTACTACGGAGTAGTTCTATTAAGCTGGCATAAACCCATGTTCTGTTGTCCCGCAAAGAAACTTGTACCAGGGTAACGCCTCCTTTTTTGGCGGGAGACCAGAGCGAAGGTCGCATTGATAAGCAGGCTATTTAATAATTAAAGAGTTGAGTACCAATAGGCGACTACATTTTCATTGTCTAGGCCATTTATTGGTATCCGAAGAGGCCAATGAATGTTTGTTATTATGAGAAGGCTATCTTGAGATTCAAAACCACCCCAAAGACTGCTTCCATTCCATTGAAAGCGTCAGCTGCCGTGAATCTATTAATGGATAAACTCCAGGCATTTGTTAGCGAAATCTTTCGCACACCCTTGAAACATGCATGAATCGTTGTATTCCGAAGTCGGATCTTTCTCAATATGTGTTACCTTTGATGCTTCACATTTTCTCACAAAGATAGTCATCCGACAAAAATCTCTCACAAATATTAGTTTCCCAAGTAAGATATTATTATTAAAAAAGCTTTAAAATAGAAAAAACATGAAAGTCGTTGCTACTTTCCTCGTCCTAGTCGGACTTCTAAGCACCACTGGCAGTGCCATCACTTGTGGGGGCGATCTGTCGATTGCAGGATCGTCTACTGTGCTTCCTGTTGCCGAAAAATGGGCCGAAGCCTACATGGTACTTTGCCCTGAGGCAAATGTGACCGTGGAGTCGGGCGGCAGTTCAGCGGGTGCCGGTAGAGTTTGTAACAACACCGACAAAGGAGAAGCCGTAGAAATCGGCAACATGTCTCGTGACTGGAAGGAGAGCGAAGCACGCAAGTCGGAGGACGGTTACACCTTCGATTGTTTGAAGGGGGATACCTCTCGTACTGCTATCCAAGTCGACGTAAGTTTCCACAAGTTATTTTCCGTCTATCGTCGAATCACCCCATGAATCATCTAATCGTCAATATTCACCATTCTTTTCTTAGGTTGCCATCGATGGCCTTTCAGTCGTCACTGAGACTAGTGGAGCCGGAACCAGCTGCATCATAGCCTTGGGTGGTCTGACGCTCGATCAGCTCCGTTGGATCTTCTCTAGCTATACTGCTCTCGAATTGGAAGCAACTGGATGGAACCCCGACTCCTTGGCCAACTCAGATGGAGACGACGCTACTCACTTGTGGAGTGAGCTGAGTGCCGACTGCCCCGAGCTGGAGATCAAGATTGCTGGCCCTGACTCCGAGTCTGGAACCTATGAGTACTTCTCTGAAACTATCTTCGGAGATATGGACAATGGAGAGACTTTTCATCCCACCAGGTATTTAGAGGACTCCGATGATAACGTTCTGGTTGAATACTTGCAAAGCAACGAAGATGCTATCGCCTACTTTGGATTTGCATATTACAGCGAGAACACAGACACTCTTCATGCCACCGCTATTGAGAATGACGAAGGTGAAATGGTTGCCCCCGACGCCACTTCCGTCGGCAATGGAAGGTACGTGGAAACAGTGACGTAATATTTAACCAGCGCCACGGAATGAACGTCGATTAGTCTTACTAACCGTTCACCTCCTCCTGTCTTTGTCAAAATTACAGCTACAACCCATTGGCCCGGCGCATCTACATGAACGTTCTTGATGATGAAGAGTCGCTCATGAACTCGTTTCCCTTTGTTAACTTTGGGCTGTCCACAGAAGAAGGACAAGCGCTTGTTAGCGAGACTGGGTACGTCAACATTCCCGGTGATGAGCAGTTGGCAATGATTGGACGCATGTACCACTGCCCTGAAGGATCAACTATCCACATTGCTGGTTCCAGCACTGTAGAACCAGTGGCACAGGAGTGGAGCAAAGCTTACATGGAACATTGCCCTGCTACCAACATCACTGTTGAAGGTGGAGGTAGCAGTAATGGTGCTGGTCGTGTTTGTGGGGAAGAAGAGAGAGGTGAGCCAGTAGAGATTGGAAACATGAGCCGTGAGTGGAAAGACACTGAAGCATCCAGTGAGGACGGCCACACCTTCGACTGTCTTGTCGGGGACACTGAGAGAAGTGCAATCCAGATTGATGTGAGTACTGATGAAGCTGGTTTGGTGCTCCATGAACTATAGATATAACTAACGATGCATGGCTCTGAAATTCATTTTTACCAGGTTGCCATTGATGGGCTCTCAGTTGTTACCCACAAGGGAGGTGCAGGTGATGAATGCTTTGAATTGCTTGGAGGTTTCACTCTTGACCAGCTCAGGTGGATCTTCAGCTCTTA
>Ga0100402_1003478_pt1 | contig 17091 bp, 15 predicted proteins | sample CryGeyme20150102_FD_80419 | JGI IMG/M metagenome (GOLD analysis project Ga0100402, IMG submission 80419) | Groundwater microbial communities from Crystal Geyser aquifers in Utah, USA - Crystal Geyser metaG 2015-0102 | ecosystem: Environmental > Aquatic > Deep subsurface > Groundwater | place...
ACTTTTTTATATTTTTTAATTTATTTATTTTATTTAGTTATTTATTTTTTTTTTTCATTGATTTTTGAATCGTGTTATTTTTTTTTTTACTAGACTGGTGTATGATTATGTTGATCATACATTTAGTTCAAAATTAATATTAATACCAGTTTTTTAGTTAGGTTAATTGATAAAGTATAAGGCAGCTTAAAGTGTTAAAAAATGTAGTTGATTTTTTATTTGGGATAGGACTTTTTGTTAATGCGCTTTTATTTATTCCGCAAATTTTTTTACTGTTGAGAAAAAAACATGCAGATGATGTGTCATTGACTTTATTTTTTGGATTTGCATGTATTCAATTAATTACCATTGCGCATGGGCTCTTCACTCAAGACACTATCCTAGTAATTGGATATGCGATCAGTTTACTAATGTGCATCACAATATCTAGCCTAATTGTGTTTTACCGTATCAAATCTCGATCTAAACCTCATCCTTTTGATCATTAGTTTTTATTGAATAAGGAAAAATTAAAAAGTTTATAGGGTAAAGCGTTTACTCAGTTGTTGTTGATCACTATTTGCTATATTGTTGCTCATCTCTTCTCTTTTCAATAACGCGCTAGCTGCTGCCTTTGCCAGCGGATGATTTGAATAATGATGAGCTGTTGAGCGATTATGCTGTGGATTGAGCAATTTGCCTTTATTTTTATCCATAAAATGGATTGTTTCACGTGCTGAGCTAGAGATTGCTTGGGTTATAGCTCCTGAAAGGCCATTTTTAGCGCTACCATCTAATGCACCCGTGATAGCAGCGCCACCTATCGACAACACGGGATTGATGATTTTCGAAAGTGTATCTATATATGGTAATGCTAAATTTGCTAATTCTGTAGCATTTCTACCGATATTTTGCAGTTGACTTTCAGCTGTTTCAATTTTTTCTGCTGCTTGATTTGCTTTATTAACAAGGTTATCTAAGGTATTGATAAATTTTTCAGCTGCACTTTGAGGTTTACCTACTCTTGATGGAGTTGCAATATTTTTAGGGGCCATACTGTGCTGGGCAATGCGTTCCGCTTGCTGCAATTCATTGAGCATCTGATGCAATGGTTTGACGAGTTTTTTAGGGTTTTGATAGTTAAATGCAATTTGCGGAGACTTTTGATTAAGTTGGCTTTTAGAGAGCTGAGGTATTTTTGTCATACTGTCGGCTGGGTTAGTATTGGCATACTGACTACTCTCAGCGAGTGACGTGTCGGTTGAATCATTTAACACTTGTTCAGTGAACATACAGATTGAATTGACTAAGTTATGGGCGGCATGAGTCACTTGGGGCGGAATGTGCATTAAATTAGCCAGTTGGGCATTCACTGTATTTAGTATTGATATAGACACCAATTTTTCCTATTCTTTATTTATGATTGAGCTATTATCAACAATAAAGCTTAACAATTTCTTAAAGATGTAGACAAATTTACAGTATTTAACATTTCTTTAGAGTGAATATGCCTAGCTAAGGGAATTATTCAGGAAACATTGAGCTAATTGATTCAGATTCGCTAACTCGGTGTATCGCTTCAGCGAGCATTGGTGCAAGACTGATCGTCCGGATTTTTTGGCAAAGTACGGCTTCAGGTTGCAAAGGAATTGTATTAGTAACAACCAATTGATCAAGTTGCGAATGAGTAATATTATCTATAGCTTTTCCTGATAAAACCGGGTGAGTAATATAAGCCATTACAGTCGCTGCACCATGTTGCTTAAGTGCGTTAGCAGCCAAGCATAGGGTGCCTGCGGTATCCACAATATCATCAACTAGAATACAATCTTTGCCATTCACATCACCAATGATATTCATAACTTCCACTTGATTAGGTCTGGGGCGACGTTTATCAATAATTGCTAAGTCTGCGTCGTTTAAACGTTTGGCGACTGCACGAGCGCGAACAACCCCGCCAACATCTGGCGAAACAACAATTAAATTATTATTGTTATTGCGGCTAACATCATCAAGGATGACTGGGGTACTATAGACATTATCTACCGGCATGTGAAAAAAGCCTTGAATTTGATCGGCGTGCAAGTCGACCGTTAAAATTCGATTGATACCAACCGATGCTAACATGTCTGCAACTACTTTTGCAGAGATTGGTACTCGAGCAGAACGGACACGACGATCTTGTCTTGCATATCCAAAATAGGGAATTACTGCAGTGATTCTGGTCGCCGAAGCGCGCCGTAGTGCATCGGCCATTATTAATAGCTCAACTAAATTATCGTTGGCTGGAGGGCAAATCGGTTGAATGATAAAAACATCATGACCACGGACATTTTCTAGAATTTCAATGTCGCACTCACCGTCGCTGAATTTTCCTACCCTTGCTTGACCAAGTCGTTGCTTAAGATGGACGGCGATATTATTTGCCAATTCAGGGTTTGCATTACCGTGAAATAGCATCATTTTAGACACTGTAATATCCTCAAATTTATCAATTACGATTTAAATGGCTGGGGTGGTAGGATTCGAACCTACGCATGCGGAGATCAAAACCCCGTGCCTTACCACTTGGCGACACCCCAACTGTTGAGCGTTTTAGCTTTTGCGCTTAATTCAAGAAGCTGTATTTTGGCGTTAAATAAATTGTATGTCAAGACCATTAGCTATCAAAAAATACTAAGCAAAGTGTTCGACTAAAAATGCAATGAATATTAATAAGAATATCAATCTCACAGAAATAAGCTCGAGTATCGAGTGGTAGGGATTGCTAAAATAGACTATGATAGCGAAGATGTCCCATACTTTGAGTTATTTAAATGCCAGTATTACGCCACTCTAGAAAACGAAAGCCTGATTTTTTTTTGAACGATGACTATAATCATCACGAATTTAGCGAATTGTTTTGAATTGGTCATGGAATGAAATTCGCCATCCACTATCAGCAGCAATATCTCAGCCACCTCTGCCTTTGAGTACACATAAGACAAGTACTTACTATAATAATTTTAAGCCCTTTATTCTTGAAGAAGCGCGGGCTGTGATTAATGAAGGGTTGCAAAAAACTGAAGAATTTCTGTTAAGCTCTACAACTAAAAAACAACAGCCACAGATGTTAATATAGAGGTCAAGCCTTTTAATCTTCAACTTAAGAGTGCAATATTTCCTAAAAATCAGAATAATCCTCTATCTTTCACATTCAAGGGTATGATTCCAAAGCAAATAGAGCATGGCTTTACCATGAATGTTCTGCTGTTATATCCTCACGATACTAGATGTTCATTTAAGTGGCTTGGTATTGCTAAAGCAGATCCAGAAAATAAGTTGATAACAGTAAAAATGTTTAATCAATCTCAATCGTTTTATGAAGGCTCTAGCTATGTGGATGTAAAATATTGTTGGAAAGCACATTATCTAGGCTCAGTGTTAAGCGAACAAAGGATGTATCAAGCATGTGGAGTTGCAATTAAGCTTCCTTGTTTGGATAATATTATTCGTGCTAATCTTAGCCTTTACCCATCACGATCAAATGTACCTGTAGCTAGTCTAAATTTCTCTCAGTCACGAGCCATTGATACATTTTTAAAAGCCCCCTCAGCATTCAACTACGCTGCTACAAGGCCCACCAGGCACAGGAAAAACGACGACTATTGCGCGCTTATTAGAACTACTTGACCAGTCAAAAGTGCGTACATTGGTTAGTGCTCACTCTAATAAAGGTATGCAAGTGTTAGCTGAAAGAACGCTGCAATTATTGCCTGATGCACCAATGATTTTAGTTGGCGTTGAGAAAAAAATTCCTGAACAACTAAAGCCAATTTCGCTAACCTCTTGGTATCAGATGATAGCAACCAATTTTATTGAAATTCAAAATTTAATAGAGTATTTATCTTCTTCGAAAAAAAAACCGACGACGCAGCTTATTCAATTAAACCTGAAACTAATCAATGAAAAATTAAATTTTATCAAAAAGCAGTTGGAAAAATTCAATTTTTTTGACGCAAACAAAGAGTCTTATGGCTTTTCCAAAAATAATTTTATAAAACTATATGATATAAACGTATCAAACTTTAAAAACTATTTAAGTAAAATTTCAGCTTGGGTGGACTTATGGGAGTCGAAAGAAAAATTAGATGTTGAAGCACACCTTTTAGTACTGCCACAATGATTTTTGTCACATTAATTAGCTCTGGCCGTTTTAGTTTAATGGATATGAAAGCAGTCGATGTGTTATTGGTTGATGAAGCAGCGCAATCTATTGAAGCAGCGACACTTATTCCCATGCGCTTTAAGCCTAAAAAGATTTTATTAGTGGGGGATCCTGAGCAACTCCCAGGGACAGTGATTTCGCCACTGTTAAACCCCATCGGTAAGCAAAGTCAGCAAGGATCCAAAAATTATGATTGGTCAATGATGTGGCGCTTATTAAAAGAATTAAATATGCCCCATTTGATGTTAACCATACAGTATCGAATGCATCCATTAATTTGTCAGTGGCCTTCTGACCAATATTATGACGGAAAATTAATTACCGGCCCAGATATTTTGCCTATGAATCTGTTAAGCCAGGATGGTTTAGCAAGGCGGCCCTATGCCTTCTATAGTGTGATAGGTAAAGCAGAAAAAAGAACTAACTCCAATAGCGTTTTTAATAAAAAAGAAGCAACTTATGTGATGCAAATTGTACAGCATCTGCGTCAGTTGGGCATTCAAGACTCAATAGGTGTGATTACCCCTTATGTTGCTCAAAGAAAGGTGATACGAACCAAGTTGTCACAGAAAAATTTGAATGATAATATCGAAGTTAACACTGTTGATGCCTATCAAGGTGATGGACACGCAATCATGATCGTTTCATTTGTGCGAAGCCATGTGACAGCGTTTCTAAAAGAATATCGTCGCCTTAACGTTGCAATAACACGAGCCAAAAATTGCTTAATTATGTTGGGTAATGCTAATACCTTAAATCAATATGACATAGGTAAATTAGTGGCAAATGCACGTTTTACGTCATAAGCTTTTTACTGAGGCTGATTTGAAACAGGAGTTAGGGCTTCTTAAAAAACAGACAATCTTAAGAGTGAGCAAGCGTTCGCGGCAGCAAAAAAACTGCAACAAGAAAGTCCTACTAAAAAAATTTACAGCTTGCACGCCAACAATTTTTTGATTTGGCGAAAAAAAATGATGCGAATGCTCAATTTGAATTTGCTTTAATGTGCAAAAATGGTTTGGGTGGTCAACTTCAGCTCAAACAAGCAATTAAATGGTATCGTCGTGCTGCTCAACAAGACCATCCAGAAAGCCTTTATCGATTGTCTGTTTTATTACGTAATGATAAACCTCATGAATCTTTGCGGTTCTTAGTTCTTGCCGCTGAGCTTTTGCATAAAAAAGCTCAATATGAGCTTGGTTGTCTTTATCTTAAAAGTAACCAGATGACCGAAACTAACGTATTGGATGGCGGTAAATGGCTACGCTTATCAGAAATGCCTGTCGGTGCTCAATCTGCATTATTGCTTGGCAAGGCTTACATGAGAAATTCTGATCAATGTAAGCGTTATCAGGCTGATTCTTTTTATTGGCTGCAGCAAGCCGCTAATAAACATCAAAAAGAAGCGTGCTATGAAGTTGGATTAGCTTATGAAAAAGGGCGTGGCGTAAGCATTGATCGGAATCAAGCAATAACTTCATATTTAGTTGCTGCAAAACAAGGCTACGCAAAAGCTTATTATCCACTTGCAGAGTTGCTGAAATTTGCTCGGCGACACCAAGAAGCATTGACATGGTATCATGCAGCAGATAAAGAATTTAATTTTGACGCTACGCTTAACCTTGCGCGTTATTATCGTTATGGCAATGAAGTTGAAATGGATATTGAGCAGTCATTGAGGTTGTACCAACGGCTTGCCGATATAAATTATCCACCTGCGCGTACAGAGTTGGCAACTTGGTTAATTGAGAGTCAATTGATTGGTACTGACCCACAAAAATTTATGCCGTATTTGAAACTTGCAGCGGATAAGCCTCACTTTCATCACGAGTCTAGTTACCATTATGGGTTTTACTTGTACCAACAAAACTGCTATGCGAAGGCTTTAATCTATTTTAAAAAATGTAAAAATCTATTGAATACTGCTGAAGCACTATATAGTTTCGCAGATGTGCTTGAGAAAACTAGCGCAAATAAAATCGATATCTTTAATGCTCATTTTCAGGCTGCTGATTTAGGTCATCTGCCATCAGTATTAAAAATTGCACAGATGTTAGAAGCTAAAGAAGTTTGTTACCCAGGGAATCGCTTAATGGCTGCGAGAGCATACTATAAAAAAGCTGCTCAGTCTGATATTTGGCTAGCAAAGTTTCATTTTGCTAGATTTCTAGAAGAAGGCATTGGTGGGCCAAAAAATGAAAGTGGCGCACGTAGTGAATATGAAAAAATATATTTGCATCATAATTCTGCAAGTTACCGCTTGGCTTGCATGTTCTTAGAAGGTCGAGGAGGAGCGGTTGATGGTGTTCAAGGTTTTGCTTTATTAAAATCTTATATTCGTAATATTGATTATGAAAACAGGTTACTTGACGAAATGAGCGACTATGAGAAGAAATTTAGCAAAGTTACACATTCAGTCTCTCGCAAAACTTTAGACCCCAGTGAATCAATCTCAACCTATAGCCAGCTTGATTATATTGATGCCCATTATCGTTTAGGGATGATTTATCAATATAAAAATCAAGCAGATGTGAAAAATATGCAATGTTTGTTATTAGCAAAAGAACACTACCAAATAGCTGCTAAATTTGAGCATATGAATAGTTTATATGCTTTAGGTAAACTATATGAGCAGGGATTATTCGGCCAAAGATCGATCGAAAAATCTAAAAGTTATTATCAAAAAGCTGCTGAGTTGGGTCATCATCTTGCCCTCATACGATTGTCTGGAGTTTACCGGGCGAAAAGGTCGATCAGTAGTTTTTGGGGTACTGATACACTGCCAACCGATCAGCAATTATTGGAAAATAAAGATAACTGCATTCTTATGTGATTGTTCATTGGCGTTAATCAGGAATGGTCTGTCGGTGACTATCGGGGCGCCAAGAGGGGGCAATAACATTGTGCATTTTAGAGCGTAGCAGTAAACGTGCAGGTGCAACTGAGAATTCTCCGTAACGCTGATTAATCGTATCAATAGTTTTATTGAGGGTGTGCCTTTTAGGATCATTCACTGTTAATAAGTCTTGCTGTTGAAATTGAGGGTTTGGATGAAGAGCCGTGATCTGAACCAGACGGGCCCCTTGTCCTTGCCAAGTCTTTTTTATCCATGTTTCAATAATGTTATAAATTTCTTTCCCATCGTTCGTCGGTCTGTTGGCTTGCAGTTTAGCTTTGAGTGACGGCTGATCAACCAGGCGCAGCTTAACGTAGAAAAGCTGAGCTTCATATTGATGAAGCCGTAGTCGTTTAGCGACTTTTTCTGCCATATGCATGAAGTAAGTCAGGATGATATTTAAGTCTTTAGTGTTAGGTGGCATGGTTTTACCATGACCTATCGTTTTAGGCGCTTTGGTGATAGTTGTTACTGGCGCTGGGTCTTGGCCTTGACACATATACCACAATCTGCGGCCAGGGCTTCCAAAGCGCTTAGCCAATACTCCAATGGGTATCTTTTTCATATCACCGCAGCGGTGAATGCCATATGCAGCTAAGTATTTTTCTAAACGTGGGCCAATTCCACACAAAGCCGCGACAGGTTCATTCGCGAGCCGAGCTTCTGAGTGATCCGGGTGAATCACCGTGAAGCCATTGGGTTTTTGACATTTTGCTGCAAATTTAGCGGTTGTTTTGTCACCACTAACGCCGATCGAACAACTGACTCCAGTCTCTTTGTAAATTGAGGCTTTTAACATGCGGCTAATAGCAGGGGGAGGACCATAAATTGTTTGATACTTTGTGACATCTAAATATGCTTCGTCAATAGAAAAGACTTCTATATCATAGACTAAGCGTTTTAGGAGACGCATAATTTGGGTTGATACTTCGCTATAGCGATGCGGTCTAGAAGGTTTGATGACTAAATCGGGACATAATTGTTGTGCTTCTTTTAAGCGCATACCTGTTTTAATGCCATAGGCTCTAGCTTCGTAAGATGCAGTGATTAAACAAGTCCCTTGGGCACCGTTAGTGATCCCGACAGGCCTTGCGAACAGCTCGGGTGAGTCTATTTGTTCAATACTTGCAAAAAAAGCATCCATGTCTACAAGAATAATTGCACGTTGCCAATGTGACACGTTCCACTCTCAAAATGATAACTTTTAGAGTACGATAACCCATGAAGGATAAAAAGTATAGCTTTTTCTTTTGGTCCATTTTAAATGTACAAATTAAAAGCTAGAATAAGCGCTCATCGCTGGATAGTATGGTTTTTTCATCGTTTGTCGGTAACTGAGGTGTTGTCCCTGGTTGACGATTTGATGAGCCAATTGAATGCTGCGGTTGGTTTGAAAAAGCAGGCACTGTTGAGTCGATAAAGTATTCAAATATGCTTTGCTTATCCCAGTGGGTGGTTAAGTTGCCAGTATCAGGATTAATGCGTGCGCTCACAATACCTGGGGGCTGTGGCATATGGTGTTCAGGTTTTTTGGTTAAGATTAATTTCATGAATTCAGCCCAGCTAGGGAGGGCAGCATTAGCGGCGTATTCATAAAGTGAGCGCGGTTGATCGTAACCTACCCAAACTACGGTCACTAAATCACTATTAAATCCTGCAAACCAAGCGTCTTTTTGATCATTGGTCGTCCCTGTTTTTCCGGCTAGATCATTACGCTTTAAGCCCACCGCTTGCACACCTCTACCGGTCCCGTGAGCGATGACATCTTTTAAAGCAGAGTTCATTAAATAAGCAACTTGAGGATTGATGGACTGCTCAGCATACGTATCTGCACTTAACTGTGCTGCTTGCAAGAAAGCATCTTTATCGTGCACGATGCATGGTTCGCAGGCTAGTTTAGGCTGTGCTTGATAAATCACTTCGTTTTTGTCATTCGTTACATAGTTAATTAAATATGGATTAATTTTAAATCCACCATTCGCAAGAATGCTATATCCTCTGGCCATTTCCAAAGGAGTTACTGCCCCAGTGCCTAATGCTAAAGATAGATCTTTGGGCATATCTTCAGCGTCAAAGCCAAAATTTTTCAAATAGTTTATGGTATAACTAACGCCTATTGCATCGAGTAAACGAATGGAGACTAGGTTACGTGATTTGATCAAGCCAGTACGTAGTCGAGTGGGGCCATAAAATCGTTTATTAACATTTTGTGGCCGCCAGTGGGTGGTGTTGGAACGATTATTAATAACAATCGGAGCATCATTAATAATACTTGCTAATGTGAATCCTTTATGCAAAGCAGCAGAGTAGATAAAAGGCTTGAAACTTGAGCCTGGTTGGCGCTTTGCTTGGGTTGCCCGGTTAAAGTTGCTGGTTTCAAAATCAAAGCCACCAATTAGCGCTTCAATTGCGCCAGATTGTGGATTCATAGCTACCATTGCAATTTCAACTTCAGGAATTTGTGCAAGTCGATAGTTTTCTTGCTGGTCGATGTCGATGTAAACAAGATCCCCTAAATTTACGATTTCACTGGCTTTTAAAGGAGCTTTACTACGGTATTTTCCATTTGCAAGTGAGCGTCTTGCCCATTCTAGACCGCTCCAAGGTATCGTTATAATATTTCCATCACTTTTGATGACACGAATAGATTGGGGTTGTATCTCTATGACTGCTGCAGGTAAAAGTCCATTAACGATGGGAAATTGCTTTAATTCTTCTAACCATTGCTCAAAATTACTCAGTTCTGGTGGACCTAAGTTATTAATAGCCCCCCGATAACCATGACGCTTATCATAGTCTAATAATGCTTTACGAACCACTTTATTTGCAGCTTTGATTGTTTCACTATGAAGCGTTGTATAGACATTCAATCCTGAAGTATAGGCTTCTTCACCAAATTGTTCAGTCATTGTATTGCGTACCATTTCAGCAACATAAGCAGCATTGACAGTAATTGGAGGATAATGATATTTTGCACTTAAAGGGGTATTTACGGCAGCTTCATAATCTGCTTCAGTAATGTAATTTTGCTCTAACATTCGATTGAGAACATGATTGCGACGCTTGAGCGCCGCATCAGGGTTGCGTAAAGGATTAAGAGATGAGGGGGCTTTAGGTAAGCCGGCTATCATTGCAATTTGAGCGAGGGTTAATTCGCTTAACTCTTTACCATAATACACTTGTGCTGCGGCGCCAACGCCATATGCCCGATTCCCCAAGTAAATCTTGTTTAAGTATAAGCTAATGATTTTTTCTTTCGTTAATTCATTATCAATTTTAATAGCTAGGAGTATCTCTTTTAGTTTTCTAGTGTAAGTTTTTTTACGCGTTAAAAAGAAGTTACGTGCAACTTGCATGGTGATAGTACTGCCACCTTGAACTTTATTACCACTTGCAATAACCTGAATTGCGGCACGTGCTAGACCGAGAATATCGACGCCGGGGTGCTCGAAAAAACGTTGGTCTTCGGTCGCTAAGACAGCATTGATCAATTGTTTGGGAATTTTTTCGTAGGCTACCGGGATGCGTTTTTTTTCTCCGTATTCGGCGAGTAATTCTCCATCATTGGTATAAATCCTTAAGGGAATTTGTAATTGAATTTGATTGAGCAAGCTGACATCTGGCAAATCATCTTCCAAATAGAAGATAACTAGCCCAGTAATAATAAACCCAATCACTATAAGACTAATAAGTGACCAGTAGCTAATTTTTAATAGTCGCTTGAACCAACGTGCCATGTTAAGAAACCTAAACTCACCTTAAATATTTGCCTGGTAAATTCTTATACGCAATAAAGCAGGCAAGCATATCATGAAATTAATATTTAGTCAGGGCTCAGACTAATCATCTATTGAATAAATAATAGTAATTGTAGTTTGTGAGCGCTGAATTTTTCTCTTCTTATATTATCGACTAAAGAATCGTTATCTATACCTGTAGATTGTCATAATATTTTTAAATTTGTACTTTAATCAACCGGAGCCAAGCCTTTTAATGAATTTAATGTTGCCAACATCTGAGAAAAATATGACAATCTACATTTAATTTGAGTTTCAATTTGGGGCATTTTTAGCGTAAGGGAATAGTGGTGTGGTCAATACTAAATAAAAAGTTGCCTAACATACTGGGCATCGATATTAGTCCTACTTCAATTAAATTGCTGGAGTTGTCGAAGTCAGGAGATCATTTTAAGGTTGAGCATTATGGAGTAGCGCCATTGTTTCCCGATGCAATGGTTGAAAGTGATGTCAAAGATGTTAACGCCATTGCAGAGGCGGTAAAATTAGTCGTTTCGCGTGCCCGGACTAAGTGTCGAAATGCAATCATAGCAGTTCCAGGATCGTCTGTTATTACTAAGACTTTGCAGTTTGATGCAGATTTGGATGAAAATGAAATCGAGGCCCAGGTTCAATTAGAGGCAAGTCGCTATATTCCTTATCCAATGCAAGAAGTGAGCTTAGACTTCCAGGTGCTCGGCCAAAACCACGCTAAGCCCGATAAAATTGATGTTTTTGTCGCGGCATCAAGGACAGAAAAAGTCAACAGTAGAGTCAATGCGTTAGCTATAGGGGGCCTCACCACCTCTATTGTAGATGTTGAAACTTATGCTATAGAGAGGGCTTGTCAGCACATTACGGATACTTTACCTAATGGTGGCAAGCACAAAACTGTTGCTATTATTGATATAGGATCAGTGATCACTAGCATTACAGTTTTACATCATTTATCAACAATTTATACGCGTGAAGAAGTTTTTGGGGGTCAGCTACTTACAGAAGCGATTCAGAAGCGTTATAGTCTAATTGATAAACCTATTGAAACTGCGGAAAGGCAAGGAGCACCAGGAGTTGATTGCTATACTTCTGAAGCCCTAGAGCCTTTTAAAGAAGCACTTATTCCTTTAATACGTCGATCATTGCAATTTTTCTTTTCTGCAAGTCATTACAATGAAGTTGATCATATTGTGCTTGCAGGCGATGGCGCTCTTATTCCAGGTTTAGCAGATTTAGTGACAGGATGTTTGGGGACGAAGTGCACTACTGCTGATCCTTTTATAAATATGACAATATCAAGCAAAGTTGATAGAGTGGCTCTTACTGCTGACGCTCCGGCTTTAATGGTCTGTTGCGGGTTAGCATTGAGGACTTTTTAGATATGATATTGATTAATCTACTACCATGGCGTGAGCAGCAGCGTGAGTGGCGTCGTAAGCAGTTTTTTATTATTTTGATAATAAGCTTAGCTATCACCCTATTTATCGCTTTTTTATTCTATTTTACGATTAAGACTCAACTTAGAGCAGAATTATCAGCAAATCAATATCTTACCAGCGAAATATCAACGGTAGATAATAAGATCGTTGAAATTCAAAAATTAAAAGGGCAGCGCTTAGAATTAATCGAACGGATGCGGCTTATTGGAAGCTTGCAAGCTGAGCGAGCGTCTACCATTCATTTGTTTGATCAAATGGTGCGCATTGTCCCAGAGGGCGTTTATTTGTCAGAAGTGCAGCGATCTGGAGAAACTGTATTGTTAACGGGGAAGGCAGAATCGAATTCGCGGGTCTCAGAGTTAATGCGTCATATTGAAGCATCCAAGTGGCTTGCCGATCCTGTGCTTACTCAAATTAAAGCTGAAGATGATGAAACAGAGTCACTGACTCGAAATTTTCAGTTAGAAATGGAAATTTTAAGCACTCCTAAAGCTGTAAATTAAGAATGGACCATGGATTTAAACGAATTAGATTTTGATAACATAGGAAGCTGGCCACTAGCAATAAAAGCCATATTTATTGGTTTAAGTTGCTTAGTCGCCTTTTTATTCTCTATTTGGATGGTAGTAAAGCCTGAAATGAAAAATTTGGAGATCGCAAAGCAAAAGCAGGCTGAGTTATTACAGGCTTATGAGATCAAGTATAGCCAAGCTGCAAACCTCGATCTCTATAAGAAACAGCTTAAACAGATAGAAATATTGTTTGGTAATATGCTAGGAAAGCTACCTAATAGTTCGGAAGTTCCTAATTTAATTGAAGATATTTCTAAGTTAGGGACTACCAATGGGTTAGAATTTGAACTGATTAAGCCAGAGGATGAAATTGTTAAAGATTTTGTTATTATTATGCCTATTAAAATCATTGTAGAGGGTAATTATCATCAATTGGCAGGATTTGTGAGTGATATATCATTTTTGCAACGAATTGTGGCATTTGATGACTTTACTATCCGGCGTAAGTTACCTACCGCGGGTAAATTGATGAAAAAAGTAACTCCGGATGAAGAGTTAGTGATGGAAATTATGGCAAAAACTTTTCGCTACTCTACAGATTATAAGATGAGCACAAAATGAATAGTGCACTGCTCGCTCGCCTTGTTTCACTGATGATGACTCTCCTATTGATTTCAGGTTGCAGCACGCCTGAAGGTCGAAAACGCGAGGTTGAGAAAAAAATAAACACTATAAAAACTCAGCCAGTACTGCCAGTCGAATCCATACCAGATTTTAAAACGCCAGAGACCATGCACTATACGGCTAATAAAATGAGGAGCCCATTTAATGCGCCAGTTTCACAAAATCGTTTGACTATCGGTCAGCCCGATCAAAATCGTAGAAAACAAGAATTAGAAGTTTTTCAGCTTGATTCTTTAAAAATGGTTGGAAGCTTACATCGTCAACAACAGATATGGGCACTGATACTTGCTCCCAATGGCACTTTATACAGAGTTACATTAGGGAACTATCTGGGTAAAAACTATGGTAAGATAACGCGAATTACAGATGACGTGATGCAGCTAGAAGAGACTATCCCAGATGGTATTGGCGGCTGGAAAAAGCGGCAAGTGGAGGTAATGCTGGATATAGGTGGACAAAATAAGTAATGAAAAATAAACAACGATATAAACAACTCGCAATAGGTAAAAGGATGCTCGCTTATGCATTAACTTGCGTATTTAGCGTTTTTATTTGTTTATTCTCTAATTTTGCATTTGCTGCAACCATAACTTTGAATAAAATTTCTACACGTGCAATAGCGAAGGGTTACATCGAAGTCCAGCTGAATTTCTCACAGCCCATCAAAATCCCTCAATCTTTTAGTACAGATTCTCCGTCACGCCTGATTTTTGATTTTCAGAACATCGTTAGTCAGGTAGAGCCTGCAAAAAAAGATGTCGCTGTAGGCGCGCTAAGCAATTATGAAATTAGCCAGTCTGCCAATCGTTTGCGTATAGTTTTAACTTTAAAAGAACAAGTTGAGTTTGAGTCAAGAATCGATGGGAATAATTTTTTCATTGTTTTAAAGGGTCGTTCGCCAATTGTAAAGCGAATCTATCAACAACGCTATGCGGCAAACCCATGGTCTAAAACTCAGCATCAGATCAACAGCATTGATTTCCGTCGCGATAATGCGGGGAGTGGTCGAGTGATTGTCGGGTTAACTGATGCCAAAATGGGAATTACCATAGATAAACAAAGTCGCGACGTAGTGGTGGAGTTTTTAAATACCGGATTGCCGGCAGAGTTGCAAAAGCGTCTAGATGTGACCGATTTTGGAACGCCAGTTGATTATGTGGTAACCAAGCAGTCTGGGGCTAACACGCGATTGGTGATATCAGCTCATGGTGATTTTGAGCAATTGGCTTATCAAATAAACAATCAGTTTATCGTCGATATCTCTAAGCAAGTCGCAACGAGTATCCTTGCGCAAGAGCAGCAACAAGTTTTTACTGGTGAACGTTTGACATTAAATTTTCAAAATATTGCTATTCGCGCAGTACTTCAATTGCTTGCAGATTTTACAGGTATAAATATCGTTGCGAGTGACTCAGTGCAAGGCAGCATTACACTACGTTTAAACAATGTTCCATGGGATGAAGCCTTGGCAATTATATTGCGTACTCAGGGTCTAGATAAGCGTAAGATTGGAAATATTTTAATGATTGCGCCTGCAGAAGAAATTTCAGCAAGGGAAAAAGAAAAATTGGCAGCATCAAAAGAAGTTCTACAATTAGAGCCATTAGTGAATGAATTAGTCAGTCTGAATTACGCTAGCGCGGAAGATATCTCGAAATTGATTAAAGATGCATCAACTTCATTGTTGTCTTCACGCGGGAATGTTAATATAGACAAGCGAACGAATACTTTAATCATCCAAGATACTGAATCTGTGTTAATGGGTCTATTACCATTGATAAAACAATTAGATGTTCCAGTTCAGCAAGTTTTAATAGAGGCACGAATTGTCACAGTTGACACGACGTTTACAGAAGATTTAGGGATTCGATTTGGGATTACTCATCCAACTCATGTATCTGGAACTTTAGGCGGGGCAAACACAATTAATAACAATGCAATAGCCAATCAGAACTCAGATGTAATCACAAATCCATTACTTAATGTGCCAGTTGCTGATCGTTTAAATTTGGATTTGCCTGCCAACACTGATATTACGCCAGCAACATTGGGGGTTGCATTAGCTAAACTAGGTCGTAATTATTTGTTAGACTTAGAACTTTCAGCATTAGAGAGTGAAGGTGCAGGAGAATTAATTGCAAGTCCACGATTAGTGACTGCAAATCAAAAAGAGGCATATATTGAACAAGGTGAAGAAATTCCATACCAAGAGGCAACCTCAAGCGGTGCAACTTCTGTTGAGTTTAAGAAAGCAGTGTTAGGCCTACGAGTCACACCGCAAATTACCCCTGATGGTAAAATTATTATGGATATAAAAATTAATCAAGATAGGCGTAGCTCAGCACCTGAAGTGCGGGGTGTGCCTGCAATTGATACTGAGCAAATCGAGACGCAAGTATTAGTCGACAATGGTCAAACAGTCGTGTTAGGAGGCATTTATAGTGAAACGAAACAAAAGCAAGTTGAGAGACTTCCATTGCTTGGCAATTTACCGGTTATAGGTTATTTATTTAGACGTACTAGCGAGTCTGACGAACGTCGGGAGTTGCTAATCTTTATTACGCCAAAAATTGTACAACAAAATCCGATGAATTGATAGAAGTGTTATGAAAAAAAAGCAAAACATATTTTTAGTAGGTCCGATGGGTGCGGGTAAAACTACGGTTGGTCGTAGTTTGGCCAGCGTGTTAGGTAGTGAATTTTACGACAGTGATCAGGTGATTGAGGCTCGTGCAGGTGTTGATCTATCATGGATTTTTGATATTGAAGGCGAAGTTGGTTTCCGCAAAAGAGAAATCGAAGTGATAGAAGAATTAACCAAAATGCAGGGAATCGTACTTGCCACCGGAGGCGGCGTTGTCGAAGAGCCAGTCAATTGTAATGTGTTGGCGGCCCGTGGTGTTGTGATCTATCTACAAGCGACAATTGAGCAACAGCTTGCCCGTATGGAAAAAGATAAACGTAGACCATTGTTGATGCAGACAGAAGACCGTAGACAATTATTGCTAGAATTACAAGTTAAACGTGACCCTTTATACTGTAGCGTTGCAGACTATACGTTTACAACAGATGGGCGAAGTGTTAAAGCGGTTACTACCGACATAATGCATGCATTAGATAATCCATTTCCCCAGCAATCTATCGCTGAGGAAGAAGATATTAGTTAATACGGAGGTGAAAAACTAATATGGCAGAATATTGGGAAAATTTAGACTTAAGTTATGATCCGTTCGATCCCAATGAAAATGTAGAGCCATGCTTTTTATCTGAGTCAGAATCGTCTTTATTAGATTTATTGACTCAGTTAAGCTATCACTCACATGCGGTTCAATTGGTATTAGCACCATCTGGGGGCGGTAAAACTACTTTGGCTAAAGCCTTTGTAAAAAAGCTGAATTCAAGTGGGATATGCCAAATTCAAGGAGACCGTTCTATTACTATAGATTTCCTGCGTTTTTTGTTAGCGAAGCATTTGGGGATTCATTATAACGAGAATCAGCCTGATCAGTTTAATAAACAGCTAGCCAATCAATTAGAGTTAATGGCTGATAATAAACAGCGATTTTTTATCGTTATTGATGATGCACATGCATTGCCGGAA
>Ga0100402_1003479_pt1 | contig 17090 bp, 15 predicted proteins | sample CryGeyme20150102_FD_80419 | JGI IMG/M metagenome (GOLD analysis project Ga0100402, IMG submission 80419) | Groundwater microbial communities from Crystal Geyser aquifers in Utah, USA - Crystal Geyser metaG 2015-0102 | ecosystem: Environmental > Aquatic > Deep subsurface > Groundwater | place...
AGATTACTTAGCTAAGTAGTTGGACTTGGTAGACTTAGTGTGTTGGTATCCTCCTGTAGGTCCTGGTACTTCTTCTACGGTCTCATTTCTAGTCTTCTTTTAAATGTCTATTATCGTAGTAGTCTACTACTACTAGACCCCTAGTAGTATTAAATAAAGAAGAATTCAATGAAGCTGGCCGACCAAGAACAGGGCGGTGATGTTTCCAGAATTTGCTTTGAGGTGCCCTTTCCTCCTCCTGCAGAATACGATAGCTTCCAATGGCATCACCCGCTTGCTATCCTTACTATCAGTACTACTAGACTAGACTACTACCACCAGCTGTTCCGTCCGTGAAGCATTCATCGACGACGTCATCTGGTACGGTAGTTACTACTAGAGTAACTACTACTACTTCTACTCTCGCAACAGTTACCTGGTAGCAAGGTTCAATGAAGAATCCACTGAAAAACGAACGCTGGTTGCAATCAATGTTGAGGTACTTCTACTCTCGCAACAGTTACCTGGTAGCAAGGTTCAATGAAGAATCCACTGAAAAACGAACGCTGGTTGCAATCAATGTTGAGGTACATTCTGCTTCTACACATTGTTGGTACCTGGTATGTATTTGATGAGGAGTGCTACCAGGTAGCGAGAGTAGTGGTACGGTAGCTAAATAGTACCGTAGCTACTACTAATAGAAAGATCGTCTTGTAGGAAACGAACGAACATCACTGCTGGAGGAGATCAGAACAGCTCCTCCCGGCACAGTATCCTTCCTGTTTCTCCGCTAGTAGCTAGTTTCGACCAGTAATGCTACCTGGTAGTGGTAGGTAATTGATTGAAAGAGTGAGGAAGAGGAAGTGTGCAAGAAATAACAACAAATGCTTCCCAGGAGTTATGAACCGCAATCTCACGAAATATTATTACGACAAGATACACTATTTTTTATTAAAGCATTACTACTGGTTCTGGGATTTGTCATAAATACAAGCTACCAACACTACGATAATACCAAGTCTAATCTGCAATCTTCATCCAACATACTGTAGTAGACAGGTGCTCCGAGATTTGATTCTGTAGATTGCTCTTAAATTGAGAATGCGCAAGCGGGAACCAGTCCCCGAGAAAAAAGGGAACCAGTCCCCGAAAAAAAACATTGAAAAAGTTCACATAATAGTAGTAGAGGGCTCTGCCTACTAGAGTAAAAATAAGCAGGACAATAATTGCACAAAAGAATCATCCCAGCGCTCTTCCGAATTCTGCAATGAATAATACCAGGTATGAATACTTGGTCCCAGGTACTACCTGGTACCGGTAGTAGGAGTTCGCCACCACCATAGATGACCACCCACATTTTGGCACTTGTAGTTCTAGAGTAGTAGTAATAACTGGCTTTCGAGGATTCACAAGCAAAATTCGCGCACCGCCAGCGAATATAATAGTCATAGCGGTAATATTGCTCGTCGAAAACTATCACTCGTACCAGGTACGACTGAACCATGAACTACCAGTGCTGCTACAACTAGTAGTAGTACTACAGTAGTACTTTGAAAAGAAGGCCGATGTCGAACCTGCTGCAAGTGAGCACTAAGAAAAAAGTGAAGTCAGTTTCAGTACTCGGATACGATGACTGTGCACTGGGATGCGATGACCTTTCATGAATACTTTCATCAACCATACGTTAAGTATTTGTGACATTTCCATATCAGAAAGAACATTAACATCTACAGTAGGATAATACGACGTCAACATGACCACCATCATGTGAGTATTTAGCATTCCATTATTTTGTCAAATCCAACCTGCACAGAAGTGAGCTTTGGAGCTCTTTCAGTTTTCAAGCAAATTCAGTTACAATTCTCTAGAAACTCCCTCTTCGCTAAAGAATTATTTTCCCTCTCACTTTCAAGATCCCAAGATGGTCCAATCCATGAAAGAACTCCACGATCTGGAGGCGACGATGACCAGGGACGGTGTGCCGGACGGTGACAGTTCCAATGGTGGTTCTGCTTCTGCCTATGATATTGAATCATCCGTGGCATCTACTACCACTCCTAGCTGCTCAAAAGGCCCAAATAACTCGTCCGAGTCGTCCACTTCGTTGGCCAGAGACGAGACCAAGGCAGTAAATCGCTCCAAATTGGCCGTCCTATTCGTGTTAACGCTGGCAGCGATCGGGGTGGGAACAGCCACGTACTTCTTTGCTTACAACACCGAGACAAACGAATTTGAGGGACAGGTACGAGACAACTCGTGCAGATTGATCTGCAAATTTCCCGCTCTGCTATCTCGATTCTTACCTAGATTCACTTTCTGCTTCCCTATCCTCTCCTTTTCAGTTTCACGACTTTGCCACAGAAATGAAGGAGCTGGTTCATGACGAGGCACGAGACGTATTTTTAATGATTCAAAATTGTGCTACCATCGTTACTTCCGAAGCACTTGCTAGCCACGCTAAGTGGCCCTTTGTTACCATTCCACATTTCGAAGTCCGGGGACGAGAAATGAATGAGCTTTCCAATACGCTCATGTTGGGTTTCAGTCCTCTGGTGCCTCACGAAGACAAGAATGGATGGCTCGTGTACAGCAATCATCAACAGGGATGGATTCAAGAGGGGATTGAATACAGCGCTGATCTCCACTACGAAGCTCCAGTTGACGTTCAGCCTATTCCTCAGGTTTTGCACACCGAAACATCGATAGATAACAGTACAGGGCCGTACCTACCGATTTGGCAACAATCTCCAGCACCTTACAACACCCAGGCAGTCAACTTGAACTTGTTTTCCAATGAAGTATTCGCTCGTGTCTTTCACGGAATGCAGGAGACGATGCATCCAGTTCTCTCCGAGGCCACGGACCTAGAGTTCTTTTACGGTGGCTCTATTCGTGACGAAGTCAACCATCCCCACAGTTTCTTGCTGCAGCCTGTTTTTCAAGATTTTAACGAGACCAATCGTGATGCATCTCATGTCAAGGGAGTCGTCGTTGCTATCCTACCCTGGGATCACTATTACGAGAATATTCTACCTCCAGAAGCTCACGGTATTGTAGTGGTTATGCGCGATACGTGCGGTGGCGAGTTCAGTTATCAAGTCAACGGCAAACACGTAGAATTTCTTGGATATGGTGACTTTCACGACCCTTCCTATGCCCATTTGGAAGAATCAACGGAATTTTTACCATTTGAAAGACTCAACTTTTCGGATACCCACGACCACTGCGAATACAACACCTACATTTTTCCATCCGTTGAACTTGAGAGCGACTATAGAACCGGCAAACCAATAATTTATTCTGTATTGGTGGTCATGGTCTTTGCTGTTACTGCAGGTGTGTTCTTTCTCTATGATTTATTGGTAACGATAAGACAGCAAAGGGTTATGTTAGCTGCCAAAAAGAGTAAGTATTTTTTTATGCACCGTCGAGCGCCTTTTTCACCAGTGCATGACAAGTACCAGGCTCATTCAATTGTTTTTTGTTTTGTTTTTTAGGTAATGCCGTCGTGTCATCTTTGTTCCCTAAAAATGTACGAGATCGAATGATGAAAGACATTGAAGACCAAATTGAAGCAAACGACAAGGCTGGAAGGAACAGAAAACTCAGATTGGGGGCTATGCCGAAGAGTGAGCTAAAAGACTTTCTGGATGATGGTGTGGCAAAGGCAGAGGGTAATGTTTTTGATACGAAGCCCATAGCGGACTTGTTCCCTAACACAACAGTCATGTTTGGTATGTAGTCGATTCTGTGCGTTTGTTGCACTCTTGTGTTGTATTAACTTACGTTTCACTCTGAATTATTGTTGACAGGCGACATTGCTGGATTTACCGCATGGTCCTCGGTCCGGGAGCCCACGCAAGTGTTTACCCTCCTTGAGACCCTTTATCATTCTTTTGATGAGATTGCAAAACGTAGGCGTGTCTTTAAGGTGGAGACAATTGGAGACTGCTATGTTGCAGTCTCTGGTTTACCAGAACCTCGTAAAGACCATGCCACTGTCATGGCTAGGTTTGCAAGAGACTGTATTGGTGCAATGAATGATTTGACCAAGAAGCTAGAGATCACTTTAGGACCTGATACCGGGGATCTTGCTTTGAGAGTGGGGCTACATAGTGGCCCGGTCACTGCGGGGGTCCTTCGTGGCGACAAATCTCGTTTTCAATTGTATGTTTTGATCCAATCTGTCGTGTCTTTTTTTGCTAGAAACAGATTTCCATCTACTCATTTTATTGTACGACATTACGTTTACAGGTTCGGTGACACCGTCAATACTGCAGCCCGTATGGAAAGCCATGGAGTACGAAATCGAATCCATGCTTCCTCGGAGACCGCGGGGCTCCTCAAAGCTGCCGGAAAGAGCCAGTGGCTAGTTCCACGAAGAGATGCTATCGAAGCTAAAGGGAAAGGAAAGCTGGAGACATTCTTTATCGACATCGCTAGGCAGTCAACAGGATCTCAAAAGAGCGGCAAAAGTGCTACCAGTAGCTCCGAGGGAAGTGTACAGCTGAACATGCCACACGTGCAGGAGTCCTTGTGCAACAGGGCTGGAACAGGGGTGATTCCCGATGGCAAAATTTCTCCTCAGCTGCAGCGCCGTATTCAGTGGAATTCCGACATCTTGCTTCGCATGCTGCAACAGATAGTGGCTCGTCGTAATGCCGAGCAAGCGCACCAACGAGCGCTGGGAATGAGCCGAAGAATCAGTTTGAACGAAAGCTTCAAGAGTGACGATGGATCCTCAAGTGCATCCAATGCATCAACTGGACACTACTTTATGGAAGAAATTGAAGAGGTAATAACGCTTCCCAATTACAATCCCGAAGTAGCCAAGCACGAAGAAAACCCGCACAACATTGTGTTGGATCCCATTGTCGTTAAACAGCTTCAGGAATATGTCACCATCGTAGCTAGTCTCTATCACCACGACAATCCATTCCATAACTTTGAACATGCATCTCACGTTTGCATGTCGGTGGTAAAGTTGCTGGCGCGCATTGTCGCGCCCGAGGACGTCCTTAAACAAGTAGAAAATGAAGATGCTGCTGACCAGTTGCTTTACGACCATACATATGGCATTACCAGCGACCCAATTACGCAGTTTGCGGTAGCATTTTCGGCCTTGATTCATGATGGTAAGCGTGAGCTGTATACATTTGCGCGAAGCTAATTTAATGCTTTCGAAATCATTCTCAACCACTTGCTCTTTTGTAATGCTTTCAATTCTCACCATAGTCGATCATCAAGGTGTGCCGAATGCCACCCTAATCAAGGAAAAATTTGGAATTGCTGCAGTTTTCAAGAATCAGAGTGTAGCCGAGCAAAATTCCGTGGATATTGCTTGGTCACTTTTAATGGAGAACAATTTCAAGGAGCTCAGAGCGGTGATTTATAATACCGAGGAGGAACGTAAGCGATTCCGGCAGCTGGTAGTAAATATTGTACTAGCCACTGACATTTGTGATGCTGATCTCAAGAAGCTCCGCAATTCTCGCTGGGCGAAAGCGTTTAGTGGAGAAGTCATCAAGTCGGAAGCACAGCTTACGGAAGCGCGCAACCGAAAGGCTACAATCGTTTTGGAGCATCTCATTCAAGCTTCTGACGTAGCTCATACGATGCAGCATTGGTAAGCCCTTAACGAGAGTTTTCTGAGAAAGTTTTGTTCAATTTCGTATATTTTTCTTACGAGTATTTCCCCCCTCTCTTTCAAAGGCATATCTACCGCAAATGGAATGAATTGTTCTTCCGGGAGAATATGCGTGCCTATCGTGAAGGGCGCGCCGACAAGGATCCAACTGAATATTGGTACCAAGGCGAATTGGGTAAGCAGGGTTCACTTGACCACTTTGTTACGTAATGTTATCCTTTTTGACATTCTAGTTTTGTCTAACACCAGTATAATCCTTTAACATTGCTTCAAACGACAGGCTTCTTTGATTTCTACATTATTCCATTGGCTCGTAAACTAAAAGACTGTGGAGTCTTTGGAGTTTCGAGCGACGAATATCTTAATTACGCCATGCAAAATCGAGATGTAAGTGTTTTTGGTTGTTCTGCGTATTGTTCAGAGAAAAACAAATGACTTTTGCTAAGCGTTGTGCCCAATTTTTTATGCGTACACAGGAATGGGAAGAAAAAGGCAAGGAAGTCGTCGCCGAAATGTCAGCTAAGTATTTACCTCCTCTCGAGGAAAAAAGAGAGAGCACGTAGACCGCAAACATTTTACCCTTCTGGGTGCAATTGCTGTGGTGCTCATTTGTCGACAAGATAGTTCCTTGACAAAAAGAGAAGGCTGGATGCGCCAAACTAACAATGACGAGCAGTTCCCTTCAGACTCGATAAGTTTGCATTACTAAAAACTATATAGATTGTTTCACATACATGAAGCCTACAATTCTTTATCCCTGTAGATGTGAGAGCGTCCTAGATACTAGTCCTGAACGACTTGTTATCTTGGATTGAGAAAAAGAAGATAACTGTACGGAAAACACGAACTCCAACAAAAATGCAGGCGCGGAGGGTGGGTACTTGTCAACCACAACTCTACAACCTGTGCCAATCTAACAACCAAAACCGACTCGAACTGCTGACTAAATCAGTCGAACTTCCACGCCAAGGAGCTAACAAAATATCTCGAGTGTCACTGTCCTATTCTTTAGTTTTTGTATTGTCCCATTTGGTGCAAGTTTTGGATCCTCCAGTCTCTGTACATGGGCCGTCATCAATTAATATTTAAAAAGGCTGGGGTTATTAGAGAGGATAGCAACGCAACCATCGTGGTACGGGTTTTCTGCTACTATTAAGAATTCGAAAGTGGCAAAAGAGACATTGGAGTAACGCCTCGTCTCGGAGCCATCATGCCCTTCTCGGCTAAAACATTGGCCCTGCTACTCTATGCTGCTAGTAGAGTAGCTACAAGTTACTACTAGTAGTGGCTACTAATCCTCCACCCCTCCAGCTACCATAGCTACTACTACTCGAGTAGTCTACTACTTGGTATCTAGTACCAGGTAGCTAGTAGTAGTAATTTGATTCGTTGACCTGCGACTCCAGAACACGAGCTCTTCTACTGTTACGAGCTTTATTTTTGTCTATCCTCAGCACTATTGCGGTACAGTATCTTTCTCAGTCATTGTCGGCACTTTTATTGATTGCGGGCGAGCGAGTAAGACTACTCTATCGTATCAAGCGTGACATACAGCAGTACAGTACCATAGCTAGATAGTATACTTGGTACGTGTCAACAACGCCATAATATGTCTGAAACATGAATCACAGGTTGTGCATTGATTTATCCCGATCAGTTCTCTCCAAGACACACACCTCCACTTCAAGAAATATATCAGCAACCAGTTTTAACAAACATGCGTCATGACAACTTTTGTACGAGGGGGAATTATGACAGGTATAGTTTTTCGACCTTACTTTTACATTAAAAACTATCTATTCTTGTATTCATCATGAGACAACAACGGATTTTAACGAGCATACCATCATCATTACTGCCAAGTGTGCTCTTTTGGACCATCTCTATGATAGATCTAGAATCAGTCGTTCCTGTTACTACTACTGCTGCTGCTGCTGCTGTAACAACAACAACAGCCAAATTTTGTCTTTTGAACAATCAAAATGAGGAATGTTTTCCTTTGAGACGTTTGATTCCAGGTGGAGACGGTATGGATACCAAGCTCAAATTAGGAAAAGTGTGTTTGCGTCATTATTTGTCGTCTGGGAATGTTGATAACAATAATGATGATGATGATGATGATGAATACGACAATGACATGTTGGACGTCAATTATTCGACGGAAGATTCGGATTATGTGATAAAGGAGGCTCACTTTTGGTTCGGTACTGAACTGCCCCAACCATCATTGGAAGTCGACTTTCCAAGAAACTACAATCAAGATACTACTTTGAATACCGAAAACAATGTACTACCTGATGTTCGACGGTTTCCATTCTTTACGACGTTACGAGAAGGTAAATTTAGTACACTATGGAACGAAGAAATCGATATGAACAGGCAAATTATGTGTCGTCGTCCTGTGAAAGATGATGAAATCTCTGTGAGATATTTTTCAGCACAGGCTATATTGGTACCGGCTAAAAAATACAACACCAACTTTCCTCCCATGACGGCATTTGCAACTGTTGACGAACAATATCAGTTCCGAACGTTGGAATCGTTTTTCATTGCCTGTTCATGTTCTGGAACGGTTTATGAAGAAAATAATGACAATGACCAAACCAAGCCAACGCAGATTGTTACAGTGGACGAAGAAAATAACAGTGATGGTGTTCATTCTTCCACTGCATCTACCACGAATAGTAATGTTCCGAAAGAAGAACTTCTAGAACAAGTAAAACAAACGAAACAGGAAAGAGCGGAACAAAAACTCCAGCATGATGAAACGATGGAAGCAGAGTTGGAAGAGGAAATGGTGAAAAATAAATCAGAAGAAGAAGAATTGGAACAAAAGATACAACAGGAAAAAGCAGATTTACAGGAAAAGTGGACACAGATCCATGAACGTAACAATTTGAATACAACAGCAGAAGCGGATGGATCAGATGTGTTGCTGTTACTCCAGGATGAAGATGAAGACGAAAACGAAAAAGTAAAGCACGAGACTCTTGAAAAAGAACTGCAAGAACAAGTTCGGCACAAGGTAGATCTGGACAAGGAATTGCAAAACGATAAAACAGCGGAAAAAACACTGGAACTAAAAATACAGCAAGAAAAAGCAGATTTGAAGAAGAAATGGGACCAGATCCACAAGGACGACAAACTCGATGCCCTGTTAGAAACGAAGAAAGTGAAAGACATAGATTTCTGGTTGGACGAGGAGGAACAACAACAACAAGAAGAAGACGTACGCGATTTTGTGGAAGAACAAGACGGAGAAGTTGATCATCACATTGATATAGTGGACGATGAGAACGATGTTGCCAATGTTGTAGCTGAACCAGTGTTGGTGTATGCGGACGAGTTGGAACTCACGACATCGTTTCTTGTGGTCGTACCGGATCAAAAACATTACATGGACGTACTTATGGATGAAGCCACGTTGCATGAGACGGAATCCAAGATTGAAGCTTCCAAAGGTTTGCATCAGGCCTGGTTTACCTTTGTAGAACAAATCATGGGAGATTTGGGTGTGCCCAGTATCAACGTGATAAAAGAACTAACAAACGACGAAATGGTAGTTACCAGTAGCAGGAGTAGCGAAATGAATGTACGACGAACCACCGCCACCGCTAGGAGTGCCAAAAGCCGCCAAGTATCATTATTAGATTCCACGGTGACTATTGAATGGGAAGAGAATAGTCCAACTCTTTTCAAATTTCTTATTGTAACACAGTGTCCTCCCGACACGATCGAATATTTACTGAACGACAAGAAAAAACAACAGCATCACCTTGGGTCCAAAGGAATGGTGGACATGGGCAGCAGTCCCAAGGAACTGATACGGTCCGGAACTTCTCAGGCCAGAACGGAGGTTACTTGTTACAAGGCTTTTGGAATGTACAAAGTATTGCATTTGTTGAGTCCTGTCAAGGTGAAGGAGGAGGTCGTGGTTGACGATCTGGACGGACACGATGACAACAAAGAAGAAGACGAAGCTGTTGTGTTCCAAGATTTAGAAAATGATAGTAGTTCAGCGTCTAGACAAGAGATTTGCGACCATTTGTTTCGCATCACGCGACAGGCCATGAAGGAAAGCCGACTGGGGCAAGATTTGCCGAACGATGTTCCCTTTTTGATACATGGTGGACAACCGGAATCGTGCCTACCGACGGGGTACACTACGACCGTTATGAAACCTGTAGGACTGAAAGAAGATTTGACCAAAAAGGCCAATGTGTCGTCTTCTTTGTACAATGACAACCACAGCACTCATACCCAACAAAACGAGCCACTTTGGTTCTACCAGCTTCACAATGATGATGATAATGGATCCTGGAATGTCACACGACTGGGACAGCTCATTGCCTACCTTTGCACGTCCGTTTTCACAATAGTTCTTTTTGTTACGATTTATTGTTACCTGTTACCCAAAGTTGATGCAGAAACTCGTAATCGTGTCACAGACGATTGGAGCGAACCTTCGATGAGACCCCAACGAACGGGAACTAGTGGCAGGGGCAGGAACAGTCGAACGAACTGGAAAAGCAGGGACCGAACATCGTCGGAAACGGGATCAATCGACAATTTTGCCTGGTTGGAATAATCATTTCCATTTTATATAAAATGCTAGCCGCTGTATATAGTATATACTAATTGTACAAAACTAATACAGTGCGATAATAATCATATTGATAATAATAGCAGTAGCAGTTGTTTTGGCTGTCTATAGCAAATTCATCCTCTCGCACAATCTCATTTGGATTAGCAGGACTATTGTCGTTGTTGTTTGTCAAGTTGTTGTTGCTGTTAACTGTTAACCAAATCCCTTCCATGCTTCTTTAGCAATGTGTGTTAAAGATGGTTGTTCCATGGTACGTTTTTCATCGGGAGTAACGAGTCTTTCTCGTTGAGTAACGTGTGGATTGGACCCACCAGGATATCCTGCATGTGCCATAAGAAAGAGACGTGTCCCAAACGATAGCATCGTTGATCCAAAGATACCAAAGACTAATAAATTACGCTTAGCTTGTGGAGTTTTTGCACTCCGATAGAGCGTTACACATATATGTGCTACAGGTGCAGCCACTATAGGGCCCAAGTAAATCCATTGACGTTCTCGTACTCGTGCCAATACAATTTCCTGTTCCTTATTATGCTGCTGCTGTTGTTGTTGCTGCTGCTGTTGTTGATCCATATTATTTTTATTGGGATTTGGAAACTACTCGTCTAGCTGCTGAGGTGGTAGTCTACTACTAGTAGATGCGACGTTCCTTGCTTGCTATAAAATAAATACTACTATTGGTAGGTAGAAGCTTCCTCCGATATGATGATTTTGATGATGATGCACAGCCATCACAAAGAATATTACTTTCAGTACAATTATTTTTCAATTGCTACAAAATCATGCCATTGATTTCGAGTTCGTGTTTGGAACGGAGAATTCGCCAAAAACACGAATGGTACTCGACTACCAGTGGTACAGTACCTGGTACCATAGTACAACGAGTACCTGGCACTAATAGCTACTAGAGCAGTTGTAGCTACTTGTAGGCAGTTATAGCTCTCTAGTAGTAGTAGTAGTACTTGTAGTTAGTACTAGCTCTAGTAGTACTGTTAGTACAAGCACTACTACCACTATTAGTCGTAGCTACCTTCTACTAGCACCACTAGTAGACTACCAGCCACTCGTACTATTACATCATTTAGCCTATGACTTTAAAATAATGCCAAACCTGGTACCAGGTACCAGGTAAGTATCATTTAGTCGGAAAGTGCAGTGCTCCCCGAGGGGCAGTACCTACTACCTTGTACTACTACTAGTAGTACTTGAATACCAGGTAGTAGGTACCAGTACCTGGTAGTACCATACTGGTACTATGGTACCTGGTACTGGTGGTAAATAATGAATGCAGTACCTGGTTGGTACCAGGTACCTAGTACTGTAGCTCTAAATATGTCTTTCACATGTTGTTTTTATTGCGAAAACAGCAAATTCACAAAAGAATATGAAAACATGATTATTTGTGATATGTGTTGAGTATGTTTAGTGCCAGGTACCAGCAGTACGAATATGTAGTTGTTGTGACTTTTTATGTGAGAGATGTGTATTATTTTGCAGTTGAAACCAAAGCCAGTCCAGTCCATCAAAAGATATTCGAATAATATGATATACATAATCCGAGAAAACAATGAAAATAAGAAAAAATACGACTCGTTCTTTTTTGGGGGGTTCAATCCCCTCCCTCTCCCCTCCTTTTGAATTCCGTTTGTACGAAAAAAGTTCCTTGATTTTTTCCCTTCTTCCTCTCAGTCATCACATTTGCAACAATTCGTTGTCAAAAATGTTGATATCGTCATCATCTTCGTGCAAATTGGTTAGGGATTCCGTTGTTTCGGTGACATCAATTTCCTGATCATACTTGTTGTTACTGTCATTGTTGCCACAACTGTTATAGTGTGTGTTGTTTTTGTCGTGGAATGGTTGCTGAGACGGACATTTTCCTGGAGCGACCACCGTCGTGGTCATTTTTGTTGTTGTTGTTGTTGTTGTAGCTACGGCTACGTCGACTGTGGCAGTGGTTGAAGTAGCTACTACTGCTGCTGCTAGTGGTGGTCGTATTGGTGGTTTGGCTCCCACCATAATGAGAGAAGGAGATGCCTCGATCCGATTATGAAATGTTGTTTTCGTTTTGTAAGGTGTCCCGTCATTAGTAGCACGGTAAGTCAACGAACTCGATGTCATCTGTCTTTTATTATCATTCTGCCACTGTTGCTGCTGTCGCTTCCATTGCTCTAGTGGCGATGCGTCATTTTCAACCACCACAGTGCCATTGTCGCTGTTGCTATTGCTATTGGTATTATTGATATTGGGACTGTACATTTTCGTTGCAAGTACCAATCCCGTGTTGCTGTTGGTGTTGTTGCTGATGCTACTGAAAGAATGATTCTGTGACACTACTAATGGAGATGGCGGCGGTGGTGGTGGAGGCGACAACAACGACGACGACGGCGGTGGCGGTGGTGGAAGCAGTAATGGTGGAGTAATGACAGGTGTCCAAGTAAGATTCTTCAGTTTGCAGGGAGTAGTAGTAATGTTGTTGTTGTTGTTGTTGCTCAATGCCTCCAGGGCACGCGAAATCGCATCGTTCGAAAACTTGTAGTTTCCTACTAGACTACTACTATTACTACCTTTAGAGGTAGTGGTCGTAGTTGTGGTGGCGGGAGAAGAAACCGACGACAAGAGCGACATTCGATTCGTCAATAAATCCATCGTATTTGTGTTATCATCATCATCATCATCATCATCATCATTATATTTAGTCAAGATGTCATGATGATGACGACGACTACCACAAAAACCAGTGGTGTCGTTGGTGTAAGTGCTGGTGGTTACAGTGGTGGGAGTAATAGTCGTAGTGTTTTGGTAGGGTGTATAAGGAGATGGAGCAGGAGCTGCTGTTGTCGTTGTTGCTGTACCGGGTGTTGCAGGGATCGTTGTATTCGTAGTAGTAGTAGTAGTAGTAGTAGTAGTAGTACTCTCACGGGTGGTCGACATGGACGGAGAAGCAAACCCAGGAGGCGTGCGACTCGTAGTAGGAAATACCGCAGTCAATGAAGTCGATGTGAATCCTGGAGGAGGAAGTAGTGGAACGTTACTATTGATGCTTTTGATTTTCTTACTTTTCTTCTTTGTCTTCTTCTTGCCAGTAACAGTCGTCGTCATTGTCGTCGTCGGTGTTGCTGTGGACTTTTTGTCTTTGAATGACAACAACAAATTAGGATGAGCATCACCCAAAGGTTTTCGTCGTGTTTCTCCTTCTTCGCCACTCTTTACTACTTGGTGTTGGTGTTGGTGTTGGTGTTGTTGTGGTGGTGGTCCTGGCGTAGAATTCCCGTTGTATTTTTGGATAGGTACAAAAGAAACTGCACGAGGATTTAATGTTGTAGTACCATTACCGTTACCACTCCCACCCGTCGCCGTCGCCGCCGTAGTCGCCGTCGGCGACATCTTGTTGGCGTTGTTCTGATTGTTCTTTTTTCCACGACGACGATTAGGATTGTACTGTTTGCGTGGACCCTGATTGTTGCCAGTGTTGTTGCCACTGTTGTTGCCAGTGTTGTTGCTAGTTTCAATCATTGGTTGTCGGACATTGTTATACCAATAATGATACTTATTATTCTGTTGGGAGTCGGACGATGGATAATAGGAAGAGGAATACTGTACGTGATTTTGGTGCTGGTGTGAATAAAAATTTGTGTAGGCAGCGTACGGATGACTACCAAATGTGATTGCATGCGCCTCCTGTGGTGTCATAAAGCCAGCAGGATGATTCGGGTACATGGTCATTGCTGATGCTTCTGGTGTTGTTGTTGTTGTTGCAGATGCTGTTGCAGATGCTGATGCAGATGCTGATGTTGTTGCTAATGATGGCGACGAGTAGTAAAATGTATTGTTGTTGTTCTTGCTTTTGGTGTCATTTTGGTGGTTGTATTCCGATCGGACGTTCTTCTTATTGTTATTATGGTCGAATTTGCCACCACTTCCACGACGACGGTTGATAGTGGCTTGACAACTCGGTTTATTACTTTTGGGTTGCTTCGTTGGCTTCATTTTTGGTTATGTATGTTTTGATTTTATTATTTATTATTTGATATCTTTTTTGTTGCTGTTGTTGTCGATGTTAAGCGGTGGTGTTTTCTTGTTTGTTTTCTTCACTTGTTGGAGCGATTACTCTTTTTTTGTCAACACGGAATGAAGTGATGCGTGCAAAAGAGTGAACATCTGACCGTTATCTATCCAGGGCATCTTGCACCCCAGCATTTCAAAACATTGTCTGCCCAGGTAATCTGAAGATTTTCAATCCTGCTTCGAAAAAATCAGAACAGATTTAGTAAAAAGAGCTTTTTATTTCACAGCAACCAACTTTTACCTGCCTTGTAAAACAACACTTTTCTCTTTTCTCTCCACAAAATCATGCATTGTACAAGTAGCAAAGCTCGGCATAGTGACTAGCGTTCTTGTTTTACGTTCAACAGTCGAAAGAAAGCGAGATATTCATAGCTAGATAGCGAAAGATTCGTTTTCTTTGTAAATGTCCAATATCTATTTATGTACGTCCATGAATTATGAATCTTGTGTATTTCCAATCTGACGTCTATCTTTTATTCAGTCTTTCTACTGTGATTTACAATATCAAAGCAGCTCCTGCCATGGCAGCAAATGCAGTCAAGGAAGACGTGGCACTGGTAGCAGAAGAACCCTCATTCGTCGTCTGGTCTAAATAGACTGGATGAGGACGAACTTCAAAAGCCACTGTACCAGATGTTTGTTCTTCTCGCAATACCAAATCACGACGAAGTATACGGCGTCCGCGAACTCCTCCTGTATTATCGCCAAGCTCCAACAGGACAGAACCAGATCCCGACAAGTCCAGTGCAGAAAATTCGAAAAAAATGGCTTTCAATAAAAAGCTGACCACGCAAACGTTGACGTCGATTGCAGAAGCATCTGTACAGGTTCGTTCGGCATAGCCCGTTTCGGCAGGAGCAGAGTTGAACCATACCTGTTGTTCTGGTAAAAAAGTACCAATCGCATTGTTAATTTTCATGTCAATGACGTCTCTCACCTGGAACTGACCACCATCGGCTATGATGCAAACACTCATTACACTTCCCTGGTGGATAATGCTACCATCATCGATCAACACAGAATTGTCAATAGGATTACAAAAGTACGACGATAGAGTACCATCAAATTCCAGTGTTCCTTGATCATCGGCTGTATAGCTATCTGCCTGTGTTACAGTGTAACCAGTCAAAGTAGCAAACGTAGTGTCCAAATCAATATTGTAATTCATCTTGACTTCGGCAAAATTGATGAGTACATCCGTTGCGTAGAGTCCAACCTCAATACAAAAGTTCACTGTCGCCGTGAGGGCTTCCGGTCCACTGCTGGTATAGATTTCTAAATTTTCATTAATCCCTTCCACGAAGGTGTAGGTAATACTATCGGTCTGACCTCCCGGTCCGGTGATTGCTGGGACCGCATCAATGCCTTGTACATTGTTTTCTGGGTATAAATTTCCTTCATCACTATGGGTAGCACTTTCGGTTCTACATGTATCACGAATCTTGACTTTGATGGCCGTTACACCCGGTGTCAAATCTCCAAGACCGGTTTTAAATGTAACGCCCTGGTTATCAACACTAACGACGGATACTTCCCAGTCAGCAATTTGACCAAGGCAACGCTCTGGGCGTTAGGTGGGGCGAGAACGGTAAGGGATGTAAAGGTTGTGTAAGAGGAATGCCATAATGCCCGAAAAAACGAACGGACGGGGGTATTCAAGGCAAACGTACGAAAGAGAGGAGCTAGAAGCAGTAGTGATGCGATTATCTTCATAGTGCTGAACAAGCGCTTTTTCACGTGAACGTTCCTAGTTGATAGTTGATATGTTTTGTTGCTTTATTTATCTCGTTGTTTGGTGAAACTGCTAATCATTTTTCATTTGCGTTAGTAGTCTAGTAGACTAGTCTAACCTCACTGGTGATGACAAGCTAACCCAGTCATCACCAGCCACAACTAATCATTTATTCTAAAAAATTCACACCAACAAGTGGCTCATCAACAGTAAAAGAGGCAAACCAATTGCGAACAATAGAGAAAAAGGCACGACTCACATCCAAGGATTTGAGTTATTGGAAAAATATTTTTCACCAGACGCTCATCTCGCCCGCTGTAGCTATTCGGAGGATGCTGCACCACCAAAAGCGGCAACAACGTCACAAACTCAAGCAAATAAGTCTTAAATAATACCAAGCTCTACTACTAGTAGTAGTACTGATTGGCAATACAGCACCAAGAGGCAGCTATCATTCCTCGCTGCATAGTACAAAATGGCTAATTTTCAATAAACAAATAAGACTGTTGCATTAGAAACCAGGGGTTTTGTTGTTCTGTCGTGCGTCCGGAGGCACCAAAAAATATTTAGAGTTATGAACCGTTGAAGTTTACTTTGTTGTGGCTCAGTCCCACCTGTTAACTCTATTGTTGAAACTTCTTTTTCTATATGAAAAACCACCCGATCATTACAATACCTTGATCAATGGATAGAGCATAAAAATACTATCTTAGGGTCTGCCTATTAAAAAATCGTGTTTGCCGGGCGACAACAGACTGGCCCCCGGTTTCTAATGCGCCAGTTTTAAATATTAGGACTACTACAGTATGCACAGCACGACTATCAGAGCCAGCCGAAGGGAACGTGAGACAAGGAGACCCGAATCCGACGTCACCGGAATGACCCGAAATGCCCCATCCCGTCTCCCACTCAGAAACAGGAACACATCGGGAGACATCGGATACGACTATTCCCACTTCGGGGAAGAAGATCCACACGCCAGGCTGCCGAAGCCAAGGCCTGACTCGTAGCCCAGCGTCAAATCCCTACCAAACAAGGAAGGGCCTAGACCTGGATCC
>Ga0100402_1003483_pt1 | contig 17069 bp, 21 predicted proteins | sample CryGeyme20150102_FD_80419 | JGI IMG/M metagenome (GOLD analysis project Ga0100402, IMG submission 80419) | Groundwater microbial communities from Crystal Geyser aquifers in Utah, USA - Crystal Geyser metaG 2015-0102 | ecosystem: Environmental > Aquatic > Deep subsurface > Groundwater | place...
CGAGTTGATGGTTACTCCTTTCAGTGCATCATACACTGAAATTCTCTCATCCTCTCCAAGGACTCGGCCACTCAGAGTTTTTCTGACAACTGCACTTTCCAAAATTTGAAGGAAGGTGTTTTAGCCATCAACAAAACCTGTAATGACGACGGGGGAATCATTGTGGATGGTGTAGACGATGTTTCTCTTGATGGCTGATTTGACAGGATTCATGCGATTGGCCCTTTAGGAGCCCATGAACAGCTGATAGTGTTTGTCTCCCCAGTAGTAGATGTGAATGGGGAAGAAGGAAGCATGCACATCCAGCTCCACCATTCTGTCAAGTTGATCATCTCTAAGCATTTGACCGTGTATCATCACAAATCTCGTGTCTTTCTTCAGCTGGCTGTTTTTCTTGGCCCATTCAATAGCATCTAAAAAATTCTCTGAAGCTTGATCTCCGTTGGTATGTGCAAAGACTGTTATTTAATTTTCATAGCAATCTTTGATGACTTCTCTCAGGATCTTTTTATTGGGGAAGTAGTCAATGCCGCAATCTTAACCCTAGTCCTCACAACTTCTGCTTTCGTTGTAGACATAGTTGGTTAAGTCATCATCTATATGTTCCGGTTTCACCCAGTAGGGTTTACTCAGCAAGGCAGTGTAGGCCTGGATCGATCCGTCAAGCACAATTTTAACACCTTTGATACGATTCCTTTCTGTGGCTTTGTTCTTGACAGCATCATAGTAAACCGATAAATTTCTCGAGTCAATGTAGACATAACTATTGATGTCGATTAGCAACTTGTCTGAGACTTCCTTGAATCTGTCGTTGTCTTCGGGATTGATGATTATGTCTTGGACTGTCGTTACTCCTACACTGAAGTATAGATCTTCAATGTTTTTTATTTGCTTGTCGTTGAGGTCGTCTAGGTTGACAGCGTATTTTAATAAAATTGGGAAAATGGCTTTCTAGCGAAGAACACCAGTCAGGGTACCATTTTCATATCTGTCCATATGCCCACCACTAGGATCTTTCGTCTTTCGATTGTAGTTCACATAGTCCAGACCTTTGGAGTTCACAGCAAATGCATGCTCAGAGAAGTGTCTCAAAAAAATGGGATGCTTCTTTGAAACCCAGTCTAATTCGTATCTCGTTGGATGCCTGTTCTCCTCCATATCAATATCGCTGTATCCTTAGGCATAAATGACCTCCCCTTCAGGAATATCACTGTGGACAACATATTCTTTCAGGATGTCAAGAAGGTCTTGAATTTTTCGAACTCTGCCGAAAGGAGGGCTTTGAATGTTGATCTTTTGGTTGAGGTAGACTCCAGTCAATCCGAAATGACAGTGGGCATCAATGAATCCAGGCAACATGGTTCTGCCGTGTAGGTCGATCATCTTGGTGTTTTCTCCCACATAGAGACCCATTTCATCTTAAAGGAAACTGGCCTTGACAATTTTTTTATCTTTGACTGCAACAAAGGCAACATAAGGATTGACATCATCCATGGTGATGATTTTTCCATTGTAGTAGACAGTATCAGCTGCTTAGGGGATGAGATCATCTAATGGAGTGGTCAGCAGTCGGGGAATGGTGTCAGCTTGAACCGTGAGCAGAAGAGCCAGTAAAAGGATAAATGACGTAACCTTCATCTTATGTTAAATTATGGAATTTAATTATTCCTGACAAGTAGAATAATTTTGTACTACACAAATTATGCCTCTCTCAAACTAAAAAATGAGCTAGATTAAGATGTAAAAGGGATAACTGAGAGCAAATCATGATCATTGGGCTTGTGAGTCAACTTAACCGCCATCATCGAACAGAAAATGGTTGGGATAGTTACCGTACATTATCTTGTCGCCTTTTATCGTCGTGAGGATCTTGATCAAACTCAGTTCCTCTGGTTCGACTGCTAAAGGATTTTTGGCCATTATCACGAAGTCAGCAGACTTGCTCATCGTTATCGATCCTACCTCTTTATCGATGCCCATTATCTTGGCAGAGTTGATAGTGACTCCCTTGAGTCCTTCCTACACTGTAATTATTTCATCAGGATTCAGGATTCTTCCTCCTTTGGTCTTTCTGGTGACTGCACATTCCACGCTCTTCAAGAAGGTGTTCATTCCCTCATAAATTCCAGTGACCACGACAGGTGAGTCATTGTGCAGGCTGTAGGTGATATTCCGCTGGATTGCCGATTTGATAGGGTTCATGAATAATGTCCTTTCGGGGCCCAGGAAAATATCGTAGTGGTAATCTCCCCAAAAGTATATTTGGGTTGAATAGAAAGACACCTGAACATCTAGCTCGGCCATCCTGTCCAGTTGGTCCTCCCTTAGTGTCTGAGCGTGAATTATGGTGAATTTAGTCGGATTTTTGACGATGGCCCGATGTCGGACCCAATCCAGAGCATCGAGGAAGTTGTCAGCTGCCTTATCTCCATTGCAGTGGACAAATACATTGATTTCATTGTGGTGACATTGAAGCAACAGCTCTCTTAGGTCCTTTTTGTTGAAGAAGTAGTCGACTCCACAGTTTTCATACTCACAGGTTCGACTGCTGTCGTATTTGTAGTCAGTTAAGTCATCGCGCATTTTCTTTTCTGGCACGTAATAAGGTTAATTCATAAGGGCTGTGTAAGTCTGGATGGAACCGTCCATAATGAGCTTGACTCCCTTTATTCTGTACTTGTCAGTCTGAAACAAAGATTTAGATGAGTAGTAATTTGACAAATTTGAGGACATCAGGAAGATGTAGCTGCTGATATCCATCTTTAGATCATCTCCCATAGCCTTGTATTGAGCTGACTCGTCAGGGGTCATTATTATGTCTTGGGAGTTGGTTATGCCTACGCTGTAGAGCTGATCAGCCACTTCGTTTAGTTATCTAGGTTCCAAGTCTAGAATATTGGGAGTGTATTTTATCACAACAGGTTATATTGCCTTCTCTCTTAATACGCCAGTCAGAGTACCATTTCTGTACTTGTCAATGGTTCCTCCAGAAATATTCTAGGTCTGCTCATCATAACCAATATCCTTTAGAGCCATGGAATTCAGAGCAAAGAGATGCTAGGTGAAATGTCTCAAAAAAATGGGATGCTTGTCCGAGATCCAATCGAGTTCAAATCTGTTGGGATGTCGTTTTTCTTTCATGTCGATATCGCTATATCCCTAAAAATAGATAGCCTACCCTTAGGGGATGCTATGGAGGGAGATGTAGAGTTTGATAGTGTAGAGGAGATCACCAATACAGGTCACGGGTCCAAATGGGGGACTTTTGATGCTAATTGGTTGATGCAGGAGGACAGCCATGCTTCCAAAATGTGCATGAGGTTACACAAATCCAGGAAGCATGGTTCTACCTTGCAAGTTTATCATTTTAGTCTGTTCACCCTTGTAGAGAATGGTCTATTGGAAGTCAGTTCCAACATAGATGATCTTCTTGTTTTTTACTGCCACAAAGTTAGCTTTTTTGATGTTTTCATCCATAGTGAGTATGGTACCGTTATAGTAGATGGAGTCGGCTCTTCTGGGAAGGAGTAAATCCAGTCTTTCAGGGTCCACATTGAAAAAGGAACCTGAGTTCACAATGATCAGAAGGCAAAATATGCTCACTAAGAGTCGTGTGAACATTTTTTTGTTAAAAAATATACAAGGGTTATGGTTAGTATGTGTATATAAGATAAGTTTGAAGGAATTTCAACCTCTACTACATTTTGGCCAGACAAAATCTTGTGCAGTCAACCTTACTTCAGGAGCATGTATGTCTTGAAATAGTTTTTTGTAATACATCTCTCCAGGTTCATGAAATAAGATCGATCTTCGGAAAGAGTCCATATGAGAAGATGATAATGCAGAGATTAAATAAAATTAGCTTACTATATCCACTACAAGAGCAGATAGCACAACTCCATCTCTCAAAGAGACCTGGACGTTATTTGTCAACACTGTCAAAAGACAAGTTTATGTAAATCAAAATTAAATTACAACTAAGTTTATCAATCTTCTTCTCATACACTTCTCCTCGTTCTGGGTAGCTTAGAAATGGTGGGCCTTCTGGCTACTTTTTTCTTCGGAGGGAGAGATGGATATTTCTAGCAGTCGTAATCAGCCAGAGAGAAGAAGTGCAGAATCAAATCATGATACTCTCCGTAATAGAATTCCTTAATTAACTATTCCAATTTCAGCTAATCATACTGGTAGATTCTCTCTGGCTGCCTGCCATCTTGGCTCAGTCCGACTGAAATCATAACCAGCACCCGAACAGTCTATCGAAAAAATATTCCATATTTTTTGGTATTTTATTTATCTTAGATTATTCTGAATTATCTAATTTTGACTATGAGTTCTTCAATTTTATGAAAAATAATCTAAAACCACTCGACTATTTCATCTCCTTAGAGCCATTAGAACAGATCGAATATTTTGAGAATTTGTCCTCCTACTTTGCTCTTCGACATTATCTTTTGCTCTTTCGGCCATTTGTCAATCATCCTGATGAAGTTCAGGTTCTTATCAACTTTATTTCTCCAGCCAAATCGGTGCATCTCTCTTGAAGCTGTTCTATGGATACCCCATATGTCCCATAAATAAGGTGAATTTATATAGAGGTTAACAATCTTTCATCAGGTTTTGACCTACTGCGGGACCTTCTTAGGGAACCCTCTCCTCACCAGATCTTTCTTCATCTGATAGGCGTCCTCTCCATCTGCATAGTAGCCAATTTCGGTATTGTCCACTCTATACTTGAGTCTATCACGATAGAGACCCAAAGCTGCTCGATTGGATACTCTAACATGCAGTGACACGTAATCACTTTCCTGGGTGAGTTCCATGGCATCATGTGCGAAGTTCATCAACTTATAGGCAAGTCCTAATCTTCTGTGAGTCCTAAGGACAGAAAGAGAAGTGATGTGTGCAGCCAGTTCTTCGGCGTCAGGCTCGTCATCCATTTTTGCAAGGACGTATCCACATACTTCTCCGTTTTATTCAGCGACATGGAGGAGTTCTGACCAGGTGAGGTAGTGGTAGAGGTAGTAGTTGAAGTGGTAATTTTAAGGTAGGCACCACAAGTTGCAGTTTTGCATCTCATGCAAATCTGTTATCTTGGCTCTCCTTATGGCTGGCATTCAATTTAATATCAATTATACAGCTCATATCTCATTAGGTAAACAACAGCATTAATCATTAGCAGTGCAGAATCTCTCTCAGCAAAAACTGCTAAAATTTTTATACAAGCTCAGGGTCTTGAGTGGGATCGGTCATGGTGGTATGTTCTTCGATGTAGGCACGCATTCTCATCATATCCTTATGGGTCTGCTTCACCATGTCCTATTCGTGAACTCCGAAATATTCCACCTTCTTGTTTACTTTCTTTTGAATATTTTTGGCAATATCTGCCTGAGAGCGGAGATTATTTTCCTTAACACTGCTGGAAATCGGCTGAGTTTAGCCGTTGCGAGTGTAATCCCCCATTTTAGATCCACCTTCATTTTATGTTTATTTCACCTATTTTTCGTTATTTTTATCCATTTCCGAAGTATTGTTGTGGCCCTTGGCCTTGAGAAGGGCCTGCATGAGAATATTTTTCTGTTTGTACTCCTGATACAACCGGTCAGGTTGAATGGATTTTCCCTGATATTTTTTGTGTATTTTGGCTTAGTGCTGTCTCCACTCTTCAAAATGAATCTAATTGCTCCATTGGTCAGCGAGGGCTTACATGATTTGTTTCCTAACATGGGCCCTTTCTTGTTTTTCTTTGGTTTTGGAGTGAATTCGAAAAATGTACTCATTCTTCTTGTCTTCCACTCGTTTTCTAAAGTAAATAATTATCTACCTGCAGAGATTGATCATGGTCTCACTGGCCTGTAGCTTATTCGCTCTTTATCTTTGTTTAGTCGCCTCGTCTCGCTCTTTCTGCCTGAGCTGTAGACTATTCGAGCGTAAATTAGCTTCCTTTTGCTCTCTAGCGTAGTTATCTCTCTTCAGGGTGTACAAATAAATCTACTTCTATCTTTTTCTCCTCTTCTGCATGAGCTCCTGTTTCTCCATATATCTTTGTGCCTCGATCTACATTTTTCTCAAACGATTGTACTACAGTTTTTAGCTGACTCGATGTTGGTTGAAGTAGAAATCGTCGGGCTGGTACATGAACTATGTGGCTTCATGAGTGGCTGGCAGTTCTAGCTACCCGCAAGGAGTGATATGTTCTGTATATTCCATATAGAAAAGGTGATTATAACTTCAGAAATCAGATTACTATGAACATATTTGGGTTATATACATATCATGAAAGAGGAGGAATTGATCGAAGAGGTCACTTCATTGCTGGCGACCATCAGAGATCCATAATACACCAATACAACTTTAGGAGAGTTGAAGGTCATTACAGACAAAAGCGTACACCTCGAGCACATCAAAACCTCACTGCAGGATATCAAACAAATTGTTGTGAAGATACTACCAACGGTGCCACATTGCCATCTGGTGCAACAAATCGGCCTAGCTATTCATCTACGATTACTCAGAGAACTGCCACATTATCAATAATACAAAATTAGGATACTATGTGAACCTGGAAGTCATTTGAAACAGGCCGAAGTGGAGAAGCAGATGAACGACAAAGAGCGGATAGCTGCAGCTCTGGAGAACAAACAAATTGTTTAGTTTCTCTAAAAACTAATGGACTGACTGATTTTCAAGAACTGTTGTCATAAAATCACTTGTACTCGCTGAGAATAGATACGAGTCTTTTGCGTTATTAGCCGTTGCGAAGAGTGCTGAGGTTGGTCTCCTCGAGGTGGTGGTTGACCACCTTGATGAAAGATTTCTTTTCTTTCATCTTCAAAATCAACTTTTATTTGTTGGTCTGAATCTCTGGCAGGACGAAGTCTTTCAGCATTATTTCTGACTTTTTCATGCTCTCAATGGCTGTTCGCTCGGTGAGTCTATCTTGCTGGATAGTGTTGAGTCTTTTCGGAGATGTTTGTCTTTCTTGGGCTGGGGTCTCTTCAGTCTTGTATCTCTGGGTGTGCTTTCTTTTTGTGATAGCCTATGGACTAGCAGCTTTATTGAAGGGTGTCTAAATGGGCAACATGGTGAGAGAGCTGCCTAGTCTTGATTTAGCATTGGTGGTCCCATCTAATCTACTTTTGTCAGTTTGTCGGATCAGTTCATATTCTGCCTTGCTGGACATCATTCTCGACTTGAGCATATCTCTTCTGGAGTCATTTTGTCTTCTGCTCGGAGACTAGAGAGGGCTTACAATGCTGACCTTTGTCTTTTTGCTTTAAACTGTATCAACAAGCATCTATTCCAGCTTATGAGTGATTTTCCCTTCCAAAGAGTTGGGATCGACAAATTCCTTCTTCTCGGAGCTCTCCTCCTTATTCACTCGGATGTTGGTCAATTTTGTCTTGTTGCTGTACATGGATAATTTGCTGAGGTTCGTTGTTCGGATGTCATTGATTTCAGTGTCGAGAGGGGTGCCTCGGTTGGTCTCAGAGTTGGAGTTGTAGCTGTCTTGGCGAGTTAGCTGTTACATTATGCTCAAGCAGTTGCTTGAGTCTTTTTTGCGTTGTTGAAGGTAACATTTGAGAGTGGCATTATTTGCAATTTATGAAGCTTTGATGACATTTTACAACTGCTTGAAGCGACTCGGTGAGATGTTGCCCTCCCTGTATCTCTAGCTCTTATTGGGTGATCGTGAGACCTCCTTGATTTTTTGACTAGCCTCAATCAGCTGTTCGATCCTTTCAGCCTTATCTTTCTCAGAGTATAACAGTTTTTTGATATCCCTATTAGTATGTCTGAATTCATGAGCTTTATTGTTGGCTTGCAATTTCTCCCTGGCAATGTTTTGGTTGATGCTCCATTTTTTGAACATTTTGCTTATATTCTAAGCCTCTTCTGCTGCAGAATCAATTGGACGAGGAGAAGGCTCAGTCCTTTGGCGGTCAGAATGTTATAGCTTCCTTTTGAGGTTTTATGCCTTCCGAATTTTAAGGGCAGGCAGTTGTTTGAAATCTAGAGTCAGGCGACTCATAGTTGGCTCTGTCTGAGGTTCAATGATTTGATGTCTTGTTGTTTTTTTGGGTGACTTGGATCGTGCTCGATCTATTTTTTCCTGTTTGAGGAACTATTTTATGTTAAGTAGGGTTTGATCCCACATTCTGTCCACTTCTGATTTGTAGTCGTAATTCCACTGCAAAATGTTGACAGTCGATGAATGCAAAGTATTACTTTATGGCTTGGTTGCCTCCAAAATGCCTACTTTTTCGATCTATATCTTCACCCGATATGGCAGTTCCTCACTGGCTCTTTTGCAATCAAATGATATGTTGAAGACAGACATGGTTCTGAGAACTTTGTTGGTCAGCACCATCACACCTGTAAGTTTATCCTCATCGAAGTCGACCACTCTCAGTGCGGAGGTGCTCAAAACGGCCATTTTGTTCATCTTGTCAGGAAACAATCGCATGAGTACCGCCTCTTGTTTGAGACTGAGACTATGATATGCTTCCTTGTAGTCATCCGTAATGAGTGAGGGGTTCAATACTAGAGGTGTGAGATCAGGCGTAGGAATGAGGCTGCCCTGTTGTTAGATCATTTGACAGAGGATGGACATGTTGAGTTCTCCATAGTTGCTGGAGGATGACAATGCTTAGAATGATATTTATTTGTTGTCACTGATGTTTTCTGTTCTTGTGCTGGAGGTCTGATACTCCTTGATATTTTTTTTTGTTTTGACTCCAATTTGCAGTCTGCTAACTTTATAGTCCCTGTTAACCAACTCATTGGTGAGGTTGCGGGTATACAGCATGAACTCGACATCCACTTTCAGAGGTTGATTGCCTAGAGCTGCCCACAATTGTGTTTATATCCTGAGCACCAGAGTTAACAGAAGTTGATTACTGTTGCTGACAGATATTTTGCTCTCTTCAAGCCCGATATGCTTCTTCAAGGTAAATTATCGGATGGATTGGAGAATTTCATTTTTGGTGGGGTCCATCTCAATTATTTGCCCCTTCATTTCTTGTAGCTCCTTCATGGTGATCTGTTGGGTTGTTGCTTTTGCCAGTTTGGCTGAAAAGAGGTACTTGCTAATTAGAGGACCTGTTTCTGCGATGTCGAGGACGCGAATGAGGTCGTAGTTGTCATTCAGAGGGTCGGTTTATTTTGTGAGGAGAATCGAGTTGTAGGAGTGAAGGACCTTAATGTTGGCAGATATACGCTAAATTTTGTAGATCAACCTGTCATTTTAACAACTCAGAATGGCGATATTTGTAAAAACATTTTCAACAAGTCTTGTATTGCTCTTCTTTTTCTTATCGATTGAAACATCCTGGCCTTCCTGCTGTCTGAAGCTATTTTTCCTTTCCCGAGGTAGCTCCCTGACAGTTTCTCTACTCTTCACAATATGGTCATAGTATATCAAGATCTTGGTGCCACTGATTTCCACCATCTTGATTTAGTTTCGCATCTACACATCTTTGTAACCTTTTCCATGCTGTCCAAAAACAACCGTCAAAGATTCCTATTTGGAGTCTCCAATTAATTTCAGGCAATCGCTGTTCCACAAGGCTACCTCGAATTGGCTGTGGGTTATTTTTCGGATGTGCTTGAATTACTGGTTGTAGTTTTGAGTGCGGACCTTGCCGGTTGTGACGTCAATGTCTTCGTGGTTGGAAAAGATCAACATTTATTCCTTTAGACCCAAACGATTGTAGATGTGCAATTGGCATGATTAAACACCTTGCCGGGAATTTTCCAAAACATATATACGAGATCTAACTGCCAAAGCTGTGATTTCAGAAGGTAGGGTCTGCAAATGTTGCGATTCTGGGTAATGCTGCAGGGCGAAGGAGGTGAGATGGGTGCGATGTGTCCTAACATGATTGAACTTGTTATATGTGCTGACCTGTGAGGCAAAGTAGAGAGTTCCTTGCTAGAAATGTACCTCTTCACTTAGCTCATGAACCACCTCTAGATTTTGTTTGTCCAGTACACGTTGCTCAGCTCTGTCCACCATGGCCCTTTTATCTTAGTTGAATTGATAAAATCCGAGGTATCCTTTCTCGGCAGTCAGGAAAAACAGCCCATTGGCTCTCAATTCCAGCAAACTCGCCTCAATGGTCACTTTCAAAGTCTGATAAATGGTCATATGTCGGGCATCCCATAACTTAATAGTATTGTTATTTCCCCACTCTCGATACGCCTCACCTTACAACTTCCCCAGAGCCTTCTTTTCGAAGGATTATGCCTCGTATGTGATCAACGTATTGTAATGAGGGGAACAAGCCAGTAAAGTGATGATTTGTCGGGTCTGATGTTTTATAATTATGGTCTGAGGAGATTTATTTTGTTTTTTGTACAAAGACAGTAAATGTTTGTATTATTTCTCTTTGTAGCCTTTCAGGTAGTGCACCTGGATGTAGGATTAGCAGTTAGAAGCTTACTCATCTTCCTCTTTTATGGGGCTGTTCGCTCTGACGTCTAACTTGGATCTTGAAGCGTGTAACTCCATGTAACTGTTTTGCCACATCTGGACATTCAGCTCCATATTTTACTATTTGTCGTATGTGGGACCTTCCTCCTCAATATCTCCGTGTGCTGGGCTGAAGGACAACCGAATTAGATAGGCCCCGAAATCGCTCAAAAAGAGATAGTTATCCTTGGGGTTGTAGCAAATAGCTTTAAACTGAATATCATTGTAGATTTTATTTGTTATTTTGTAGTAGTTGTCCTCAGGCGACAAAGGTCGACCTTCGAGTAGACCTCGGTTATGGACGAATAGCTCGATAACGATGATACTGTTAGCTTACAGCATAAGAGCTAGATGTCTCTAGCCTAATACTTTAGCTTTGATGGTGCCTGCAGGTAGACGTTGGCACATGAGTAGCAGAGGATTTTTCTTATCTGCTGCCTCTTTGCTGTTGTTTTGTTAGAGTAGAACTATGTTCTGAGATGGTTAGGGGATTTGATACAGGTAGATGAACTTTTGGGTGAGGATCAGCCAGAGAGAGTCATTGTAGCCGTGAAGGAGAAGGATTTACTGGTAGAGCTATTTTGGACCAGGATAGGCAACTACGGGTGGGATGTCTCTGAGTAGGTTACCAAGGTAGCCTTGATTGCTGTCATTTTTGAGAGGTTGGACCAGAAAAGACTGGTCAACTGTGATGATGGCCATGACGCTCTTACCGGCTTGGGCTTTAAGAATGAGCAAACTGGTAGATGTCACTATTTAGGATATATTATCGACTACCTTATTGCTGTTTTTTAGCTGTTTGGCCTCAATTAATGTCAGAGGTTTCTCCTTTTTGAGTTACTTTTCCTGGTAGTGAGCAGAAATCGTCGATTTTTTCGGAGCGATGCATTATTCTTAATACCTGTACCAGCAACTACCAGGACTGCTACCTTTTCTATCATAATCTCCAGCGATGCCAATCAACTCTGGTCTGATGTGAACTCCCCTTATGCCTTCTCTAGCCACAGTATACACCCCCTCAAGTTAGGAGCCCACTAAATTTTATCTAAAAACAACATCTCTTGTCCTGGATTGCTAGTCTCCACCTCCTGACATTCCCAAAGGCATGATGCACAATTTCAAATTTTCATCTATTCTGACTCTTTTCTAGCCGATGTCCATATAGTCCTCATCGACTGCTGGTGTGTTGATACTTCTCAGTTGCTGGTTGTAGATGTATTCGTTGATGTACTCGTAGCTGAGAGTCGTTCGGCCCCAGTAGACAAAAACTGTTCGCAGCTGGTCCATCAAAGCTTGAAGGGCTTCATCTTTTTTGATCTGGAAAGTGCCACCGGTCTCCTGCACTCGTTTTTGTACCTTGAATATTGGTATTACTGTGCTTGTGAGATCCTCCTCTGCTACCTTATTCTTTCCCACTCCTGGCACCTCCAGTTCTCTTTCCGCAAATCCTTCCAGAATGCTAGCGATGTCGACTATATTAAAATGCTGGTGATGAGGTTGCATGTGTTCTTCGAGATACTCAAGCACTTTAAGAGAGATAGTGTTGCCAACAAGATCAGTCAGAACTCTTTTGTTTTTGGGCATGATTTTCGGCGAGAGAGGGGCTTCTAGTGACTCGCCTTCTGTGTACTTCTTCCGCAGTTGCATGTTACTTATCAATAAAAGCTTATTAGCTATGTGAAGCGTATTTTGCAACAGATAGAGTCACAATTGATATGATGAATAGGAGTGATGATGAGAATATCAGTTGGTCTGAGGTTGTTGTTGCTGGGCCTCGTTGGTCATCGATCTAATTTGCTGCACTCGATTTGCACTGTAGTACAAAGCTACCAGATATCGGCCACCGACGTTGAAGCCATTGAGGTTCTCCACTGCTTCCTTGGCATCAAATATATCTTCGTATACAACAAAAGCTGTTCCTTTTTTATCGCCATTTTTGCCCTTTCTGATCTGCCGGACTGCTCCGAAGCGTCCGAACACATCGTATAGTTCCTAATTGGTTATTTTATAAGGGAGGTTTCTGACGAAGATGATTTTGTTGACCTATGGCGCCAAACGTATGGGTCTTTTCGGTTGGGTGATGGTTTGTGACATATGCTCTTATAAATTATAATAAAGACGATCATAAGGAGGGGCTGACTAGGGTACGCCAAAGATAAAGCAGTTCCGCTTAGCGCTATTGAAGTATGGCAGTAGTACAGTCCCGGTGGAGGATTGTCTATGAAAGGGCTTGTTTTATGTTCTCTAGCTCATATGATATGTCACTTGTATTTTTCTCGCATTGCAGAAGTGCAGAGGTGAAGTTCTTCTCCAACTCCTGACACTTTTCTTTCATCAGTTCAAACTCTTTCTCGAGCTTCTGTATTATTTAATCTTTCTTTCGTAATGCTTCTGAAAGGTCTTATATTTTTTATTCATAATTGACCCTAAGATCCCTTACAAGTGGGTCTTCTATTACATTTTATCTTTTTAGCTGAGAGAAGGGTACCCTTTTTAGCCTCTTCTGAAGGGTTTTGTCATTCACAGTTTTGTAAATATCATAGTCAGTTTGGTGGGTCGATTCAAGGTACCTACTTTATTTGATCTATTCTATATCGTTTTCTGTTTTTTGGCGTATGTGAACTTTATTGTTATGGTTTTATTCAGAACAATCTGGAGGTGAGTGAAGAAGGAAATTTTTAATCTGACTGACGCAATTTTTAGATAAGGGAATGTTCTTGGTGAGGTAGGCGTCAAGTTTGCTGAGACAGTAATCGAGTGTATAGATGGGAAGGATAGCTTGTGGGGTATTCTTGCTGTTAGAGTTGGAAATTCTTGATACCTTATTGATGGACTTTTTGGATCGGACGATAACGGGGGATGGAGATCGAGAGAGGGAGGTGACGGTCAGTAGATGGACCTTGCTGTTTCTTTTCATAGAAGAACTTTTATATAATAGGACAATAGGGTCAAAATAGGCTAAAGCTGACTAATAAACTGCTAAACTATTTCTTCCTATTTGCTCACTTTTTGGGTATTATGCTCTTACCCTATCATTCCCCATAGTTTTAATAAAATTCTCAAAACTAGTAAAAATACATCATTCTGAATTTAACTCCGCGTTCAGTCATATTGATCCCAGTGGTTGTCCCTAGGAGGTCGGTCGTTGATAAAATGGTGCTATTTGTCTCTCATTTTGGCAGCAGAGAGGTAGATTTGTTCGTTGTCAATCGTCATCAGGCAGGGAAAAAGAAGGACCAGCTTTACTCCTTGGGCCAAATCAATAAAGGGCCTAAAAATGTCAGCTCCTTCTTCAGCAAGAATTTATGCAATGATTTGGATTATGTCGACGATGTAGAAGATCGGATATAAAATAATTATCAGAAGAAGAGTGATGCAACAGCCACAACTTTAACGTAGTTGCTCGGTTGGAAATAGCTCCAAGTTGCATAAAGCAATGAAGGGAAGTAGCACAGAAAGGCAAAGAGCAAGTGCTAAAATGATGCCTGCTGAGGCTAAAGAGATGGTCAGGGCAGAGAACACTAGTAAAGGATAGAAGGTCAGAGTGAAGAATAGGATCCACAAGATCCGAGGGACTGTCGACATCGATGTTGGTGGTGAAAACAGTAGCAGTATTCTTAGCAAGGTGCAGGATGAATTTTCATACCAAAATTCGAGATGCTAGATTTGCCATCTGACATCTTGCATGGCACTAAGGTGACTAGGAGCCTTGCACTAATGGACCCCGACTAGTGGCTATCCGCATGAGTAACAAAAATAGTTCCCACAGGTGCAGGTCATATGCGTGCATCCTTCTGTCTTTTCAATGACCTGTCCACACTTTCCACACTGTCTGTACTTCTTGGTCATTTACAGCTGCAAGGCCACCTTGACTTCACACTGTCCTTCATGCTTGAGTTCGAAGCAGTTGCCACAATGTTTAGTTGAGCACTAGTCACACATGAGAGTAGCACGATTGACGGAGCCACTGCAGTTGGGAGTCTGGCAGGCTTTATAGTCAGGGTTGCTGAGATTTTTGTAGTATTTGCTTATCTTTGTTATTTTATTCTGAAGGGCTGCAGGCAGAGAGAAGAAGAGAGGACTACTGGTATCTAGAGGGGTCTGACAGTCATAATCTGGGCAAATAGGCATGGTGAGAGAATTAGCAGCAGTGCTGATATGACTAAAAAGGCAATCATAGCAAAAACGATGCTAGCATTTGCCGATGGTACTAGTTTGTTCAGGAATATACTCACTGTAGCAGATATAGCAAGTAACAAATCGATATTGTGCCTAGGCCATGGCTACACTTTTTAGGCTGCTTCCAATTTCGGAGGATATTCGTTCGTTATCACTGAGCATGTTTGATATGTCTATAATATATTTAATCTTGTTGTCTTAGAGTTATAAGTAAAACAGTTTATCAGGCAATGTAGTGGTAGATCTTTCTGTCTTCCTCATCCCGTATACAAAACTATTTGCTTATCAAGTGCTACAATCTTTGCTTGACTAGGGATTGGGGAATGTTTAGATCTTTGAGAAAACTATTTGACTTGATTGATTAGTATAGTTCCATGAAAGATATGCTGTTTGATTTGGTGGCATGGGCGTGTTTGAGAGTTTTTACTAACATGGCGTCGATTAATTTCTAACGTTCTTTTAGAATCTTTGCCTAGTCCAGGTTGACCTATCTGAACTGTTTGAGAAGAGTAGGGGAAGGTCTTATCTGGATTGGAATGTTGGGCTTTACGGCTGGTGGTGGCTTGTAATTGCAATTCAAGTTGAAAATTTACTCAGAACAGAAGGATCCTTCTTTGTTGGTTCTAATCACCAATTTACAGTCTATAAGGACAGACAACAAGTTTTCCATGGCTACAGTCTTGGTCTCTCCTTTCTTAGGCATAAACAGCTCTCGTAAATCAGCCAATGAAGCTCCTTTGGTCTTATCCATCAGATGGAGCAACATGATGAGATAACCATTTTCACTTTGAAACCTGAATTTTCCAACTTGGAATTTTCCCTAAAAAAGTGACACTCCTTTGTCTAGCCTAAGCATTAGTTTGCCTCCGAAGTACTGCTGGTACAATTGCTCGAGCATGGGAGTATGTGTCTTCAGCAGAGATGGCGACTATCTGATTTTATTTACTGAAGTACATGTGCTGATATTTGAGTCGAGAGGTGGACTAAGGCCATACGCTTTGGCTGAAAACTCGCAGGTCCCATTTGTAAGAAATGAAAGGTAGGACATCGTGCAATTTCTCCGAATTTTATATGCTTTTATCGATGTCCTTGACCATGGCCAAATGGTGGGCAATTGTGATGTTGCCCAGTTGTTCTCCGATAAACTGCAGACAAAGCTGCTCTATGTCAGTTCGAGGTTCAGCCAAACTGTCAATCAACCTACGGGACAGGTGTTCTTGGTAGTGCAGCAAAAAGCTGTCCTTGGCTGCTAGACTAGCCAGCAAGAGAAGAACATCTTTGAATTTTGTGCGGCAATCGTTATCATCAAGCTTAAGTCGGATGCCTGACTATACAGACAGGGGTACATTAACGAACTGTGTGATCGGAAAATTAAGCAAGGTTTTTGGAGCATTACATGGGTTCTAATATTTTTTTGAACTGACGTTCGATGGTTTGTTCTATGTCTAAATTGTGGCTGGATGAAGCACTGAATATACTTCTGACTGCCTTCATGTACCCAAGTAATGCCATGATTTGTTATCGAGCTTTGTTCTGTTTGGTAAAAATATCCTTCCCCTTCTCAGTGATGGCCTCAGCCACGAGTGAACACACTAAAGGTATCGATTTATCTTGTAACCGATTGAAAAGGGACAAGTAGAGAATGGCGTGGGGCATCAACTCTTATAGATGCTAGTCACAGTTCAAAAAGATGTATTTGAGGCCTTGCTGTTTATTGAGGATGCCTTAGAGGTCGTTGAGAATTGCCAGACGGACGATCTGAAGATAGTGTTGTTCTGACTCTTCAGAAGGTGTATGAAATTATGCTAATTTTTACTCTCGTCTGCAGAGCAGCTCTAATTGTTACACTTGCTCCAAAGCATTCAAATGGGTTAGTTTTTCCTCATACAAAGTGACATAGTAGTGATGGCTGTTGTTCTCAAGAAAGGCCAAAATATCGAACCTGAATTTATCCTCATTTTTGTTGGCTTCTTTGAAATGGTGGACAACTATTTTATTCTTCTCTTTCCAAAAAGATATGCTTCCGGATTTGGACATCGACATTCTGGCCAACTCCCCTAGTCCACAACTCCAGTAGATGGAGAGAATAATTCTTAAACTGTCGTCCTAAGGGTACTATCTTTCCCGTTACTTTCCCAATAGATAGATGGCTGCCTGCTCGAAGCGGGTCTGGTATCTGCTCAGAATCAGGTTATTAAATATTTTAAGAGCAAGAGCAGGCACAGGGAGTACATTTGGGTAGGGATGGTTCTCTCTCTGCCGAGCATTGATCGACTCCTTCTCATAGAAATCCTTAGCATGAATCAACAAGGCAAAATAAGTGAACACAAAACGTTTAAAACTCTGCCAACCTTCAGTTACAGTTGATACGAATTTCTCTACATTACCACATTTGATGAGTGAGGAAAGCAGGTTA
>Ga0100402_1003485_pt1 | contig 17064 bp, 16 predicted proteins | sample CryGeyme20150102_FD_80419 | JGI IMG/M metagenome (GOLD analysis project Ga0100402, IMG submission 80419) | Groundwater microbial communities from Crystal Geyser aquifers in Utah, USA - Crystal Geyser metaG 2015-0102 | ecosystem: Environmental > Aquatic > Deep subsurface > Groundwater | place...
AGAGAAAGGAGTGCGCTTTAGGGAAAGCATTATTTCAAAAAATGAGCACAACCGGCGCTAAAACGTACCGCTTTAGTGCAGAACTCCTTCGATTTTGAAGCGTAGTCGAGTCCTACGACAGCAGACCATTCAGCGCCTCCAGAGCAATCTGACGGGAAGCCACCTGACTTTTAGTTAAAAATCAATCCCTCTCATTCAATAAGATAAGTAAACCAGAGCCCTTCGCACGAACTAAGTTGTCAGAAAACGTTACAACACTATCCTCTAGAGATACCGCACTAGACTAGGACAAAAAATTCGAGCAGGCTTACATATTCGCAGCGATGAGAAGTACAAGGATGAACTATTTCCACCTATTTTATCTTCTATATACAGGGGTGGAATTGTAAAAAATAGTCAACTCAAGCATGAAACAATCCGTTGGATCAGATTACCTGAACTTTTCAGAGATCGCAAGCTATGCATATACAACCGGGCCCCCAGTAACATCGAGATATACTGCAACCAATGGAAGTAATGCAACAACTTCATCGGAGACGCATTCACAGCCATTAAGGATTGCAAACCTCTCCTTGGAAAAATATTCGAGGACTAGAACATCAACACTTTCGGGGCTTACCTGGTCAAAATATTCCAGGAAAATGTGTGGAAGTATGTGATTGTAGACGATCTCATTCCAACCATCCGAGACGACCACGGTAACCAAGTCCCGCTTTATTGCAATATATGCGAAGTGGCCCACAGTCAGCAACCCCTTGAAATATGGCCTTTTTTGCTAGAAAAAGCCTATGCAAGCTATTATGCTAATTACGAATCTCTGCACTTCGGCAGCACGATTGACTTTCTTGAGTAAGTTACTGGCACTTCAAGTGAATAGTTTAGATATACTGCCAATCTAAAGAAAATGAATATGATCATGAGGAGACTGGGCGATTACCTCGAACGCTAAAATACGATATTTTTAGGATACATCGATCAGATGCAGGTCTATATGCCTATTCATAAAAATACTAAGGGCCGAATTGTGGCCAAGCGATCCTATGAAAACCAACCTGAGGAAGTGACCGTCACCATCGATAACATATTTGACTACTTCGACTTGGTGTACGTCATTTCTCCCCTTAAATGGGAGTACAGTGCCGTGAGCTCAGTGGGTCTCAATATCAAGAGATCCCAACATGAAGTCCCTCGATTTGACATCTCCCTTCGCATACTAAAAGTCACAAAAAATGGCCACATCAGCATTTCTGTACGACAGAAAGAGAAACGATTTTACCAAAGTAGCAGTCTGAACTACAAATACATTTGGAACCGTGTGATGATTTTCCAGAAATAATTCGATGGAGGATGTCGCTGGATCACGGGTAAATATTCATCTAACAAAACGATCAACTACACCGATTACTTTGAGGCCGGATAGTACTACCTTATTTTCCTCCCAGAGTGGAAACTATCCCATTGCTACTAACTATCCTTTCTAGCTCTCTCTACTGTACCCATCAGCATCACCAGGAAGGAATATGACGATAAGGAAAGGTTGTTTGAAAAGGGATGTGCAGACCTAGCTCAAAGAAAAGGCAAGTTACAGCAAATTAGCCTCTATGCCTGCAGCTACTGCCTAGTTGAGGAGGAAGCAGGGTTGATGATCGAGAACATCAATAATGAGAGACCCAATGGGGATATCAGGATCAACAGGTCCATCGGCAACATACGCAACCTATCGGCAGTCATCCCGTTTAATCTGTAGTTCTATCTCAACAAGACCAATACCAAGGTGCCATTCAAGACAAATATATCGATTTTTATCCCAAACGATAAGGAGTTCACGGTTGTACTGATGACCCACGGAGGCATTGATAAAAATTTACTCAAGAGGTTCGATTTTACACAGTGATCAAAGTCTATTTTTTTAGTTTTATGCTTTTTTACAATGATTATCTGCTAATTTCGATGAAAAGTCTCGGGTTGACCTCACCTGCTCAACGGACCTTCCCGCCCAAGAAAAAAGAAATCACTGACTCACTACATGATAAGAGATCAGTCAGCAGTTAGAACTCCAACCTCGGGACCACCTTCGAAACCGGACCTATCCTTTATCACTACCAATAAATGAAATAGTAACAGCATAAAAGGTTGGCGGATCTGAACCTGTCTGATGAGCTGAAGAAATTGCTGTTCGGAGTGGAAGAAAACCATTATCTTTCACAAAGGGTCAATGCTAGCGATTTGATCATTGAAAATCATCCCATGAAGGGAAGGTTCATCATGACCAAGGCCAAGTATTAAAATCTAAGAAGGCAGAGACATGAAGAAACGTACTTTCCGCCAAGTCAAAATGTATCTTCCCTTGAAGAGAAAGGCCCAGGCAGTGACGAAACAAACAAAAAGGGAAAAAATCCTTACTACGACAAATAAATAAATGAACTGGAATCAAGAGTTCTGACCCCTCCTCAAGAAGTCACTTAAAATTCTTTGCTTCCATAACGCCACCTTCATAGCTAATAGTGATTTTCTAGTATTAATAAAATAACAATGCACTCTCATTTGCTCAACCCTGAGACTAAGAAACGCACACAATCAGAAAAACGGATGATCAAGCTGGAAAAGATTGGTTTTGAGCTGGAAGCCGAGAGATTACGCAAATAATACAGCAACGTGCATCTTCTGGGCTAGATGAAGATGAAAGCAAAATCAAATCGGAAGCTACTGACCTAAATACCAGAAAAGCAGTCAGGACATTTTTTGGGTAATCCATTGATACATTCAGAGCCGACGAAGATCATATCAGTGACTGCACACAAATGGGTCATCTGCGACTATTACACTGGCAAATATATCAGAGGGTATAGGGCTCGGGACACCCATTCTCTGACAGTTTTCTCTAAATTGCTAGTTTTCTGTGCTGTCAATACTCTGGCCGAGAAATACAAATTAGACACCAGCCGTTTCTAGACCATTGTTACTCCCGGAGTTCATAAAATGCACCCCACCCAGTGCCACCTTAAAGCTGACGATATTGTTTCACTGTAAGATTTGCTGCACTTGATGATCATGGAAGAGAGTTAGATCTATGAAACAGTGCTGGCTGCCAATGTAGGGGCCTTTTTGGAAAAAAAGCGGCACAAATCATACTACAGTGTCTTTGATGCTAATGACAAATCCTTAAAGCAGCATTTGAAACTCTTCTATGAATTAGTAAACAGTTACTGTAAATTGCTGAAATTGGACAATATTCGCTACGTCGATGCCTAACCTCACAATCGCAAGGAAAAAAATAAGTGCTCTGCCGCCGATGTGGCCGTTTTATCCATAGAGTGCATGAAGATACCTTTGTTTTAGCAAATTCTTAGGAAATTGCATCACAGCGTCAAAGTCAAATTTGTCGATAACGAAGGAAAGTTAGTTTAACACGAAATAGTTATCAACAACAAAGCTATCCTGAATAAGTATATCCCCTACTTTAACGTCTGCAGAAATTGGGAGGAAAATAATTTCATGGACTCTCATTGTTCTATCTTCTATGAAAACCACCAGGAATAGATCAGGCCCATCATCATCGTCTTGCTTGGGTGCTATGGACCCAGTGATAGGGAAAAGGACATCCAGCAAGTTACCTAGTGGTACATCAAAAACAAAAGCAAATCGTAAAGCCTTGCCAACCTTGATGACCCGCTTACCTAACCACCTGCCAAAAAAATGTCAGCTCATAAGTTACCCACTCTCCAAAAATCAGTTAACATTCATGATACGATCAATAAGAAGCTGAAAGCAGATAAAGCACCTACTAGCCGTTATGACGACGCGATCAGGTTCAAAAATAGGAGCACGAGGCTCAAAACACAATTTTGATATATATGAACTTATAATTAAATTAATCTAAATCTCATCATTATTCAGGCTTTAGTAACCTCTGCAATTTTTCAGATCCACAGAGTCTGATAACTTCTTCGATGTTTTCGATGGTTACCTGATCCAGAACTGTTAATCTTTGGCACAGCTATTAGAGCTAGCATGTAAGGAGAGTGATCAGCTTGGATATTTTTTAAGGGGAGAGGTCGAGCATTTTTATTACCACTTCATTGTCATTGGTTCTGCTGAGGGGGCTATAGGAGACTTCCCTTATAAACAGAGGGTTCATTTAGATTGAAGCCTGTTGCCCAGCCATAACCTAGTGCTTGACAAACAGCAAATCGAAAGGCATTTTTTATTCCTTTTGGCTTTCTTTATGTTCAAGTTCACCTCTCGACACTTCGTTGTCGGTGAGTATCATACCTGGTCCTATCACTTTATTAGACCTTTCCTTATCCATGATCGAATCTTAGTTATCTTGTTCTTTGATGTCTTCAAAGGAGCTGAATCCTCTTCCACTTTTGTCAAGAAGGTGCTTGACGAATTTGTTGAGGTAGTCTTTGAAGTTGTCAACATTGAGCTCATCTTGCAGTTTGAATTTGTGGGTTTTGAATAGAGAGTGAATGTCCTTGTAGAGATGGTTCAACTCGAGTTAGAGCATTTTATCATAAGGCTTTTTGCGTTATTACTCATCAGATCCCATACTTCGCTTTGTGTTTTTACCACGATCCGAGTAGCCCTCAGATTATAGCTATTCGCTATCTTAGTTCATGAATTTTAGCTTAAGGTTTTCAATCTAGCTCAAGAACATTTTGCTGGTTTGCTTCATTTTTTACCTAGCTTCCTCTCCAGTCTTGTAGTCAACTGCAAAAGCATCAGAAGCTCCCACTTGAATTTCAACCTAGCACAGTTCAAGGTTTTATTCTTAAATTTCTAGTTAATCCATGTCGAACTAAGCAACCTCTCCACGGTGGATTTTCTTGATAACATTTTCCCATCTCTTCAGTTTGTTTTTGAATTTATGGCAAGCCTTTTCTTATTGCTCCAGTTTGAACTCCAGCTCTTGGGTATACTTCTCCAAACTGCCCTCAATGCTCACCATATAGGGATTTGTTTGGATCTCAACTTCAGAAAGTTCAATTTACTATGCCTATACCTCAATGTCTTCTGTGATTTCAATGGGCTGTTCTAATTAAAGCTTGTATTTCTTTATTGTTTTTTTGTATTTGGCTAGCTTTTTCTACATCCATTCCATCTTTTTGTTGAGAGTTGCCACTTCTTCATCCTTCAGCTAAATGTCTTCTTTGACCTTCTCATATTTCTGTTCAAGCTAATTCAAGTCAATATGATATTTTACTGGCATATCAGGCTACTCTCCATTTCCAAATCCTGGCTACACAATCCTTTATGCTTATTGAGACTGCTTTGCTATTATTTGAGAATTTCTATGAGCAACCGCATCAATAAGCAGCTTCTCCTCTTCAATACTGGCTTCTTCAACGACTCTGTCAACTAGATTTTGAATCTATTGTGTAACAACTTCAGACACAATTTTCAGCTCTTTGATATTTTTTAGTTATTCCTATTTTTTTAGCTTTTCTTATAGGATTGTTAAACGTTGGGATGAAGCCTTCAGTCTCACTACTTACTCTTATAAAGTAACAATTTCCATCAACAATGATTCATTTCTTTCTTTTAGTTATTAAATTTAGGAAGAGCTTGGAATTTTCTACTCAGCAATATTCCCTTAATGGTGTTATTATGTTTGCTGCTTTACTTCATGCAGCTCTTTCGATTACTCAGTAAAATCCAAGAAGGGAATAATTTATCCTTCCTCTCCTTCTCCCATCGCCTCCAGTCTCTGTTTCAACTCCTCGTTCTCCTGTCTCAACCTCTCCAGCTACTCCTCTCTCTCCTACCCCACTACGCTGCCTTCGTCGTGAGTCACGCTCACTCTTATGTTCATCTCGACCTCAGGGTACTCCTCCTCAATCTCTTTGTCAACCTTCATTCGCAGCTCCCTGTTCGTGTTCCTCAACTACTCGTTCTACTCTCTCAGCCTGACCACCTCTGCCTCAGCAGTCATGATATCCTCTGCGATCCTGTCGGCTGCCTCTTTGTCCTCCATCTCAGCCCTTTTCTTTCTTTCATGTTCAGCTGCCAGGGCGTCAATGACCTGCGACTCCTTCATGCTCCCTTCATCTTCCTCTTCCCCGTTTTGCTGAGGAGTTTCTTGAGGCTTGACTTTGATCTCTTCGCTATCGATCTCTTCTTCCGCCCTGACATCCAGCTCTATCTTGATCGGCTCTTCCTGCTACTTTTCGCCTGTCCCACCCTTCTTCTTTTCCTCGACCTCTTTCTTGTCCTCTTCCCAGCCTCCTGTCTAGCCTTCAGCTGCCTCTCCCACGAAGCCTGAGAGGAACCCAGCCAGTGCTCCTTTCTCCTCGCTTTGCTTGTGCTGCTGCTCAACTCTCTCTGCAATCAGTTCCCACTCGTTCTTTTCCTCGACCTTCCTTGGCTCAGCTGGAAGAGTCTGGGTGACCACCTCGTTCAGGAGCCTTTCTTCCTCGACCTCCAGAGGGATGCTCTCTCTGTCCTCATATTCGCTGATTCTGTTCTTGAGGGTGCTGATCTCGTTTCTGAGTTTGGTAACTTCATCCAGCTCTTCTGGCTCTTCCTCACTCTCAGAATCATGCTTCTGTGTTACTCTGATATTTAATTATAGTTAAGGGTATTATTCAACTTATTGAGTGTTATATCCGTCATTTTTTTTGTCAAGCTTATTCAACTGTTCTTTCAGTTCAACAATTTATCTTTTCAAAGTTGATATGTAATGATCCTTTTCCTAAATCTCTTACTTGAGCTTGCTTTCAGACACAAACTCTTATTTCTCTTCAATCTTTTATATTTTTTTATTTAGTTCATTATTCTTCTCTCCAAGGTAGCTATTACTATTTTGCTGCTCAATCAATTTTTATACAAGACTTTCATTTTATTATTTCAAGTATTTGATTTGATTTTCCAACTGCTCAATAACCTTTGATGGAGACTTACCATGATTTTTCTATTCTCTTTCAAATATTTCCGCATTAGCATCCTCTAATTTAGGTTTATCAGCTTCATCATCAGGCTGGAGTTCCTTCTTTAGGGATTTATGCTTTTTCAAGTGTTTTAACTATTTTAGCTTCTAATTCAGCTTTGATTTTACAGACTAGCTATTCTTCTTCTCTTTTTCATATTGCTTTGCTAACTCTTTTATAGCTTTATCTTTCTCGTCTAACTCCTTTGAAAGAGTCAGAACTTGGCTCTTTTAGTCAGTGTATTTCATGTGATTGTTCTTTCTGGGTCTGAAGGACCTTTCTATCTTTTATCTTGAAATCAATCCACCTTCGTAAACAGCACTTCTTTCTGTTTGAATTTCAGCTTCACTACGTTGATAAGTGTCAGATTTGCACCTCAAATCATCCTAACCCGATATAGATATATCTTGGAAAAGTCCATTTTAGCCTGACTTTTGGCTTTTGACGAGACTGATTTACAACTAATCTCTGGCAGGCTTTCTGGAATGTCCAAATTCAAAGGATCCTTTCACATGTCCAATATCCTAAAAATCAACTGGCTACTCAATTTTGATAGCTTGTGATCCAGCCAATTTTCTTTAGTGATCAGCCCTCATCTTTTCATTAACGGCCTTTTATTTTTCGAGTTGGTTTCTAAGATAGTTGCACTCAGACTCTAATTTTTCAATGACATTAATAGAGTTTTTGTCTTCCTGACTGAGCTCGATCAGCATGTCGTTCTTTTGACGCATAACAATAATTTATGAGGACCATTTTTCAAATTATCTCTTGAATAATGTATTTGCCTCGGCCAGCTAACTCTTGGAAAATTATATCTGTTCCTTCAATGATGTATTTTCTTGCCTCATTCTGTTGATGAGCTCTTCTTGATCATGATATTTTTCGACATTCGTTTTGATCCAATCAATCTCTCCTGCTAATTTTTAGTTGTCAGCCAGAATCTCTTAGATACTAGCCTTTGCTTTGACCAACTCTTCAGTCTTACTCTCCAGCAATTTTTTTATCATTCCATTATCTTGTTTGAGTTTGACAATCAGCCGACCTTGCTTTTGAATGATGTCATCACTGATGGAACTTCTCCTGATGACAACTGTGCACTTTTCGTAATCACTGTTGCTCGACTAGGACATCTAGTAGTGGTAGCTTTCGTTGGGATGCTCTATCATATTTACCAATAAATAATTATCGAATCCAGCTAGCTTGCAAACTTAAAATACCCAATATTGTTCAAACTTTCATACAATAGCTGTACCCATTGACCTTACTGGTTCATCCTTACCTAATGTCTTTTCGAAGCTTGCATCATCATAGATCGCAATAACTTTGTTGTGTGAAGAATCATGTTAATCTAGAGTTTGTTTTATTGGAATATTGAGCTAGTGTATTAATGGAGGCATATTTGAGAATTTTATAATTCATATACTTCAACTTATGTTTAAGCAAGAGGAGACCAACAAGGACAAAAAACCCGAAGAGCACAAAGAAGAAGACTCAGGTGACGAAGACGAAGACGTCGAGAAGGAAGTCGTCGGCAACTGGAAGCTTGTCGATCTCCCTGAAATGCCCAAGGTCACTGGCGAGGAATAGGAAGAAGAACTCTCCAAGTTCCGCTCCAAAATCTACAGATTCAGAAAAGAGTGGAAAGAAAGAGGAGTCGGCGAGCTTAGATTCCTCAAACACAAGACCAGTGGCTACGTTCGTATTTTGGTAAGAGCTGAAAAAACTCACAAATGCATCATGAATCACTTTGTCATCAACAAGGACATCTTCTGTCAGCTAGAACAACTCAAAACAAGCAACAACTCATGGACTTGGGCTGCCTATGATATATCTGACGAACAAGCCCAATCAGAGAAATTTTGCGCGAAATTCACATCTAAGGAAGACTTCGAACGTTTCGAGGCTGAGTTCAAGAGAGCCATCGAGTTGAACAAGGAAGTCAATGCCAAGAAGGAGGAATCAAAACCTGCTGAGGAGAAACCTGCTGAAGAGAAACCTGCTGAAGGAGAAACCAAGAAAGAATGAGTGATTGAAATACCATACATATACCTAAACATCACATAGTATACAATTTTTATCAGACACCGCCTTAAGATCACAATTTCTTTAACAATTTTTTTTCGCGAACCCAAGACTTGTTTTATCATAAACTATTGATGAATCACTTGACGAAAGTTTGACGGATCATTCTCATGTGAGGGTGGGGCATATTGTACCGATACTATGGCTGACGGACGGTATGAGGTGTAATTCTAGTGTACTTTTATCTGTCATTGTTTGCTTTAAGATTCATAACTTGAGAAATTGGCTGAAATATTTGGTAATGCTAGAATGTATTTCCTCTTACAGGTTCAGGCCTCCTTTGCTAGGGATGGAAGTTTTCAACAGGTGATCTGAAAGGGGATTGCCTTCTTTCAGGCTCATAAGAATGTCTATTAATATTATCAGGATGTCCATTGAAGTGAATCTTGTAGCGCTGAGGCTAAATTTATCGAAGAGACCCCCTTTTTTCCATCAGAGGAACAGGACCATGAAAACCTGGAGGAGGAAGGCCTTGATGCCTAACTTGCTCATTAAGTTCAGAATTCTCAACAATTATGGGCATTTGAGACTGAACAACAGAGCCATTATTTCTAACGCTTTGAGGAGAACCGTTGAAGAAAGGTTTTTGACTCTGGATAGCCTGCTTCTACTGTGGAACTACAATTATATTTGATGATCTGACAGATCGCGGAGGTTGGTTGGGAATATGGAAGTGCTGCCCTGCCACTGGAGTCATATGTCGAGGTCCTTAGAAAAATGTGTTTGATTGAGTCATGGGGGTAGTAGGAAGGTTAATCATAGTAGAGTGTTTAGCCAACATGGGTGGTGGTGGGTACTACTGCTGGTTTTTGACTTACTCTTGTCTTCGCTCATGCTAAATTGGCCTTCTATGAACTATTTGCTTAGCTGAATTGAGTTCTACGTTTTAGACTCTCCCTAAAATTGGCTGTTGTAGCTAGTGTTTATGTTCATGAGGAGGCATGTTTTGAACATGGAATGAAAAACCATTGGCTCTTTGCCCTTGACGATGGTCAAATCTGTCATTATTTCTGTTCTCATTTGGTTCTCCTAATCTTGACTCTGTTTTCAAACCTCTATCGTTTATATGCCTTTCTCTCAAAGCCTGCCGATCCTGAGGCAAAATAACTGAGTGAAAGAGCACTCGTGGTCGACCCTGTGAAATTTACTTTATTGTGGTTCTAAGCTAGGTTTGACTACTATCCTTTTCCATGGTATTCTATGGAGGATAATTCAGTATCACTTCTTTTCGGACTCTATCAACTCCTGTCCGTTAGTGATGATTGTATGCCAGCATAATGCTAATGAGGTGTTGGTGGAACATTCTCAGCTGCTTAGGAAGGGGCACTCCCCGATGTTCTAACATGTCCAAGTATTATTCCATCGACATTCCTTTATCACAGGTCGAACCCGTCAACATTTAGTAAAACATGACTCCGATGGCCCAAATATCACTTTTTTATGAATACTGGTTTTGCTTATAGGCCTCAGGAGCCATGTATTTTGGGGACCCGACGTTGTAAAACATGTTGGGCTTGTTGGGTACCTCTTCCATCTAGCAGTATCCAAAATCAATGATGGCCACTGTTTTACTCTGGTTGGGGGACCTCTTGAACAGAATGTTATCAGGTTTGAGGTCTCGGTGCACTATTTTCTTGTCCTTTATGAGAGAGTATCCTTAAAGTATTTGCTTGAATATATGGATTGCCTCCTCTTCAGGAAGGCCATTGGGGTTCTACTTGATATAATCTGACAACGTGCCGCCTTCCAGCAGCTCCATGATGAGGTAAAGGTTCTTTCTCTCCATCACGATATCGATCAGCCTGACGATGTTTTCATGGCCTGTGTTCTCCATTTTGCCCAAATTGCTTAGTGCAGCAATTTCGCAACTAAGGAGGTATCGTGTGACTTCATTGTCGATCGTGGAGAGGTCAATGCTTTTGATGGCTACTCTGAAGCTCGGGTCGTGATTGCGAAAGCCTAGATAGACGTTACCGGTGCTGCCTTTGCCCAAAAGTTTATGCTCGCAGATAGAGTATGCCTAATTGATGGGTCTGATTTGCTGCTGCATGAGGATAGATAGTAAATATAATGCGATAACTGATTTAGAAATATATCGCTATTACTACACGATAGACTTACTGACCGATAGTCAGCATCGAGATTAATTGGTTATTCAGCCTTGTAGCTATTTTCAATTGAGTTGATAAGATTATTTTTGTTCATTAGATGAGGAACTCCCAGTAGCTCTCTGTTAAATTTATTACAAAGTAACAACATGGACACTGCTGACCTCAGCTAACACTCTCTTAATGTATCGACGAGTAAGCAAAAATACTCCTTTCCTAAATAACCCCGCTTCCACTCCAGAAACAAGCCTCTGTATGACTAAACCTACTCAGCTGCTAATCTTTCTATGATCTTCCTTCCACCAGGGCACGCAGAACTTGTGGCTTGGGTTACGGCAATAAAAATATCGGTCTGACTGACAACAAAATGCCACCGCCAAACACCTATACTCTCCCAAGCGATATCAATCCTGAGAAACGCAAATACAGCATCCCATCTTTTGGAAAGGGAAGAGATGTACGAATATTATCATTCAGTAAATGGAAGCAGGAGGGCCTCTTGCACAGGTCAAACACCTTGGAAAATTGCCAAGTCCAACTGCTTATACTAACATCCATATTCGGGATTTCAGAGCACCATCTCTGAAATCACGATTGCCTGACAGATCTGGTGACTGTGTCGCAAAGGTAATTTTTTTTTGAGTCAGAATCCTGGTCCCGGTACCTATGCATTGTAAGAGATGGGCCAGGCAAAGTACTATATCAGCTCAAGACACCGCAACTTCACGAACATCAAGATTTCATAAACACCAAGGTTAAATCCTTTCGTACGAAATTCAACAGTTGGGCCTGGATAGTACAAACCAGTTGACAGCATCAACCTGGTGGGAAGGTACAGCTCCTCCAAACATGGCAGCGCTAGCTCAACTGTATTCTCTAAATCCCCAAGACAAGGTCTAGCCGACACAACCAAATCTTTCGTGCCTGGTCCAGGTCAATAGTACATATAATTAGACTCAGCAAATCTTTTTCGGGCTTCAGTTGATCCTCATGTTTCCTTGCTTTATTCTCAGTGCTTTCATATCATTAAATATTAAAATCATTTCATCGACTTGATTAAATTTCTCATACGGACAGCATTTGCCCTCAAAGTTGGTTTGATGTTAACACTGCTTAAATGCCTATGCTAAGGCGTGCTCTTCTGGTACTACTGCTGAAGCTCGACCTACACACCGAAAGGTTTCTGTCTTGATTGATTGGGAATTCGAGGTAAAACCAAACATTATTTTTTTTTATCAATTGGGTTGAAAGCATTCTGATTAAAGTCTTCTTCTTCGTTGGCTATATGCTTATTAGAAAAACTGCTTAGTTTATAATTTCTGATTAAATCTTTCTCCTAGCTACAGTAAGTATGCTAGACCCTTTCTAATTTAGCGTCTGGAGCGTGTGTGGCATAGGTTAAGCTCTACTGATTTTTATTAAGTTGAAGGTCATTCAAGGCATATTTTTTGAGAGTTGAACGAGTATTTCCAACAATGGAATATATTTTTTTTGCGTTCAGTCAGAGGAAAAGGATTGAAGTTAAGGTTAAGCTGCTTTGCAAATTTGAAGCTGGCTTGATTAGATCTGATCTAATCAAAATAGTTTGATATTTGAGGTGTTGGCTCAAGCGTCGATTTGTAAGATCTAGTGAGATGGCCTCTTTATGGAGAAGGCTCAAGGGTTTGAGAACCTTGCCTGGCACTTAAAGATAGGTCTCTTTTCTATCTTCGGAGCTTGACTATTGAAGGATTTGGACAGAATGTTGGAGGTTTACTTAGCCTATTTTCAAAAGGATTGATCAGCTATTTTTACTCTGTATTGCAATCAAAGGCAGGGGTAAAGGGATACTTCTTGAAGAGAGGCTCATAGTAAGATTCCTGAATGATACTACTGATATGTCTGATTTTCTTAAACAGAAAGTAATCTATTTGCCTGAACCTTTCCTCCTTCTCAACCAATTACTTGCAGATCTCTTCCCTCAGTTGTTGAATCGCCTTATTTGCTAAATTTTTGAGTCCTGTTACTGAGTTTAACTCTAACGTTCTCAGAAGGGTAACCATTATGCTCTATCCATGCCTTCGATAATCCTCAGTTGTGAATATCTTCTGTGTGCGGCGATATTAGCTATAGAATTGATTATCTTCCTCGCTCCGTGTTTTTGTAGAACAACCGTGATAACCCATTTCCATGGTAAAGACTAAAGGATTACCCAGGAGCTTGTACATTTGAACTCGAGCGCTGCCATCTTTTGTTAGCAGCTCATTAGCATCTCGGCTGCTCATCTGACTTGTAGAGAAATTGCACCAGTTGTATCCGAAACATTAACTATTTAGAGAAAGCAACTTCGCATATAGCTGTGATTCAGTCTGCTCTTAGATCTGGCTGTGACTGTTTCCATAGATGAAGGATCCTTTGAAAGGATGTGGGTGGGAATGAAAATCCATGAAAAATATGATTCTGGAGGCGTAATAAGCAGCTATTGTCTGTATGGCAAAAATTGAAGGTTGTTTATGAGATAGGGCCGTGCCGTAGAATCTGTTGAGATTATGCCCAAGCGTATCCATTCTGTAAGTTCCATGAAATACTCCATCAGGATTGATCATAGGAACGATTAAAAATACACTATATTTAAGAAGCATTTTGGCCCTTTTGTCGTCCGATAGAAGAAAATTTATGACTCCCTCTAAAGCATAACTGGAAGACGTTTAACCTGGATGAACTCGGCATGTCAGCAGAACATACGGCTTGCTAAATTTAGTTGGTCGTCCGTCTAACTCGTAAAAAGGAAATAGGGATTTGCTTATTCTCGATTATGGCTCCAGTTGACTCCTGGTGTTATTTTAAGTGAGAGTAAGCAAAGTAACTGCTCTACTTCCTGTACTTTCAATGAGAAGCTATTTGCGATAATATATATTTGCTCCCTTTTCGTTCATACTATTAATCTTCTCTTTAATGTTCTGCATATAAGTCTAGCATTTTTCATATGAATAGGGGTAGTGATAGGCTATAAAGAGCTATTAGCCAGCTTCCAACTAAACCTCAAAGTGAAGCTAGTAAGATCCCTACAACTCCACTCTCCTCATATTTTTGGGTTTTTCCTTGGTATACGTCTCCGGCGTCGGCAAACTCTTCGTTTCCCTGCGACCATAACAAATCCTATACAGCTCATCGAACTGCTACTCCTAAATTAAATCATATCTACATTGGCAAAGTATTGTAGTATTTTCATGTTTTTTATACACAGAGAAAGAGTGACTGTTTGATTGCTGTGCAATCGGAAATGGAAGAATGTTTTGGAGGACTGTTTGGTGGAGTACTGATTATTCATGGGATCTAGTGAGGGAGTCAGTGTTAGTTTGTGTCCACAGAGGACAGCCTGTTCGATATTACCTGAATCAAAATCTGAGTCTATCTTTAAGATGCCTTCTGTCAAGGGGAAAGTAAAGGTTTTATGTCTGGCCTGCATTATTATTTTATATTGATGCCTTACATCTTTTACCAAACCGAATAAGCCTTAATTACTCTTAAAAAATAAAAAAAACCTGAAAGAAAGAGGCTACTTCCCTCAAAGAGTCATAATGACATATGAATATCTTGATGATTGCTTATGCTATAAAATAGAATATATATAATCAGAGTAGCTCATTTAGTTTTTTTTGCAACATTGAGGTATAGTTAACATCTTCCTCCATCTCTGATACACCTAGCTCAGTTTGGGCCCTCACATAGGCTCGCTTGTTATTTAGCTCATCGAAGTATATGGATACTATGAGGTCATCGTACTTATTGTGAGCATACAGACTAGCAGTAGCTAAGCTGGTTTCACAATCCTCCAGTTGCTAGAGATACAGTTCGGCCTTAGCCTTTGAGAGCCACAATCTGTAATCCCTGGTTTTGAACATTGACGAAAGCGCATTGTCGGCCAATTTCAACCCCTCTTGATATCTCTTGAGGCGGATGAGCTCGTCAGCCAAAGGTTGGAGATAGTAGGATCCGATGAAGGGAAGATCGGTGAGCTAGCTGAGTCTGGTGAGAACCTAGTAATTCTATTCGAGGGATGATTGTGAGTTATCGAGGAAGGCCTTGGTCTGTTTGTGAAGAGCTTGACGGTAGAGGCCAATTTTGGCAACGACAAAGATGAAGTAGCCGATTAAGACAATCTTTACCAGGGTTGTTATGTACTTATGCATCTGATATATTATAGTGGAAGAAAGGCGGCTCTACTCAATAAATAGCTAAACATCCTTCAAAAATGAAATTTTGTAAATGAAAGTAGCAACAAGAAGGCAGACTGAGGTTTAGGATATCTACTGAAATCAACTTTAAAATGAGAAGAGGCGTCTTGGTGTCGCTGGAACTGCACAATGAAATCGTAGAATCCAGTGCGATAAAAGGTGTTTAATCAAGGGTTATCAAACATTTTTATAATCAATGTTCAGATTTCTTCTTCTAGCGTTACTCCTCATAGGAGCTCTTCAACAAGGAGAAGTGCTCACCACTTCTGCAGACAGCACATATTAAGTGACTGCCAATTCTCAGGGAAGTTCCAACCTTCTTCCTTCAAGCAATCCGCCCACATCATTCTCTGCTAGTGGAGCTCAAGCTTTAACAAGAGCGCCTACTCAACCGACAAGCTGGAATTTCTTGGATACAAATACTTTAGGCGGCAATGCCAGATGGGTTACTCCCACATCTGACAAGATCGTCAGACCACTGAGATGGCTAGTGACCTATACCATCACCTTTACAACTGACTGCCCTCAAAATGATGTCATTCTTAACATTGCATCCACTGGTTCTCTCTTCATTGAGCTGAATGGCAAGATCATTAAATCTTGGCTAAGTCCATATCCGGTCACTCACCAAATCAAGCTCAGCCAACCAGATCTGATCTGCGGTTGTAATAGCGTCAAAGTGATGGTCTACAACTATTACTATGCATCTCCAGTCGGTATGATTTACTCCCTCACTCAAGACAAATCTGGCTGCTATGAATGTCAGAACTCCGGAGACGCTTTCTACAACAGAAACACCTGCCAATGTGAATGCTCCTTTGAAGCAAACTGTAAAGATTCACATCCTCTGAAGGTCTGGAGAGACTATCCTACTTGTGGATGCCGATGTTCGGTGCTTGCTTATTGCACTAATGAGTTTTACTGGAATAGCAAGACTTGTGGTTGTGAGTGTAAGAAAAAATGTTGCCCCAAGGACCACGTTTTAGACCCTAGCACTTGCAAGTGTGTCAAAAAATGTCTGATTGATGCTTCCAGCTGCACTGGAAATACCTGGTTCGATGACATTAACTGCAAATGCGTATACAAATGTCTGCCCTTCGCTCCATGCCCAACAGGAAAAGAGTGGAACTTTAAGACGTGTAACTGCGAATGTTCGACAACTAAATCATGCAACAGCATTCAAAGGTGGAATCCCAATACTTGTAACTGTGACTGCCTGGCTTTACCGTTATGTATAGCGGGCTATGTATTTGACCCAGACACTTGTTTGTGCAAACCAGGCTCAGGATCAGTCGGTAGTTTGAGTTCAACAGTAACTATCAACGGAGGCAACTGATTGGATCAACTATTTTATCTATTGAAAATGGTTTGACCAGTATCATTTTTTGGATGTTTTATCATAACGTGAACTACTACTGCCCCGGTCAATTAAAACATAGTCATTTATTTTATATTCTTGCTTCATGTTTTTGACTTGTTATTCATCAAATCCGAGGTGAGGTATTTTGTCATCAATAGTCGGTAGTATCTCAACTTTTCTCGGTGCTTAGCAGTCTGATTTGAGATAAAGTAATGTGGTTGCGGATAGCCCCAAGGTTTCTCAGGTGATAGCAATGTTGAGCTTACCCAACCAAGCTCCTCTCCTCCAGCTGACTTATATTCTTTATTTGACATATGTTGATCATATATATATCTTGGTCAAAGACCAAGAGTTGATATTCCATCTAT